>BNJU01002267.1_pt1 | contig 150355 bp, 154 predicted proteins | sample 8539281 | NCBI WGS metagenome assembly BNJU01 (sample SAMD00202456, study PRJDB9452) | human saliva metagenome | isolation source: human saliva | place: Japan | reverse complement strand
GGCTGAATCGCCTGAGCCGGCACTGGCAGCGCCGACAGTGCCGGCGCTGCCAGTCATGCGAGCGCCTCGATGACGGCGTTGAGGGTTGCCGATGGGCGCATGACGGCGTCGGTCAGGGGCCTCATCAGGGGCGGTAGTAGCCGCCGATGTCCACCGAGTGAGCCCTGGACGGCCAGCAGCTCGGCCTGGATCGTGTCGTTGAAGGCCTCGAGCTGCTGAGCGATCGGGTCGAAGACGGCGGCCACCTCCGGACTGGTCTGCTGGGCCGCCAGCTCGCGGGCCCAGTACAGGGCCAGCCAGGCGTGCGAGCCGCGGTTGTCGATCTGCCCCAGGCGGCGCGCCGGGCGAGCGGTTCTCCTCCAGCAGCCGGGCAGTGGCGGCCTCCAGGGCGGTGGCCGGGACCTCAGCGCGGTCGTTGCCGCTGACCTGGGCCACGTGGTGGAAGGGCCTCGGCCAGGGCCAGGAACTCGCCCAGGGAGTCCCAGCGCAGGTAGTCCTCCTCGAGCAGCTGGCGCACGTGCTTGGGGGCCGAGCCCCCGGCCCCGGTCTCATACAGGCCGCCGCCGTTCATCAGCGGCACCACCGAGAGCATCTTGGCGCTCGTGCCCAGCTCGAGGATGGGGAAGAGGTCCGTGTTGTAGTCACGCAGGACGTTGCCGGTCACTGAGATCGTGTCCTCGCCGCGGCGGGCTCGCTCCAGGGACAGGCGCGTGGCCTCCACCGGGTCCAGGATGCGGATGTCCAGGCCCTCGGTGTCCTCCTGACCCAGGTAGCGACGCACCAGGCCGCTGAGGACGGTGTCGTGGCCGCGCTCGGGATCCAGCCAGAACACGGCCGGTGCGCCGGTGGCCCGCGCCCGGGTGACCGCCAGGTGCACCCAGTCGCGCACGGGGGTGTCCTGGGTGGTGCAGGCCCGCCAGATGTCGCCGGCCGCCACCTCATGGGACAGGAGCACCGTGCCCGGCTCGGTGCCCGTGCCCTCGACCACGACGACCTCGACCGTGCCGTCGGCCGGGATGAGGAAGGTCTTGTCGTGGCTGCCGTACTCCTCGGCCTTGTGGGCCATGAGGCCCACGTTGGACACTGAGCCCATGGTGGTCGGGTCCAGGGCCCCGTGGGTGCGGCAGTCCTCGATGACGGCCTGATAGAGCCCGGCGTAGGAGGAGTCCGGGACGACGGCGATCGTGTCCGCGGTCCGTCCGTCCGGCCCCCACAGGTGGCCGCCGGCCCGGATCATGGCGGGCATGGAGGCGTCGATGATGACATCGCTGGGCACGTGCAGGTTCGTGATACCGCGGTCGGAGTCCACCATGGACAGGCGCGGCCCGGCGGCGAGCTCGGTCTCGATGGCGGCGCGGATCTCCTCGCCCTGGGCCAGCCCCTCCAGGCCCGCCAGGATCGAGGCCCAGGCCCGTCCTCGGCGCGCAGACCGGCCTCGGCGAGCACCTCGCCGTAGGTTGAGAAGACGCCCGGCAGGGTGGCGCGCACCGCGTGACCGAAGATGAGCGGGTCGGAGACCTTCATCATCGTGGCCTTGAGATGCACTGACAGCAGCAGGGTCCTCGTCCTTGGCGGCGGCCACCTGAGCGAGCCAGGAACTCATCGAGGGCGGCGGCGTCGCATGAAGGTGGCGTCCACGACCTCCCCGGCCGTCACCGGCAGTGACTCACGCAGGACGACCGGTGCCGCGCCGTCGGCCGGGCGCAGCCGGATCTGCAGCGTGCCGGCCTCGGGGGACGATGACGCTGCGCTCGTTGTGCCGAAGTCGCCGGCCTCCATCGTGGCCACGGGTGCGCGACTCGGGTGACCAGGTCCCCATCGAGTGCGGGTGCGAGCGGGCGTAGGCCTTGACGGCCGCCGGGGCGCCTGTCGGAGTTGCCCTCGCGCAGGACGGGGTTGACGGCGCTGCCCTTGACGGCGTCGTAGGTGGCGCGTGCCTCGCGCTCAGCGGGCGTGGTCGGGGAGTCGGGGTAGTCGGGGATCTCGTGGCCCAGGGCCTGCGGCTCGGCGATGGCGGCCTTGAGCTGGGGGCAGGGAGGCCGAGATGTTGGGCAGCTTGATGATGGTGGCCGCGGGCGACTGGGTGAGTTCGCCCAGGCGCGCCAGATCGTCGTCGGCCAGGGAGAAGGCCGCCAGGATGCGGCCCGCCAGCGAGATGTCTGCGGTCCCCACGCTCACGCCCGGCCCGCTGGGCGAGCCCGCACGATCGGCAGGGAAGGGTGGGTCGCCAGCATCGGCGCCTCATCGGTCCAGGTGTAGATGACATCGGGCTCCACGGTCTGTTCTGCCTGGGCCGACTGACTTGCCTGGGCCGGCTGGGCGGACTGGACGGTCATAGGTACTCCCTGCGTGTCGATGACGTGTCTGCGCGTGATGGTTGAGATGGCGGTGAAGCGGTGGTGAGACGGCGCTGCACCGGATCCGAGTGGACGGCATGAGCGTAGCCGTCACCTGTGACGCCCAGGTGACAGTTCAGAAGTGATGGGGCGGCTGGAGCAGCAGTGACATGACTGTGAGCGGCGGCAGTGTCCGACGTCGCACCCGGAGCCGAGCGATGGGCTGCGGCAGTGTGCCTCAGGCGGTGACGTAGCGCTGGCGGACGGCCTCCCGAGCGGCCTGGATGGCCTCGCGCTGCTGGCGGGGTTGCGCATCCGCCAGGCCAGGGACGGCTTGCCCTGACGGTCGACGGTGGCCAGGACCAGGCCGGCTCCCACGGCGGCCCCACGCAGCAGGCCGGAGAGGGCCTCCTTGCGGGCCTGGGTCCCCTTGACCGCCCACACGGGGTTGTTGACGGCCGTGAGCGGGATGTTGAGAGCCGCCAGGATCGTGGCGTTCGTGCGGGGCGCCCGGCCGGCGGCAGCTCAACCCGGCCACGAGGCTCACGGCGCCCGAGGCACGGGTGAGCATGCGGGCGTCCGAGGTCAGCACCGGAGGCAGGCCGGCGCGCTCCAGGGTTGGGGCGACCTTCTCGAACTTCTCCACGTGACGTGACGGGCGCACGAGGGCGTCGAACCCATCGACGATGAAGGGTGCAGCGAGCATCGGGCGGGCGAAGGAGCGCAGAATGTTCATGCCCCCATCCTGACGCACCGAAGCGGCTCGGGCCAGCGGCATCGCCGCTCGAGGGTGGCGCACGCCTCGCTGAGCGCGGACGGGGAATGAATCCGGGGCAGCGCCCTGTTGCTCAGGACATGAGCACTCAGCAGCCGACCGCGCCGACGTCGAGCAGGACCGCTCGTCGCCGGGGCGCCCCGACGAACGGCCCGCTCCGCCGGCCCGACCGGCCCGTCGGTCGCCCGGCCCGACCCACCGCAGTGACCAGCTCCCTGGGCGCCGATGACACCCGGGGGACCCGGCTCGGGCTAGGCTCGTGGACGATGACGGACATCGACGACCACACAGACGAGATCACCCTGGATGAGGTGATCGATCCGGATGACTCCGCCGACGATCTCGACCGTGCCCCCGCCGACGAGGACGAGGCGGCCCGGGCCGCCCGCTTCGAGGTGGAGGCCCTGCCCTACCTCGACCAGCTCTACGGTGCCGCCCTGCGCGTGACCCGCAACCGGGCCGACGCCGAGGACCTCGTGCAGGACGCCTACGCCAAGGCCTTCGGCTCCTTCCACCAGTACCGGCCCGGCACCAACCTCAAGGCCTGGCTCTATCGGATCCTGACCAACACCTTCATCAACTCCTACCGTAGAAGCAGCGCGAGCCGCTCCAGTCCGACGCGGACACCGTCGAGGACTGGCAGCTGCACCGGGCCGCCTCCCACGACTCGGTGGGGCTGCCCAGTGCCGAGAACCTCGCCCTGGACGCCCTGCCGGACTCCGACATCAAGGAGGCCCTGGGGCAGCTCACCGAGGACCGGCGCCTGGCCGTCTACCTGGCGGACGTGGAGGGCTTCTCCTACAAGGAGATCGCCGAGATCATGGACACGCCGATCAGGGACCGTCATGTCCCGAGCTGCACCGCAGGGCGCCGCCAGCTGCGCGAGCTGCTGGCCGACTACGCCCGGAGTACGGATACGGGGAGGAGGAGAAATGAGAGACCGCATGGAACCGGGGACAGGCAGCGAGAAGAACGCTGAGACCGCTGAGACTCCCAAGACAGCCAAGGCCGCGGTCGGGTCCCAGGACTGCTCCTGCGCTGAGGCCCGCGCCCACCTGGAGGCCTTCCTCGACCGGGAGTGCACCGCCGACCTCACCGAGCGCCTCGCCCAGCACGTGGCCACCTGCCCGTACTGCTCGCGCATCGCCGACGCCGAGACCCACCTGCGCGAGATCCTGCGCTCGCGCTGCGCCGAGCAGGCTCCCCCCGAGCTGCGCGCCCGCGTCCTGGGGCGCCTGTCGACGCTGCGGGCCACCTCGGTGAGCGTGACGACGACGTCGACCACGACCCGGACTCAGGCCTCCGCTTCCGGACGGGTCGTGCGCATCGTGGAGTCCCGGGTCGAGTCCTCGCGAACCATTCACGTCCAGGAGGACTGAGACTCCTCGGCTGCTCGGTTCAGCCCGGTCCAGTCCGTCGCCGGAGCCGTTGCCCCCGGAGACGTGTGGTCGCCTTCACCGGCTGGTCGGCGGCGTGAGACTGGCCGGGTCACGTCGCCGTGTGCGACAATCAGCGGTTCCGTGCCCCTCGTGGGGCAGAGTCCAGACTACGAGGAGGCAGTTATGAGCAAGCGCGGTCGTAAGCGTCGTGCACGTGCGAAGTCCAGCGCCAACCACGGCAAGCGTCCCAACACCTGAGCCGGGTAGCGCGCTAAGCGCGGCACCCTGAGACTCAACAGGCGTCGGCCGGTCACCACCGCGGTGACCGGCCGACGTCGTTCGTGAACCGTCCTGGAACCGTCCTGGTCAGGGACTGGCCCGAGGTCGCCGTCTGGGCCCTACGGCCTTGACGGTGATGAGACGCTGACATGCGAGTCGCGGAACACGGCCTGATTCGTGGTGAGGGGCACTGTGTCCAGCCTCTCCCTGAGGAACCCGGCGGTGTCTCGTGGACATGGCCTTGCCGGCTCCTCCTCAACGACGGCGGTGTGACATGAACCTGAGGAACCTGACAGCGAAAGACCAATGGACACTCTCTGACAACTCTCTCCTGCGACGCATTCTCGTGTGCTTTGTGGGGCAGGTGATCACGGCCTGCGGGATTGCGATCTGTCTGGAGGGCAAGAGCGGCGTCGACCCGTTCACGGCCTTCCTTCAGGGCGTCTCCCACGTCTCAGGGATCTCCTTCGCCGCGATCGTCCCGATCGTCAACATCATCATGCTGATCCTCGTCTTCCCCTTCGACCGGTCCATCTTCGGTCTGGGGACGGTCATCAACTTCACCGTCGTGGGCGTCTTCGTGGACTACTTCCGCCCGATCTACCGCAGCGTCTTCCACGTCGAGTACTCCTTGGGCAGCATGCTCCTGCACCTGGCCATCGGGCTGCCGCTGTTCTGCCTGGGGGTCTCCATGTACATCACCTGCGACCTGGGCCAGTGCCCCTACGACGGCATCGCGCCCTCGCTCAGGCGCCACTTCCCGCGCCGCAGCTACCGTGCCTACCGCATGGTCCAGGACATCATCACGATTCTCCTGGCCCTCATTCTCATCAGGTTCGACCTCTCACTGGGCATCATCGCCCTGGGAACGGTCATCATGGGCTTCTTCGTCGGCCCCATCATCGGATTCTTCAACAAGCGCGTCTCCAACCGCATGGTGGGGATAACCGGCGACATCTTCGCCGCGTCCAAGCCGACGACCGGGGGCTCCCCGGCGCCGGCCTGACCCGGTGGGGTATCAGCGCCTCAGGACTCGGGGCGCTCGACGCCGAGCCACTCGTACCAGCCGCGGTGCAGCACCAGCCAGGCCAGCAGTCCGTAGCCGGCCTGGCCCGGGTGCGTGCCGCCGGCGGCCGCGACGTCGGCCGTCCACTGCTCGTGGTTGCGCAGCGGCTCGAAGGCGTCCACGTAGGGCACGTTGCGGCGCAGGCACACCTCCTCGGCGGCCTGGGAGAGCTGGGCGGTGGCGTCGGGATCGGCCTCGGGCAGGGAGGGGCCCGACGACGAAGCACTCTCGGTGGTCGGAGGCAGCAGTGTCGAGGATATTGGCCAGGGGCCAGGCGGGAGCGGGCGTAGGAGACGCCGGCGAGCACGTCAGCCACGCCCAGCCCCACCACGAGCCGGTTGATACCGGTGTGCGTGGAGCGGCGGGCCACCTCAGGCCCCCAGCGGTCGGACATCTGCGCCGTCGTCTCACCAGGAACCGCCAGCGAGGTCCACAGGATGTCGGCGTCCCGAGGTGTGCGGGCCATGACCCGGCCCGTCCAGCCCAGAGCGCGTCCGTCACCATGACCGGCCACCAGCTCGTCGCCGATGAAGCTCAGCCTCGTCTCACGCATGGCAGCGCCTCCTCGTCCCTCATGATCCCTCATGCTGTCTTGACATTATCGTGACCTTGCGATGAGGCGCGGGAGGCTGACGGCATTTCGGCGGGGTTGGCCGGAGATGAACCGGCGATGGTCAGCCTGCTCTCAGGCACGGGCGAAGGCGTGGCGGATGATCTCCTCCTGCTGGGCGCGGTGCACGCCTGCGGTTCCCACGGCCGGGGCAGCGGCCTCGGCGCGGGAGATCAGCGTGGGCAGAACACCTCCGGTCAGGTCCGCGGGCAGATGAAGCGCCAGGTGGGGCCACATGCCCTGGTTGGCGGGCTCGTCCTGCACCCACACCAGCTCGGCCCCGCTGAAGGGCGCCAGCGCCTCGGCGATGGCCGAGGTCTGAAGCGGGTAGAGCTGCTCGAGGCGGACGATGGCGGTACTCGTGTCCCCGGTCTTGGTGCGGTGGGCCAGCAGGTCGTAGTAGACGCGCCCAGAGCACAGCAGTACCCGGTCCACGTCCTGATCCTGCGCCGCGGCCAGGACGTCGTCGTCGACCTCCCCGATGACGGGCTGGAACGTGCCGGAGGTGAAGTCCTCCACCGGCGAGCACGCGGCCTTGAGCCGCAGCAGCTGCTTGGGGGTGAAGACGATGAGCGGGCGGCGCGGGCGGCGGTAGGGTATGCTCGCGCAGCAGGTGGAAGTAGTTGGCGGGCGTGGAGGGCTGGGCCACCAGCATGTTGTCCTGCGCGCACATCTGAAGGTAGCGCTCGATGCGGGCCGAGGAGTGGTCCGGTCCCTGTCCCTCCTGGCCGTGGGGCAGGAGCATGACCAGGCCGGAGCGCTGGCCCCACTTCTGGGCGGCGGAGGTGACGTACTCGTCGATGACGGACTGGGCGCCGTTGGCGAAGTCGCCGAACTGGGCCTCCCACATCGTCAGCCCCTCGGGCCGCTCCACCGAGTAGCCGTACTCGAAGGCCAGGGCGGCGTACTCGCTGAGCAGCGAGTCGTAGATCTCCAGGGGCGCCTGGTCCGGGGTGAGGAAGTTCAGCGGTGTCCACTCCTGGCCGGACGCGTGGTCGTGCAGGACGGCGTGACGTTGGGCGAAGGTGGCACGGCGGGCGTCCTCACCGGCCACGCGGATCGGTACGCCCTCCATGAGCAGGCTCCCCAGGGCGATGAGCTCGCCCAGGCCCCAGTCGATACCGCCCTCGCGGGTGGCCTCACGCCGCTTGGCGAGCATGGCCTGGAGCTTGGGGTGGACGGTGAAGGAGGCCGGCCAGGCGACCTGGGCGTCCCCGATGCGCTCGACGACGTCGCGCGCCACCGCCGAGGTCCAGCCGATCATCATGCCGCTGCCCGCCTGCTGGGAGGAGGGGATCTCCAGGGAGGACAGGGGCACGCCGACCTTCGTGGGGTCGGACGGGTCCTGGGCGGAGGAGTCGGCTGCCGGGGCGAGCGCGCCGTCGGCGCCTCCGGTGACCTGGATGTGGGCTTCGGTGAAGATCCGCTCCAGCTCTTCCTGGTAGCTCTCGGCGATCTCGTGGGCCTCCTCGGGGGTGATGTCGCCGCGCCCCACGAGGGCGGCGGTGTACACCCCGCGGGTGGAGTCCAGGGAGTCGATGAGCCGGTACATGACCGGCTGGGTCATCGAGGGGTCGTCGCCCTCGTTGTGCCCGCGGCGCCGGTAGCAGATGAGGTCGATGATGACGTCCTTGTGGAAGGTGCGCCGGTACTCGTACGCGTGGCGGGCGGTGCGGGCGACCGTCTCGGGGTCGTCGGCGTTGACGTGGAAGATCGGCACCTGCAGGCCCTTGGCCAGGTCGGTGGCGTAGGTGGTGGAGCGGGCCGAGGCCGATCCGGTGGTGAAGCCGATCTGGTTGTTGACGATGATGTGGACAGTGCCGCCGGTGCGGTAGGCGGGCAGCTGGCTCATGTTGAGGGTCTCGTAGACCACGCCCTGGCCGGCGAAGGCCGCGTCGCCGTGGACGAGGACCGGCATGACCGTGTAGCCCTTCTCGCCCAGGCCGATGCGGTCCTGCTTGGCGCGCACGATCCCCTCGACGACGCCGTCGACCGTCTCCAGGTGGGAGGGGTTGGCGGCCAGGGAGACGCGGGTGGACACGCCGTCGGTCCCCGTGAAGACGCCCTCGGTGCCCAGGTGGTACTTGACGTCCCCGGTGCCGGCGCCCTCGATGACGCCGTTGCCCTCGAACTCGTCGAAGACCTGAGCGTAGGACTTGCCGGCGATGTTGGTGAGCACATTGAGCCGGCCGCGGTGGGCCATGCCGATGACGACCTCGTCGAGGCCGTCATGGGCGGCGGCGTCGAGCAGGCGGTCCAGGGCCACGATGAGGACTCCCGCCCTCGAGGCTGAAGCGCTTCTGGCCCACGTACTTGGTCTGCGAGGAAGGTCTCGAAGGCCTCGGCCTGCTCCAGCTTGGTGAGGATCCGACGGCGCTCCTCGTCGCCGATGTCCTCCCAGTCGCGCTCGAGGCGCTCCTGCCACCAGAGGCGCTGGGCCGGGTCCTGGATGTGCATGTACTCCACACCCACGGTGCGGCAGTAGGGCGTCGCGCAGCATCTTGAGGATCTCGCGTAGGGTGGCCCGGTCGCGCCCGCCCTAGGGCCCCGGGTGGGGAAGGAGCGGTCCAGGTCCCACAGACTCAGCCCGTAGGAGGTGATGTCCAGATCGGGGTGGTGGCGCAGGCGGTAGGTGAGCGGGTCGGTGTCGGCGGCCAGGTGGCCGCGCTGGCGGAAGGCGTGGATGAGTTCGGCCACGCGCGCCGGCTTACCGGTCTCCAGCTCCGGGTCGTAGGTGGTGTCGCGCACCCACTCGACCGGCTCGTGGGGGATGCGCAAGGACTCGAAGGCCCGGTTCCAGAAGCCGTCCAGGCCCAGGAGCTTGCGCTCCACCAGGCGCAGGAACTCGCCCGAGGCGGCGCCCTGGATGACGCGGTGGTCGTAGGTGGAGGTCAGGGTGACGACCTTGCCGACACCCTGGCGGGCCAGGGTGTCGGGGCTGGCGCCGGCGAAGGCCGCCGGGTAGTCCATGCTTCCGACCCCCACGATGAGGCCCTGACCGGGCATGAGGCGCGGTACCGAGTGCAGGGTGCCGATCATGCCTGGGTTGGTCAGGGTCACGGTGGTACCCCGGAAGTCGTCGAGGTCCAGCTTGTTCTCACGAGCCTTGGCCACGAGCGCCTCGTAGGCCTCCACGAACCGGGACAGGTCCATGAGGTCGGCCTGCTTGATGGAGGCACCAGCAGACGGCGCTGACCGTCGGCGCCGGGCACGTCGATGGCCAGGCCGAAGGCCACGTGTGCGGGCTCGTTCAGGGACCGGCTTGCCGGCCTCGTCGACGCCGTAGGGAGACGTTCATCGAGGCATCTCGGAGAGGGACTCGACCACTGCCCAGCCGATGAGGTGGGTGAAGGAGACCTTGCCGCCGCGGGTGCGGGGCCAGGTGGCTGTTGATGATGGCGCGGTTCTCGATGAGGACCTTGGCGAGGATGGCCCGGGCGGAGGTGGCCGTGGGCATGGACAGGGAGTCGTCCATGTTCTTGGCGGTGCGGGCGGCTGCGCCCTTGAGGCGCGCAGAGCTGTCCTCGCAGCCGTCGCCCTCCAGGTCGTGGGAGGGTGGGCGGCCAGGGCGCTGGGCGTGGGGAGGTCGGGGAGCGGTGCCCGACGGCGGGGCCGGGGGAAGGTCGGAGCGGGTGACGTCCTGGACCGCGGAGGAGCGGCGCCGGGGGGCGGTGGCCTGAGTCGTGATGGTGGCCCGGCGCGGCTCCCCGGGGGCCGACGACGCAGATCCGTTGGCGAAGACGTTCGAGGTGGTCGGGATCGGCCGCCGCAGACCGGCGCTCGGGTCGGACTCGAAGAGCTCACGCCACTGGTGGCTCACCGAGGAGGGATCAGCCGACCAGGCGGCCCGCATCTCCTCCACCATCCACTCGTTGGCGCCGAAGCCGGGGCTGGTCTGGTCCTGCGTGGGCACGTCGGGTCTCCTCGGTGAACTCGTCAGTCTGCCGTTCCGACGCTGGGAACCTCGGCGGGACCCGGGGAGGAACGGCGGTGTCCATAGGACATCCTATGAGGCCGGGGACGACTCGGGCGAGCAATGCGGGACCAAGGACACACGCGTGTCCCGGCCGGGACGCCGCTCGTGGCCCTGGGCCCGGCCGGCCCGACGACGATGGCCTACAGGTCGCGCCACTCCTCGAAGGCGTCGAGCCGGGCTATGTCGCCGTCTTCGAGCGTGCGAGCCACCGCCTCAAGCAGCTCCAGCCGAGGGTCCTTCTCCCGCCGGACGCGTTCCAAGTTTACTTCGAATGACCAGTCACCTGCCGTCACGCCGTCTGCCAGAAGGGACTTGAGGGCTCTCCCGGACTTCTTGCGGTGCTTGGACGAATGTGCAAACAGGTAGAAGTGGCATTCGGCTCGTAGAGGTTTCTCCTCGTCGCTGGCGAGGGAAATTGCTTTCTCCGCCAGGCTGATCGCCTTCATGTCATCCGATTTGGCGAAAAGAATCTGAGCATAGTTGCCGAGGCTGACGGCGTCATGGGGTTGGCGTCGATGGCCCGCTGGAACATCTGCTCGGCTTGATCTGCGTCGCCGCGGACGGTGTGCAGGAAGAGTGCGTAGACACCGAGGGTGGTGGCGTTGGTGGGGTCGGCGGTGATGGCCCGCTGGTACATATCCTGGGCCTGGTCCATGTTGCCACGAATGTTCTTGAGAAAGACGGCGTAGCTGGCGAGGGCAAAGGCGCCATTAGGGTCGGCATCGATGGCCCGCTGGTACATATCCTGGGCCTGATCCATCTCGCCACGTTTGGTGTGCAGGGAAGAGTGCGTAGACACCGAGATTGGTGGCGTTGGTGGGGTCGGCGGTGATGGCCCGCTGGTACATATCCTGGGCCTGGTCCATGTTGCCACGAACGTTCTCGAGGAAGACGGCGTAGCTGGCGAGGGCAAAGGCGCCATTGGGGTCGGCATCGATGGCCCGCTGGTACATATCCTGGGCCTGATCCATATCGCCACGTTTGGTGTGCAGGAAGAGTGCGTAGGCACCGAGATTGGTGGCGTTGGTGGGGTCGGCGTCGATGACACGTTGGTACATCTGGTCGGCCTGGTCTATGTTGCCACGTTTGGTGTGCAGGAAGAGTGCGTAGGCACCGAGATTGGTGGCGTTGGTGGGGTCGGCGGTGATGGCCCGCTGGTACATATCCTGGGCCTGGTCCATGTTGCCCCGAACGTTCTCGAGGAAGACGGCGTAGCTGGCGAGGGCAAAGGCGCCATTGGGGTCGGCATCGATGGCCCGCTGGTACATATCCTGGGCCTGATTCATCTCGCCGCGAATGTTCTCGAGGAAGACGGCGTAGCTGGCGAGGGCAAAGGCGCCATTGGGGTCGGCATCGATGGCCCGCTGGTACATCTGCTCGGCCTGGTCCATGTCGCCGCGAATGTTCTCGAGGAAGAGTGCGTAGGCACCGAGGATGGTGGCGTTGGTGGGGTCGGTGTCGATGGCGCGTTGAAACATGGCGTTCGTTGAGGAAGGTGGAGAACCTTGTAGGAACATGGTGATGGCCGATCGACGTATCTGCCGCTCAGAAAGCGTGACGTTTTGTAATGCTGCAAAGGTGTCCGCTGAAATTTTCCAATCTGCTTCGTCGGCGATGATATCAAGAACTTCCCATCGATCCTCTCCTACTTGACGGAGAAGTGATATGGTGTGATTGATGAGTTTTGTGGCCTGTTCCCATATGTTGTCCCAGTTAACTGTTTCTGCAGTTTCCCATGCGTCGCTCTTGTGTGCTAAGGAGAAGGATATGAGTTGCTCTCTTGAGGCTGGCCCTAAGTCGATGCGACGCCAGTCGGCGGCTGCTTTGATGAGTGCTCCGGACCATGAGTGCTTCTCGAGTTCGTCTGCGAACGCGGTGCGCACTGCTTCGGCGCATCCGAGTAGAGGGCCTAAGCCAATGCTTTCTATCTGTGATAGTTGATTTGCGTAGGAAGTGAGTTTTACGGCATTGAGTTCTTCTGTTGATAGCGAGGGGTCGAGTGTGAGTATTTTAAAGCGATTGACCGCGTCCCATCCTGGTACCTTTTCGTTGGCGCGATCGCTGTGTTTCACGTACTGCGAGTGCATCATGGTGGCAATGATGGCGCACGGTATGTTGATCCATTGATTGAGTCGTCCAAGCGTGAGGCTTTGATTGGATAGGAATCTATCAATATCGTCCAGAAGGATGACTGTTCCGGGTGCTGGCTGTTGGCTGCTATTGAGAAGTTTTTCGATATCGCCCTCGTCTCGCGGGAACCAGAATGGCGCCTCCGGCCAGTGGGAACGAATCGTCTCTATTGCCAGGCGAGTCTTCCCGGACATGGATGGGCCCCTCAATGAGAACGGGTGTACCGTTGTTGAGGTGCTTGACCAGCTGGTCCTGAATGTCGCGAGGAACGAATTCGGTGACGTCGCGATCCGAGTTGTGTACCCGCAGTGATTCTAAAGGTTCCCTGTTTATGTTGGTTGCAGCCCCTGCCGATTCGGCGACCTGTCGCCTGCGGGACCGTGCTGAGGCCCATTCGCGGAGCCTGGGCGTTGCGGTGCCCAGACCTCCGACGGCTCCGCCCACGACACCTACCATCACAGAGCCTACTGTGTTGTGCGTGAGGAGCTGGGAGGCTGTGGCGCCGATACCGCCGACGATGATGCCGCCGGCCGATGGGAGGAGCCACCATGCGGACTGACCTGGATCGGTTGAACGGACTGTCTTCTGTCGCCTCCGTGACAGCATCGCAACCTCCATCCTCGCTTGGTCTGTGGCGAGGTTACCTGAATCGTGAGAAATCAGGGCCTTCAGTGGTGCTTACTTGAGGTCAGTGCTGGTCTCGGCCGTGGTGCCGCCGCGGTGGTACCGTTCGGTCACTATGCGATCGGCTTTCCGCCGGGCCCGCAGGCGCCGCACCCGCACGCACCGCGCCTCCTCGCCCGCCTCTGACCACCCCCACCCCGACTCGTCCGCCTCCGGCGCCCACGCTGCACTCCACATGGGGGAGTGGCCCGCATGACCGACTGGCTCATGATCGCCGTCGGCGTGGTCCTCACCGTGGGCACCGCCCTGTTCGTGGCCGGCGAGTTCTCCCTGGTCGCCCTCGACCCCTCCACCGTCGAGACTCGCGCCGCCACCGGGGATAAGCGCGCCGGTACCGTGCGGCGCGCCCTGGGTCGGCTGTCCACCCTCCTGTCCGGTGCCCAGGTCGGCATCACCCTGACCACAGTGCTCCTGGGCTACACGATGCAGGCCGCCCTGGCCAACCTCCTCACCGACCTCATGGGCCACTGGCTGGCCACCTCCGTGGCCACCGGCGCTGCGGTCGTCATCGCGCTCATCGTCGTCAACGCCTTCTCCATGGTCATGGGCGAGCTCATCCCCAAGAACGCCACCCTGGCCGACCCCATGCGCGCCGCAGGCCTCGTGTCCCCCTTCCTCATGGGCTTCACCACCCTGCTCAAGCCCCTCATCGTCGTGCTCAACAACGCGGCCAACGCCGTCCTGCACGCCATGGGCATCGAACCCGCCGAAGAGCTCAGCGGCACCCGCAGCGCCGGCGAGCTCGCCTCCCTCGTGCGCCACAGCGCCCAGGAGGGCACCCTCGACGCCTCCACCGCCACCCTGCTCACCCGCTCCATCGGCCTGGGGGCGCTCACCGCCGTCGACGTCATGACCGACCGCGGCCGCCTCCACACCCTCGAGGCCGACGACTCCGCCGAGGGCGTCGTGCACCTGGCCCGCGCCACCGGCCACTCCCGCTTCCCCGTCATCGGCCGCGACGTCGACGACGTCATGGGCATCGTCCACCTGCGCCGCGCCATCGGCGTCCCCTACGAGCGGCGCGCCGACGTCCCCGTCGCCTCCACCTCCCTCATGACCCCCGCGCCCCGAGTCCCCGAGACCATGCCGCTGGCCGACCTGCTGATCGAACTGCGCGCCCAGGGCTCCCAGATGGCCGTCGTCGTCGACGAGTACGGCGGTACCGCCGGCGTCGTCACCCTCGAGGACGCCGTCGAGGAGGTCGTCGGGGACGTCGCCGACGAGCACGACCGCCGCCGCGCCGCGCCCACCTCGACCCCTCGGGCCACTGGGTCGTCCCGGGGTGGATGCGCCCCGACGAGCTCGTCACCCGTGCCGGCATCCAGGTCCCCGACGACGGCCCCTACGAGACCCTCGGCGGCCTGGTCATGACCGAGCTCGGCCGCATCCCCGTCGTCGGCGACGTCGTCGACCTGCCCCACGCCTCCCTCAGCGTCGACGCCATGGACGGGCGCCGCGTCACCCGCCTCCACGTGCGCCCCACCGAACCCGACGCGACTCCCGGGACTCAGGATCCGACGCGGAGTCGAGGGGGCGTCGATGAGCACGCCCCTGGCCCTTGTGGTCACCGTCATCCTCCTGTCCGGCAACGCCTTCTTCGTCGGAGCCGAGTTCGCCGTCACCTCCTCGCGCCGCAGCCAGCTCGAGCCGCTGGCTGAGGCCGGTGACGCCCGCGCCACCACCGCTCTGTGGGCCCTCCAGAACGTCTCGCGCATGCTGGCCACCGCCCAGCTCGGCGTCACCCTGTGCTCCACCGGCCTGGGGGTCGTCGCCGAACCGGCCATCGCCCACGCCCTCGAGCCCCTGCTCGCCGCCGTCGGCGTCGGGCACACCGGCTCCCACGCCGTCGCCGTCGCCATCGCCCTGGTCATCGTCGTGGGACTGCACGTCGTCGCCGGCGAGATGGTTCCCAAGAACATCTCCATCGCCTCCCCGGAGAAGGCCGTGCGCTGGCTCGCCCCACCGCTGGTGTGGTGCTCGCGCGTCTTCAGCCCGGTCGTCGACGGGCTCAACGGCTTCGCCAACGGGGTCCTGAGAGTCCTGGGCATCGAGGCGAAGGAGGAGATCTCCGCGGCCTTCAACGCCGAAGAGGTCGCCTCCATCGTCGAGCGCTCCACCGCCGAGGGCGTCCTGGAGGACTCCACCGGTCTGCTCAGCGGCGCCCTGGAGTTCTCCGAGGAGACCGCCGGCAGCGTCATGGTGCCCCTGAGCGAGCTCGTCACCCTTCCCCGGGACTGCAGCCCGGAGGACGTGGAGCGGGCGGTGGCCTCCACCGGCTTCTCCCGCTTCCCGCTCGTGGCCGGTCGGACAGCCACTGACGATACGGTCACCGACGCGGCTGCCGACGGGGAGAGGAGCCCGTCATCACCGGCTACCTGCACCTCAAGGACATCCTCTACGCCGACGGCGCCGACCGCACCGAGCCCGTCCCCGCCTGGAGGGCTCGGGCACTCGTCCCCGTCGGCTACGACGACGAGGTCGAGGAGGCGCTGGCCGCCATGCAGCGCTCGGGAGCCCACCTCGGACACGTGCGCGACGCACAGGGCCGATTCGTCGGGGTCCTCTTCTTGGAGGACATCCTCGAGGAGCTTGTCGGAGAGGTGAACGACGCCATGCAGCGCGAGGAGCACCAGCGCCGTGATTAAGTCGTGATCTAACGGGGCTGATCAGTGGATACCCACAACTCGCAAAGGGGGCGATCGCCGATAGTCGATCGCGGGGCGGGGCCGGCACGTCGACGCCAATCCGTTCGTACGACACGTGTTACTGCTTATACATTGGTGTTATAGGTAGAACACTGCGGATTGTCCGGGGAAGTGCAGGTCACACAAAGGTGTGCTGGTTCTCCTGGCAAGACCCACAGGAGACCGCTACTGTTTTAACCGAGCACAACATGAGACTGTCGCCCCTGGCAGCCAGCACGTCGTCATCGCCGGGTCGCCGGCAGTAACGACTTCCCACGACACCAGCCACCTGGAGGCTTCCCGCGTGACCCCGCAGCCCATGAGTCGACGCCAGCGTCGCGAGGCGGAACGTGCTGCCGAAGTCGCTCGCCAGCTCGCTGAGGTGGAGGCCGGCGCCGCACCTCCCTCGCAGCCGACACCGACGTCGCACACCACCCACGCCGCCGGCTCCACTCGCCGCTCCCGCCGTGACTCCCGTGCCCAGCGCTCCCAGACCGGCACTACTCCCAGCGCGGCGACCGCGCCGAGTGTCTCCGCCCTCCCGGACGTCCCGGTCGCCCCCAGAAGCAGAACCACCCCCAGAGGCCCGTGGCCCAATCGACCCCTCCGGTCGCGGCGCCGGGCCACGCGCCCCGGAACGCATGCAGCCGCCGGCCCAGCGCGCCCGGCTCCCGGTGAGCACACAGGGGCAGGGCGGCCAGTCGCAGGTCGCCCCGATGAGCCGCATGGCCCGCCGGCGGCAGAGCGCCGTCGAGCAACCCGCCCGGCCCGCGCAACCGCACCTCAGGCCCCCGTAGCGACTGGGCCCGCCGCTCCTTCCGCACCTGCAGTGGCCCCTGTGGCAGATGCTGCGGTGAACACTTCACAGCCCTCTCCGGCAGCGCCCCGCGCCTTCTCCGTCTCCCCGCAGGCGCCACGAGAGACTCATCCCACCCGGCGCTCCCGCAAGGACCTCCCGCGCTGGCCGGACCGCTGATGACACCCGGCGGACGCGCGAGACCCCCGCCGTCTCGCAGGCGCAGCAGCAGCCCCAGACTCAGTCGGACAACCGGCGCAGCCGCCGCCACTCTCACGCCGCCGACCAGCCGCCCGTCGTGCCGACGTCGTCGGCACCGTCGGCCCTGTCACCCCTGGTCGCGGCCTCCTTGGCCGAGTCCACCTCCACCCGCGAGCTGTCTGCTGAGCGGCCCGCTGCCAGTGCACCGTGGTGGGCCACCAGTGACTCCCTCCCCGCCTCGCCCAGCACGGCGCAGTCCCAGAGCCGCACCGCCGCGAGCAGCCGAGACTCCGTCGTTCCCGGAGCCGCTTCCCGGCCGGAGAGCCGGCGCAGGGGGCGGGCCTCGGCGGCCACGCCAGCCAGTGCCTCGGTCAAGCCTGTCGTCGCCTCCACCACCCACCACACCGCGTCCTACAGCACGCCCGGTGCTCCGGTGGACAGCGCCCCCACTCCGACGTCGCAGCCCGGGGCGGAGGCGGTCTCCGAGTCGCCCGTCGCGGCACCCTCGGCGCCCGAGGCCCCCACGAGATCCGTTTCTCCCGCAGAATCACGGACTTCCGCGGCGCCGATACCCTTGAGGTTCCCGAGGTCCGCAAGCTCATGGCGGCCCGCAAGGCGGGGGTGCCGCTCGCCGACGAGGCGGCCATCCGCGCGGCCAAGGCCGCCCAGGGCGCTAAGGCGACCCGTGAGACCAAGAAGGCCAAGCCGGCGAGGACCGCCGCGGACACATCGGACGAGGTCGACGGCGTCTGAGCCGTCGGCCACGCTTCCCGCGGCCTCAGGCCGGAGGCTCACCGCGACTCCTCGACCGGCCCCTGCCCCTGCGCGCCCGGCCCGTCGCCGTACCGGTACCGGGATCCTGGGCGCACCGCCGTCCTGTCGGCTCTGGCCGTGGCCACGGTCCTCGCCCCCCTGTCCAGCCACCTCGACAACACCCCGCTGGCCTCGGCCGCGATCAAGATGCACGCCGGCGACACCATGCAGAGCCCGGCCGCCGCCGGGGCGAAGCCGTCGTCGGTGGCCAGCGCCGTGCTCGGCCGGGACGACGACCTGGAGGAGGGCTCCGATCCTCAGCTGTCCAGCGTCCCCGACGCCGCCACCCGGGCCAGGATCCGCGAGGCCTACCAGAACGCCGCCAAGACCTGCTCCTCGGAGACCGGCGCCTCCGGTGACACCGCCGCCTTCAGCTCCAAGCCGCAGCTGTTCTACCCGATGCTCCCGGGCACCTACGAGATCTCCTCGGAGTACGGTTACCGCACCCACCCCACCCTCGGCTACCGCAAGCTGCACGCCGGTCAGGACATGGCCGCACCCGTCGGGACGCCCATCTACGCCGCCGCTGCCGGCACCGTGACGACCGCCAGCATGGTGGACGGCACCGGAACCGTCACCATCAAGCACGAGATCGACGGTCAGGTCTGGTACACCAGCTACCTCCACATGTACGAGGACGGCATCTACGTCAAGGCCGGTGACACCGTCACGGCCGGCCAGATGATCGCCGGCGTGGGTAACACCGGGCGGTCCTCCGGTGCTCACCTGCACTTCGAGGTGCGCACCAAGGACGACACCGCCGATGAGTCGACCGTGGAGCCGTGGGGCTGGCTCAAGGAGCACGGCGCCGTCGAGCTCACCACCAACTGCAGCTGAGGGAGAAGACCTACAGTGCCGCCTGCCTCGTCACGAACACGACGTCCTGCTGTCATCGCCCACCGCGGCGGCGGGCGCGAGGTTCCTGAGAACACCTGGAGCGCCGTCGAGCACGTGGCCGAGCTCGGCCTGGAGTGGATGGAGACCGACCTGCGGCTGACCGCCGACGGCATCGTCGTTCTCAGCCACGACGAGGACCTGCGCCGCACCGCGAACGACCCCCGCTCCGTCGGCGAGGTCATGTGGGCCGAGCTGGCCGACCTCGACTCCGGTGACGGGCGGGGCTTCGTCCGGCTCGACGACGCCCTGTACGCCCACCCGACGATGAGGTTCAACGTCGACCTCAAAGGACTCCAACGTCGTCCAGGCCGCCCTGCAGACGGTGCGCGACGCCGAGGCCCTCGACCGGGTCCGCTTCGCCTCCTTCTCCGCCCGACGGCTCGCCGTCCTGCGCCGTCAGGAACCCCGGGCCATGACCTCCCTGGGCGTCAGCGACGTACTCGGACTCATGCTGCGCAGCGAGGCCGCCGTGCCCCTGCCGCAGACGCGCTGGGGCTGGACGCGCGGAAGGGTCGACGCCGTCCAGGTCCCCGAGAGCTACCACAATGTCCCGGTGGTCACCCGACGGTTCGTCGCCTCCGCGCATACCGCCGGCCTGGAGGTCCACGTGTGGACGGTCGATGATCCCGAGCAGATGCGCCAGCTGGCCGAGCTCAACGTGGACGCCATCATGACCGACGTCCCCACCCTCGCTCTCCAGGCCCTGGGCTGAGGCCCGGACCGGGAGTGCGGGCCCGCCATCGAGCCGTGGCATCGGAGTGTGGACGCTCCCCGCGTCGCCAGGTCCGCATGCACGGGCGAGCCCCCGCCGCGGGTGGCGACGGGGGCTCGGGCTCGGTGCCCCGGACAGGATTCGAACCTGCGACCTTCTGCTCCGGAGGTCACACTCCCACCCTTGACGAAGATCAGGTGAACCCCATCACTAGGCCTGCGTGGCGTCTCGCCGCGTAGGCCTCTCTGTCGTGTTCTGAGACACCGACGTCTCACCACCTCATCAAGCCAGGTACGCCCATCCTCGACGCCGTCGTCGAGCACTCCTAGTCATCAAGGCAATTAACACCTCTCTTTACGAACCCAAGGAGAACTCATCATGCCTACCTCAACCACTCTTAACTTCCTCCAGATCCTCCTCCTCATGGAGGCGATGGAGGAATACGCCGACAGCATCCGCTCCCAGGTCGCCGCCGGCGCCACCGATCTACAGGCGACTCTCAGCGAGGTCGACCGCATCAACGATCTCCTCAACACCGGGATCATCACCATCGAGCCAGCACCCGTCTCTCCGCACCTCATGGAAGCCGTGCACAGGTTCAGCAGCATGATCGCCTCCCGCATCATGGCGGGCGAGATCGGACTCCAGGAGACCCTTGACGAGGTCTCCGCCATCAAGCGTCACCTTGACGCCGGCAAGCTGCGCATCGAGCCGGCCCGCACCTCGGCGGCGGCGTGAGGGAGTTGAGCATGGAACTGAGGCTGTCACCTCACCAGGCATACCTCATGAGAGAAGCCGTTACCGGCCTGGCCAACGCTCTCGGCACCAAAGTAGCCGCCGGCGACTACTGGCTCAGACGCACGCTCGCCGACGTCGAGCAGCTCGAACAACTCCTCATCCAAGGCAACGACATCAACATCGACCACAACAAGATCGGAGACGCAGCATGAGCGCCACAGACACTCATCCGCAAGCTACTGGCCATCGCCGAGGACCCCGCAGCCTCTCCACACGAACGCGAGCTCGCAGCCAACCAAGCCGCCAGACTCATGGCCAGACACGCCATCACCTCCCTCGACCTCAACACAGCCCACACCGAAGAGATCACCACCACCAGCATCTTCGTCCCCGGAGGCCCCTCAACACCCTCCCTCGCCCAGGTACACGGGATAGACGCAGTAGCCAGAGCCTCAGGAGCACAGACCTACTACAACGACAGACGACGCCGATACCACACGGACACCGGTCCCGGCATCACCGTCCACATCGCCGGCTTCCGCACCGAGCTCGACACCCTCATCCCACTAGCCAGCTCACTCATCGCCCAGACCGCCCTCGCCTGGACCACCTGGCGACGCAACCACCGCTACGACTACCAGTGGATGACCCCAGTCGAGCGAAAAGAGCTCCGAGCCGGATACGTCTACGGCTACGCCGAAGGCGTCGCACAACGAATCAAGTCATCCAGGCAGGAAGCCGTCCAGGAACGAACCAGCTCCGGAGACACCAGCACAGCCCTCGTACTACGCACCAAGGAGCAAAGACTCGAAGACCACATGAACAGCCTCAACCTCGGAGCCCCCAAACACCTAACCGTCGACCCCACGGGCATCGCCGACGGTCACGACGACGGTTGGGCCTCAGGCCTGGAAGCCCAACCGACAAAAACACTCAAAGACCTCAACCCCAACCTCATCACCCAGTAACCGAACGGAGACAGCATCATGGCCGGAGACACCATCATCACCATCGTCGGGAACCTCACCGCGGACCCCGAGATGCGCTTCACGCCCTCCGGGGCAGCGGTGGCTCCTTCACCGTCGCCTCCACGCCGCGCACCTTCGACCGCCAGGCCGGCGAGTGGAAGGACGGGAGACCCTGTTCATGCGCTGCTCGATCTGGCGCGACGCCGCGGAAAACGTGGCCGAGTCGCTGACCAAGGGCACGCGCGTCATCGTCCAGGGCCGTCTGGTCCAGCGCTCCTTCACCACCCGTGAGGGTGAGAACCGCACGGTGGTGGAGATGCAGGTCGATGAGATCGGCCCCTCCCTGCGCTACGCCAAGGCCCAGGTCACCCGCCAGCCGCGAGGCGGCGGCCAGGGCGGCTTCGGGGGCGGCCAGGCCGGCCCCCAGGGCGGAGGCTTCGGCGGTCAGGGTCAGGGCGGATACAACCAGGGCGGCCCCCAGCAGGGCGGCTACAACGGCGGTGGCGGCATCGGCCAGGGCCAGTCCGGGTACAACGCCCCCGCCGGCGGCGCCGCGGACGACCCGTGGGCCACGGGCGGCTCCACCTCCTTCGGTGACGAGCCCCCGTTCTAAAGGCACGAAGGGGTAGACCATGAACGACGCCGAAGCCGCATGGGTGCGCAAGTACGTCTGGACCCCGACCATGCGTAAGACCTACGCGTCAGTACCAGCCGTACTGACCATGTGCCCATGTGAATACGGGCCGTGCGGTCATTGCTCGGCCGGCAGCCACGAAAAACTGCGCATACGACAACCCCGACAACGCTCAATGGGCAGCCAGCCGCGCCAACGTTCCCGCCGGCTGGATCACCACCGCCGACGAGCAGGTGCCCACCCTCGGTGGCGCAGAGAGCTGGCAGATCTGGGAAGCCGGCATCCAGCACGAAGGCCGTTGCCCTTGCTTTATCGCCGACCATCACGGAGCCATCGGGATACAAACCACGATCTTCGACATCCTCGAAACCAAAGTAGTAGTGTGAGACTATAGGAAAGAATAATCTGATGAACAAGAAGATTAAATGGATATTTAAATCGGCGAAAGTGCTGATTGTCGCTTCCGCAGTAAGCTTGGTTGCGCGCTATTTGTTTACAGAGTCCACTTATATGGCGACCAGTGCGTTTTTCGGTCTCGAAAGCAATAGATTCAAGACGTATATGATAATATCGGCGATTCTTAGTGGTGTTGTCGTGGCTGCAATGTGCCTACTTGCGATCTTTATTTTAGGAAATGCATTGGATTCACGTTCGTCTTGGACGATATTATTTTCAGGAGTCGCCATCATTGTAACAACCCCTTCGCATGGACTGATGATCGCCCCCTCCGCCGTATTGGGACTATTATTAATAGTGGTGGGTTTCTACTTCCTTTTTAATCACTTTTCAACATTGCATAAAAATGACCGATATTAGACGTTGGAGGAAGTTGTGAGGATAATGAAATCCGCAAACAACTCAGCGCACGAGGAAATCCTATTAGGTAACTCTTTCACTAGAGCAAAGAATCTATATACGTCACTTGATCCAGTAGTGCAACGATCCACGATGAGAACACTGAATGCCGAGAGAAATCGCCTGTGGTGCTGGCTGACTCTATACATTCTAGTTTACTGTCTTGCGTGGCGCTCTTTCCCTAGTGAAGGCGATTTATATAGTCCGATTTCGCTAATTTTTGCACTTTTCGGCATGTTCTTCATACCGATCTTCGGTATAGTCATTATTGCGCTTACGATTCTCAGTATTTTTGTAACTCTAAGAGTTAAACACCTGAATGTTCTCTCCAATGATGAAGTCAGCAATGCCTCCGATGTTCAGAAGTGACCGATTCTGGACACTAGTCGAGCCGCCAGCGACACGCCGCCGTATCGGCGTCCATAATCCGTGTTCAAAACCAGGCCTCACATAAATGCCTACCCAATGAAAGGATAAAAACGTGTGCAGCCGGATGTACTACCTGCGCCGGGCGGTCGTCGCCATCATCCTCCTAGGACTACTCCTCTACCACTCCACCGAGCTAATACGCTTGCTGGAGAGAGGTCTCGCTGCTTCCCCATCCCGACAGGCGGCAGGTATCGTCTCCCTCACGGTAACGGTGCTGCTGTGCCGGATCATTTGGAACGGCGTCGTGGCAGTGGTGGCGGTAGACCGTGGCGCATCTACCGCGCACACGGTAGTCCCGATGGGCGTGGCTCGGCTGGCTCACCCGGGAGCTGTCGCCAGGAGTGACCTGGAGCGCTGGGCGGAGATCCATAGGGGCGAGGGCGAGTCCATCAAGGAGGCCGCCAAACGACTAGAGCCACTCTGGAACCAGCGCGAGCTCTGCGAGAGCATCTCCATCACGCAGCGACGCCGGCACGAAGCCGCCCACGCCGTCATCACCCACGCCCTGGGTGGCACAGTCATGTCCGTCGACATCCACGAGACAGGCAACGTAGGCGGGAACGTTGAGTCCTTCCCCCCGATCCCATCCGCCGGCCCGGCGCACACACCATATGGGTACAGCTTCAGATCGCCGTAGCCGGCGCAGCCCAGGACACCATCGACGGCATCGTCAACTATGGCGCCAGCAACGACATCGACAAGGCTCTCCGACAGGCCGTCACACTCACCGCAGCCGCATGGACCCCCGACGGCTATACCGGACCACTCAACCCTGGCGATCTCATCACCTACGCCATCGAGACCGACAAACAGCTCCTGGCAGAACGCCAGGACGCCATCGCAGCTATCGAAACAGCACTCACCGACAAGACCGAGCTCACCGGCGCCGAAGCCCACCAAATCCTCGACAACCTCAACAAGCCAGCCAAGGAGCCAGCTGTAGACGCAGCCGGCTAACCAGCAGGCGTGCACACAGGTCGCCACCCGGTGCCAGAGTCGGCATGGTGTCATAGGGGCCATGCCCATCACCGTCGGCTACGCTCGCGTCTCCACCGCCAGTCAGCACCTCGACATGCAGCTCGACGCCCTGAAGGCGTCGGGCTGCACCCGTATCCACACCGACACGGCCTCAGGCGCCCTGTCCGCCCGCCCCGGCCTCGACCAGGCCCTGGCCGAGCTCGACGAGGGCGACACCCTCGTCGTGTGGCGCCTCGACCGCCTCGGACGCTCGCTCCCGCATCTCGTGGCCACCATCGACAACCTCACCAAACGCGGCGTCAACCTCCGCAGCCTCCACGAAGCCATCGACACCACCACCCCCACCGGCCGCCTCATGGTCCACCTCATCGCCAGCTTGGCGGAGTTCGAGCGCGAGCTCACCATCGAGCGGACCATCGCCGGCCTGGAAGCCGCCAGAGCCCGAGGCGCCAGCCTCGGCCGCCCCACCGTGTGGACTCCCCAGCGAGCCGAAGCGGCCGAAGCTCTCCTGGCCGCCGGCGCCACCGTCACCCAGGTCGCCCACGCCCTGGGAGTCAGCAGAGCCAGCATCTACCGGCACGCTAACCCTCCGAAGACCACTCAATCCTCGACGAGAAACGACACCCCACCCTGTTGACACCCGAAAACGGGTGCCATGTCAGGCGCACTGCGCCGTAGGGGACGTACTCATGCGCCCACAAGTCCGTGTCCAGGCACCCCTGGGCCAGGACGACACGGCAGTGCCGGCACCGCCAGGCCTCGTGCCACTCAAAGTCCCCCGAGCAGAAGCACCTCACCGGCAGGGGAAGCATCCCGCCCAGCACCGTCCAGCTGGCCCCACACCCCGGGCACACCTCAGGGCACCCGCCATCAGTATTCGTCTGCGTCGTCATGGACACGGACCCTAGCGGCGGGCGCCGACACGAAAACCCGACCGTTGCCGGCCCGCCTGCCGTAGCTGGTCACCAACTTGTGGTTACCTTCCCCGTGTCTCGTGGGGGCACACATCGTAGCCCGCCGGCGGTCAGCCGATCGTCAAGGCACGCTCCGCCCCGCTGGCCCCGGTGCTCGTCACAGCTCCTTCGTCGCCATGACGAGCACCGCCGCGCGAGGCTGCGCTCTTCGGCCTTGACGATCACCACCGGCAGGCTGAAAGGGGCGTGTCCCCACAAGCCAAGGGGACACCGGCGCACAGCGCCGGCAAGCACCCCAAGGGAGGAACCCGTCATGAACAAGGACCTCAAGAAGATCCTCAAGGCCGCCCGGTCCGCCGGCTTCGAGACCCGCACCACCAGGAAGGGCCACATCGTGGTCACCAAGGACGGCCGCCGGATCACGACCTTCGCCGGCACCGCATCCGACTACCGCAGCATCCGCAACGGCCTGGCAGACCTGCGTCGCGCCGGGTTCGAGTGGCCGCCCCGCCGATGACCCAGCCACCGGGGGAGGAGGCCCCTCTCCTCCCCCGGTGACACAACCAAACTTGCCACAAGCAAGATCATTGCGGTATGCTCTTTGCATACAACAAGTAATGGAGGTTGTCATGGACTACAACGCCACACTCACGATCACCCCGTTCACTCCCGTCGAGGACGACGCCGCCGTCGACGCCCTCATGGAGGCCTTCGCCGACTACCACCCCGCCGTCGGGGACGCTCCCGCGTCCCCCGGGGCGCTCCAGGCGGTCGTCACCGTGCCCGCCCACAACCTGGCCCAGGCCGTGGCCACGGCCACCGCCCTGGCCACCCAGGTCGGCGACCTGGAAGGCATCGAGGTCATCCCCACCCAGGTATTCGACCGCCGCGAAGGCCTCAAGATCGACGACGTCGAGCTCGTCAGCGTCACCGAGGCCGCCACCATCCTCGGCCTGACCAGCCAGGCAATCCGCGACCGCATCACCGCCGGCACCCTGCCCGGCCGCAAGATCGGCCGCAACTGGCTTGTACCCACCGCAGCCCTGGCCAGCTGACCCCACAGCAACCCTCACGCCAGCGCCCGCCAACCCCAAAAGGGGTCGACGGGCGCCACTGCTACCGAGCCCGCTGACGCACCTGTGGAGGCCGCCGGCTACCGCCGGGGCCGGCGGCCACACAGGTGGACAGCGGGACCCCGTACCGGGGCCGTGGACAGCCCCAGGGCGCCGCCGGCCAGGCTCCTTCGTCGCCCGACCAGGCCGAGCGGCCGCCCGGCCTGCCCACCGCCCCTCAGCCACGCTGGCATCGTCACCGTCCGTAGCAGGGCCGGCCTGCACCCCGGCCGCCACCCACCGCGACCCGAGAGCACCGGCCACCCTCAAGGCGGCCCGGGCACAACCCTCAAACCGCCGTGCCGGGAACCTACAACCAGGATTATTCCTGTCATGAGAAATCCTCTGAAAGTCGTCCACGCCGACGACGCCCCCGACACCCTCATCGACGCCTGGACCCTGACCATGCAGGCCCAGGGCCTCTCCCATTCCACCATCACCGAGCGAACCCGCCTCATCCGCCAGCTCGCCCGAACCACCGGCACCGACCCCGCAGCACTGACCCCACACACCCTCACCACCTTCCTCGCCGCCATCGACTCACCCGTCACCGCAGACGCTCTACTACAGCATCGCTCGAGCATGGTGCACCTGGCTAGTGAGAGCCGGCCACCGCGACGACGACCCCACCATGCGAGTCCCCAGACCCCGCGTCCCACCAGCCAGACCACGCCCCATCACCCGCGACCAGCTCGACACCCTCCTGGCCACCCCCTACGCCCACCCACACGCACCAAGATCCTCCTCGCGTCATACTCCGGCCTACGCATCCACGAGATCGCTAAGCTCAAGGGTCAGGACATCGACCCCGCCGGCGCCACCCTCACCGTCACCGGAAAAGGCGGCCGCACCGACCTCCTGCCCGCACACCCCGTCATCCTCGACCAGGCCGTCGACTACCCCCGCAAAGGCTTCTGGTTCCCTCCCTCGTCCCGGCCCGGGCAGCACGTCACCGCCCAGACCGTCGGTACCGTCATCGCCCGAGCCCTGCGCCGAGCCGGCATCGACGCCACCGCCCACCAGCTGCGCCACTACTTCGCCACCAGCCTCCTAGAGGCCGGCGTCGACAGCCGCATCGTCCAGACCCTCATGAGACACGCCTCCCTATCCACCACCGGCCGCTACCTCGGCGTCACCCTCACCCAACAGAGGACAGCCCTCGACAGCCTCAAAATCGTTGCCAGCGCCACCCTCGACACCGACCCCACCCCCGGGGCACAATAGGAGGGAGCCACCCAGCTGCAACCCGGGTGGCTCCCGAAGGGGCTAAAGGCTCCAAAGGAACTGAATCAAGGCAATCAGAGCCCCGACAACGGCTGCGAGCGTGCTGACAATCTCGCACCATGTCGGGGTTCTGCGCCGTCCAGCACCCCTTGATGCCGCATGCCGAAGACGGTACTGCATACCCCCTCACCTCCTCTCAGCGGATCAACCCTGTGAATCAAGTGGTTGAGCAGGGGTGAGCCACCAACGAAGGCACCCGTATCTTACCCAAGGGCAAAGTAACTATTGCAACGCACCAAAAATATTAGTAGCATTAGTAGTACTAGATACCTTAGAAAGGTCAGATCATGGCGACGTACACGGTGGCCACCCCGAAGGGCGGGGTAGGTAAGTCCACGACGGCGGCCGAGCTCGTGCTCGCCCTGTCCCAACATCACAGGCAGGTCCTCGCCATCGACCTTGACCAGCAGGGCAACCTCACCAACCGCCTGGGCCTGACTGCGTCCAGTGAGGTTGACGGCACCGCCGCCGACGTCCTCACCGGGGAGCTCGACCTCGACCAGGCCGCCACGCCCTCACCCGTCCTGGACGGCGTCGACGTCCTGGCCGGCACCCACGCCCTGGCCGACACCGAAGCGGCTCCGCCCGCCGACCTCGCGACTTTCCTGCGCGACGAGCTCCCGGCTCACGCCGACCGGTGGAACGACGTCGTCATCGACACCCCGCCATCGGTTGGGGTGCTCACGCAGGCCGGCCTGGCCGCCGCCGACGTCATCATCGCCCCGGTCATCCCCTCCGTCGAAGCCTACGACCAGCTGCGACGCCTGGCCGCCGTGCTCGACGCCCGCATCGCCAAGCGGGTCAACCGCGGCGCACAGGTCTCTTGGGTGGTGCCCGTCGCGTTCGACTCCCGCGCCGCCACCGGCCGCGGGCGTCTCCTCGACCGCGAGATCCTCGCCCAGCTGCGCGAGACCTACCCCCGATCGGGTCACCCCCACCCGTGCGCGACTCCGTCACCGCACGCGACGCCTACATGGATGGCCTTCCCGTCGGGGCCTACGCCCCCGACACCCCCGTCGCAGCCGACTATGCCGCCGCAGCCAGCGTCATCATCGAAGGAGCAGCATCATGACCCCCAGACCGAAGCGGCGCACGCTCGCCGAGCGCGACGCCCAAGCCATCCAGACCCGCGAACCCCATCACGGAAGAAGCTCCACCCGCGGGGCCTCCAACGTGGAGTACTTGAAGCTGAACCAACTACGCCTACTAGCCCTACTCAACCTAATAAGGCTAATAAGCGTAAAGATGTGGCGCCGCGACGGCGTGGGGCCCCGGCCACCGACCGGGTGATCGTGAACATCTGGGTCGACCGCACCCTGTGGGGACAGGCCAAGACCCTCTACCTGCGTGCCCACCCGGGCCACGAGGTCGCCCTCGTCGAGTGGGTCGAGGAGGTCATCAACACCTACCTCGACAACCGCCGGGCCGCTCTCATCAGCGCGCCCACGGGGGGCGAGGGGCAGATCGTCAAGATCACCCTCACCCCAGTCACCAAGCAGAGAGTCATCGACACCGTCGAGGACCACTCCCTGCACGGCCGGGCGATCTCCCGGTCCGCCGTCATCAGCGCGGCCCTGCGCCGCGCCGTCGCCGACGCCGGCGGCAGCGCTGTCCCCGTCTTCCAGGGCCGCCTGCCCCGAGGCCGGCGCCCACAACTCATGAAAGAAGGGCCTGAGAGACATGCTGCTTACCACTGTGGTCCGGTCCTGGGTGGCCCTGTTCTTCGCTCTGCTTATCCTCTTAAGCTCTAGCTCATCTATTGTCAGCCGTGTCGGTGACCAGGAGGGGGCGACGCTGGGGCGGTCGGTGTTCTACGTAGCCGTTGGCGTGGCGCTCGTGTGGGCCACGCAGCCGTGGCGTCAGGCCGGGCGCCGGCGACCCTGGTGCTTCGTGATCGCCTTCGTCCTCGCGCTGGTGGCTGGTGGGCGATTCATCGCATCTAGCCCGGAGCCGGGCGTAGCGCTCTTCTTCGCCTCCAGCTGGGTGGGTCTGTCCTACGTCGTCCTGGCCATCGAGGCCGCGCTCACGCGACCGCGTCAGCGTCGCTGACCCGCTCCCGGCTACCGAGCCGCGCCCGTCCCGAACCTATCTTCGGTAGAGCGACACGGCTGCCGGGACGCCGATGCCGTACCGGCAGCGTGGCACCACCTGATGCGGGCTGGCGGCGCACCTTCATGCTCCACCAGGCCCTCAGGGCCGCGCGCCGCGCCGCCCGGCGCTCCCGCCGGGCACGACGCCGCTTGAGCTTCGCAAAGCAGTCCAGGCTCCCCGGCCGAGGAGCCGGCATCATCGACCCGTCCGGCCGCACACGTACCCACTTGCCCGGATCGACCTCAACGTCGATCTCGGTCAGTGCATCATCGCCAGCTCGACCAGGGTCGCGCAGGTCGGTCACACCGATCTTGACCTTCTGGTCGTGGGCCTCGACGATCCGCAGCCTGCTCGCGTCCGCCGACAGCACCCGGTACACCGGTGTCACCGGCAGGAAGGTCTCCGGTAGCTCCTCGTTGTCAAACATGTTTCCCTTACCTCTTGCTTCACATTGTGTCGTTGTGTTGTTCACTCCGGATCCAGCCAGCCGCAGCCGCGGCTGCCTGGCCTTTCGCAAGGCCGCCAGGCGCCGGCGCCCCGTCGAGGCTGATACTCCGAGCACGTTGGCCACCATCGATCCCGTCACAGTCACGCCATCCTTCTCCTGCTGGGCGACCCACTGCTCAAGACCCTCCTCCGTGACCGCAGGCTCCACCACCTCCGCGGCCTCCTCAGAGGCCACCTCGGCCTCAGGCTCGTCGTCAGCCGGCTCATGCTCTACGGTGGCCGGCGACGTCGCAGCGTCCTCCACAATGGCGGCGGGCGCGGCAGGCGGCAGTAGGGCCGCCTGCGCCTCAGTCCCGACAGGCTCAACAGCCGGCGCCTCAAGCGCGTGGCCGTCGACCGGGTCCGAGGTGCAGCCCCCGTTATCGGGATCCGGCTCCGGCTGCAGCTCGGGAACAACCACGGCGGCCGGCACTCGCGCCGGCGCCGCAGACGACTCGGGCGCGGCCATGAGCAGCACCGTTAAGTGCGTCGTGGCCAGGAGCACCACCGGCGGCACCGAGGCCGCCGCCGCACCAGCCCACCCATGGCCCGAGATCACGGCATGGGCGCCGTTGGAGCCCACCGACACCAGTGCCCCGACCGCCAGGAGGAACCAGGCGTACCACACCGCCCGCCGCGAGCCGCGCTGCGACAGCGCCACCACGGCCAGGGTGGACTCAACGATCATCCCGTCGATCAGCAAAGGCCAGATCCACCCCAGGTCGGCGGGCATCCCCACCCTCACCGCCAGGTCGCGCAGCGCCGCGAAGGACAACGTGAAGCCGCCCAACGCGAGCAGCCCGGTCCCCACCACGGATGTCCGGCCGACCCACGAGTGGCTCCAGCCTGCAGCCCACCAGCAGCGCCCGGTCACGGGGCCTCCACCGGTGAGCTGCTCGTAGCGGCGTGGGCCCCGCGCTGCCGGTCCACCTCATCGAGCACGCGCTCGTCCTCCTTGGTGAGACGGCGTGTCATGGTCTCCCACAGGCCCTCACGCCACACCTCACCGCAAGGTCTGACGAGCTCAACAATCCCGACGTTGCCCTCAATCAGACGGATGATGCAGGCTCTATCGACCCAGGCATAGGGGACACCATCGAAGTAGGCCACTCGCACATCAAATCCGTCAGCCCATCCGCAGATCTCCTCGATCATGTCAGCGAGCTCCTGGCTAAGGCTCTCAGGGGCAGTGCTCGTGCTCATCCCAGGCTGGCTGGCCTGACGGATCAGGTCGGCCTCGATCAGGTAGCGCGCAGCAGGAACCGGGATACCCGTCGCGTAGGTCTTTTCACCCTTAATGAGGTTCACCAGCTCGGTGTCCTCAATGCTGAAGACTGTCGTCCACTCGCCGCTCTGATACCTCACCACTGGGACAAAGCCATCGCTGCTGATGCTGAAGTCACCTTCCGGGTGCCACTCGTAGACGTCTTTGCTCTCGCGCGGGCCAGCTCGCCCAAGTGCGGCTCCTGGGCGGACCATGCCGCCCAGGCGGCGTAATGCACCTCCTCGGTGACGGTCTCAGCCCCGGGCAGGACAACGTAGCTGCCCCACCGCGTATTGATCCGCTCCAGCTCGATAGGCTCACCGCCGTCGACCGGCTGCGCCCACACGTCATCGCCGTCACGGTGGACGGTGTAGGCCGCCTTCCCCAGCCCCAGTCTGCCGGCGCGTTCCGCTCGGTCGATGTCGACCATCGTGCCGCGCTGAGTCATCAGCCCCGGCAGCAGCCGGCCTCCGCTGGTCTCCACCAGGGTCCAGCCGTCGTAGTGCGACAGCGAGGCGTGACCGCGTTCGACGACCGCGGTCATCCCCGTGATCGCGATCGCTGCCCGCTCAAGGGGCATGTCAAGACACTCGGCGATCTCCTCGACGCTGACGGTCGGTGCGGCGTGGGCCTGACCTGCGCGCTGGCACCACACCTCACACGTGCCGCTGGCGCTGTCACCCACGAAGCCGACGAGCCCCTTCTCCGACTCCCCGACCACCTGAAAGTAGCGCGGCCAGTCCATTGAGGACACCTGCCACCTACCCCGTTCACTGATACCGGCCTTGACCACCAAGTCGTCAATGAGCCGATTGACCTCATTCATCCACGCCCCAGTAGCTTGTAGGTACTCCATCTCCTGACCTCTCCTTCACGTTGTCGTGTGCTCTGTTGCTTCTACTTGCGACGGTGACGGGGGCGAGCTCACCCCCGTCACTTGAGTCATCGCTACCGGTCCATCGACGGACCCTGCTCGTGACTACGCCCCTGCACGTGGCCGCCGACCCTCGGCGCGCCAACGGGGAAGGGGACCGACGTAGCGGGCGCAGGCCCCACCTGAGGAGCACCCCGATCCACAGCCACCGCCGGGGCCATGTCCCTGCCCACCGAGGCGGCTGGCCTCGTCGCCCCGGCGCCGCCGGAGCCTCCAGCGGCAGGGGCTTGCCAGCGGTGTAGCCAATAATATGGAAGAACTCGGCGTTGAAGGTGCGCTGCTGCTGGAGCCGGGACAGCGTCTCCTTGTCCCCGAGGCCGGTGGCCTCGATGGCCTGCCCAAGCTCCTTGTAGATCGGAGTGTCCATGTCGTCGTTGCCGTGCCACTCACGGCTGTGCGGGTGAGGCCGCGAGGTCCTGGACGATGGCGAGGACGCCGTCGGCGTCGGGGCGCTGTGCCAGCGCCTCGTTTGGCTGCCGCCAGGTGCTCCTCACCCTCGGCCCGCAGCTCAGCTGACGGCTCCTGCCCACGAGACAGGCGGGCCTCCGCCTGCTTCTGACCGACTTCGAGTGCGTGGTTGAGGTGGAGCACGCCCCGCAGCTCCTGACTGCCGGCCTGTTCCATGAGCAGCTCACCCGCGGTGACGAAAATACGCAAACGCTCACCGGCCGCAGGGTTGCCGGTGGCCTCAGCAGCCACCTCATCCATTCGAGACTGACTGTCCACGATGCGGTCGTAGGCAACGATGTTCTTGTTCTCGCGATGCTCTACCTCCTCGTAGTCAGTCGTGGTTTCCAGCGAGTCCAACCACCGGTTGTGCGCTGTCTCCAGGGAGCTAGTGGCCGTCCTCCACTCATCGATAGCCTCACGGACCTGAGGGTGATGCCACGAGCTGCCCACCTCGTCAGTGCTCAGCGATGCGGCGTGGGCGGCGCGGTCGACAGACCTCATGGTGCAGGCCGTTGATCTCCTGGTCTGGTTCGCGCCCCAGCATCCTGGTCACGGAGTCGATATCGATATCAGTAGCCACAGCAGTTCCTCCTTCAATTACCTGTTTGCTGCCTCGCCTGTAACGACGACCGGGGTGAGCACACCCCCGCGCCGTGGTCGCGAGCCGGAACGGGGGCGGCCCGGGTGCCCCGTGCCCACATGTGGACGGCCCGGCGTTCGCCGAGGCCGGCCCGCCCACATGATGGACACCGGGACCCTTAGGACCGGGGGTGTGGACGCCTCGCGAGCGGCCCTGTCTGCGCCCGCGGGCCGCTGCTCGCGACTCGCCCACACCCCGCTGGCTGGTACCCGCTCACCTTTCGGGCCGATCACACCCGCAACTGCTCACCCATGCGCGCGGTCCTACCAACCAGCCCACTCACCTACCCCTGTACCTGTCTGAGTCGGCTCCCAGCACACTGACCTACCAGCGCCCACTCACCTTCACGGACGCTGACCGATGAGGCGTTCGACGGACGATGCCGTGCACGCCGAAACGCCACCTTCTCGCCTCTTAGCAAGCCGAGAAGAGATAAAACGAGGCACATCTGGCACTGCGGAACGAGAAGTCCGAAGTGTCGGGGGCAGGTGTGCTCACCCCGGTCGTCGTTACAGGTGACCGACAAGCCCTAATCCTAAGGACCAACTGTGATCCAGGTCATATGTGTGCAGTGTGGTGAGACCTTCACCGCCAAGCGCCGCAGCAAGCGCTACTGCTCCGAGGAGTGCCGGCAGGCATGGAGAAACGACCACCAAGTCACCTGCCCCGGGTGCGGTCAGCTGTTCACCCCCAACCGCTCAACCCAGACTTACTGCTCGCCGGCGTGCAGGGAACGAGCGGGTAGGCGTGCACGCTACGCGCGCGGCCGTGAGCACGTGCGCGCCTACACCCGGGCCGGGGCAGAGGGTGAGCGCTCAGCGATCTGCCCGGTGTGCGCAGCCGTGTTCACTCCTGCGCGTAGCAGTCAGGTCTACTGCTCGCCGGCGTGCAGGCGTGCGCGCGCCGGTGTTGTCCGCACGCGCACAGCACACATGACCGCGGCTGCGCGCGCGTGCGCGCTCATCGCTCGCCTGCACGTGCCCGACGAGGACGGGGCATGCGCGGAGTGCGCGCACCCCTGGCCGTGCGAGACCAGGGCGCCTGACCGAGGCGGTCACGGGCGGTGAGCGCCCGTGATCACAGTCAAGCGGCTCTACGACACCGGCCGTCAGGGGACCTCGATCGTTGACTACCTGATCGAGTCCGTCGCCGATGGTCCTGGTCAGGCGCACGCGCACTTCGACGGCACCCGCTACTACACCAACGCGGGCACGCCCCCAGGACGGTGGCTGGGCGCCGGCCTGGACGGCCTGGGTGACGACAAGCGTCACCTGCGCGCCAGCGGCGCGTGGGCGCCGACCAGCTGCGCGCGCTCATCCAGGACGGCGCCGACCCGATCACCCACCAGCTGCTCGGGCGCGCCTTCCCCGCGCACGTATCCACCGCTGACCGGGTGCGCGCGCTCACCGCCGACCTGAGCGCTCACCTGAGCGCCGATGAGCGCGCAGCGCGCATCGAGCAGATCGAGCGGCAGGTCGCGCGCACCAACAAGAACCGCGCGGTGCACGGCTTCGACTTCACCTTCGCCCCACCTAAGAGCGTGTCGGTTGTGTGGGCGCTCGGTGACGCAGGCGTGCGCGAGCAGGTCGAGGCCGCTCACCACGACGCGATCAATCACGTCGTGGCCACGATGGAGAAGGAGTCCATCCGCACTCGCCAGGGCGCCGGGGGAGTCGTCCAAACCACCACGCGCGGCGTCGTGGCGGCTGCATTCGACCACTGGGACTCCCGCGAGGGCGACCCCCACCTGCACACCCACCTCGTGGTCGCCAACCGGGTCCAGGGCCCCGACGGGCGCTGGCGCACCCTGGACTCCCACGGCGCGCTCATGCCCGCCCAAGTCGCCCTGAGCGAGGCCTACGACAACCACCTCATGGACGCCCTCTCCGCGCGCCTGGGGGTGGAGTGGCACGTTCGCTCCGTCTCGCGCACCGGACGGGAGCACTGGGAGATCGACGGCGTCGACGACCGCCTCCTGAAGGTCTTCTCCACCCGGCACGCCCAGATCGAGGCCGCCCGCCAGGAAGCAGGCGCCGACGGTGCGGGGCACTGGGACGCCGACGCAAAGGCCTGGGCCGGCACGCGCAGCGACAAGAAGCACCACTCCCTGGAAGAGCTCACGCGCTCTTGGCGTGAGCGCGCACGCCAGGTCTCCGGCGACCAGCCCCTGCGCGGCGTGACCGGCCGGCCCCTGCCCGCGCCCGGAACGATGCCCGCCCAGCCAGGCACGCGCTCCCATCCCGTGCGCGCAGCCGACATCACCGATGACCAAGTAGGCCAGCTAGCCGGTGGTGTCCTGGTGCGCTCAGTCATCGCGCGCTCACTGGAGCACCTGGAACATCCGCGCCGAGGCCCAGCGCGCCGCCCGACGCATCCGCTTCGAGACCCCTGGCCAGCGTGACGCCTTCACAGGCCGGCTCACCGAGGCGGTCACCGCCAGGTGCGTGCGCGTGGACTACGCGACCACCGCTCACACCCCCACCCGATACCGTCGTCCCGACGGATCGTCCCAGTTCATTCCCGAGAACAGCGAGATCTTCACGACCCAGGTGCTCCTGGACGCCGAGGACGCCCTGGTGCGCTGGAGCCGGAGCACCGACGCGCCCCGGCTGGCCAACCCGCAGGCCCTGGCAACCGCTGGGAAGAGGGCCCCCAGCGGTGATCAGCTGGCCGCCATTGAGTCCGTAGCCACCAGTGGCCGGCGCCTGGATCTCATGGTCGGGCCCGCCGGCGCCGGCAAGACCACCGCACTGGCGGCGTTGGTGGAAGCTTGGCAGGCCGAGCACGGGGCCGGCTCGGTCACCGCCCTGGCCCCCTCCTCGGCGGCCGCCGAGGTCCTCGGCGAGTCCCTGGGAGCGCCGGCAGACAACACTGCCATGTGGCTCACGCTGCGCCGCGCCCAGGCCGAGCGCGACAGCCACATGGACTTTCTGCGTCAGGCCGCAGCCTGGATCGACCAGGGCGGAAAGGTCGCCGACATCCGCGACTCCCTCGCGGTCGTTGACCCCACCACCGCGGGACTGCCCGACCGGAGAATCCGGGCAGCGATCGACACCGCGCTGCACCGCATCGAGAACACCCCACCCGCAGGCGCGCCTGAGGCGGGTGACCTCATCATCGTCGACGAGGCCTCCATGGCCGCCACCATCCCCCTGCACGAGATCGTCGCCCAGGCTGACGCCGCCGGCGCCAAGGTCCTCGCCGTCGGGGACCCCGACCAGCTCGCCGCAGTCGAGGCCGGCGGCGCCTTCGGCATGCTCATCGACTCCCACCCCGAGAAAGTCGCATCCTGCGACGAGATTCACCGGTTCGTCGACGACTGGCGGGGCCGGCCTCCTGGCCCTGCGTGCCGGTGACCGCAGGGCGGTAGAGACCTACACCGCCCGCGGAGCCGTGCTGTCGGGGACCCAGGAGGAGGTCCTTGACCAGGTCCACGCCGCCTGGGCAGAGCGAGACCGCCCAGGCGCACCAGCCTCGCGCGTCGCCGCCGACAACGCCACCGCCGCCGAGCTCGCCGCCCGCGCCGCGCCGACCTCAGAGTCCGCCGGCAAGGTCGGCGGCCGGAAAGGTCACCCGGCCGACGGCAGCCAAGCGTCAGCCGGCGACCTCATCGTCACCCGCAGAGAACGCCCGTGCCTTGCGCAGCGGGCGTCACTGGGCCACAACGGCGCCACCTGGCACGTCCAGGCCGTGTCCGCTGACGGTGCCATGCCTTGTCACCCTACCGCCGACCCCGTTGCGGAGGCGATCCACCTGCCCGCCGACTACGTCGCCGCCCAGGTCGAACTCAGCTACGCCACCACCATCCATCGCGCCCAGGGCCGCACCGTCGACGACTGCCACGTCGTGGTCACCCCCGACATGGGCCGCCAAAGCCTCTACGTCGGCATGACCCGCGGCCGCACGTCGAACATCGCCCACGTCATCACCGACGGGGCCGCCGTTGACGACGACCTCATGCCCCAGTCGGCGCAGGGGCCCGCCAACATCCTCACCGACGTCCTGGCACGCGACACCGCCCCGGCAACCGCCAGACGCGCCGCAGACCGCCACGCCGACGCCGCCGAGTCCGTCAAGCGCCTGGCCGACGAGTACTCAACGATCGCGGCCGGGGAGGCCGCCTGGGAGATGGCAGAGCGCCCTGCCCCGCCTCCTGCCCCGCCAGGCCGACCGGCTCCTGGCCGACGAATACAGTGACGCCCTGGCCAAGGAGCTGCGCCGCAGCCACCGCGCGGGCCTGGACGTCAACACGGTGCTACCGGCCCTGGCCAGCGCCAAGCCCCTCAGCGAGGCTCACCCGGCCGCCGACCTGGCGAGCCGCGTCGCCAAGACCCGCAAGGCCCACACCGCCGCCGGCGAGACAGCGCCGCTCATCGCCGGCCTCATCCCGCCGCCCCACCGTCGGCCGACCCCGACATCGCCCGGGCACTGGACGAGCGCGAGAGCTCGTAACCGCTCGCGCCAGCTCGTCCTGCACCAGGCCCTGACCGAGAACCAGCCCTGGACGAAGGACCTCGGCCCCGCGCCAGCCGACGCGCGCGTGCGCGCGCAGTGGCTGGAGGCCGCCAGGACCGTGGCCGCATACCGCGACCGGTACGGCATCATCGACCCGCCCGGTGGGCCCGTCACCGCCACCACCCATGACGCCTCCCTGGAGGCGACCCTGGGGCCGGTGGTCTCCCACATCGACCGCACCGTCGTCGAGGACCGCCGCCGCGCCACCCAGGCCCTACTCGCCGCCCGCCGGCTCTCCGAGCAGACGCCCAGGCAGGCACCCCCGGCTCCTGGTCGAGCCCTAGGGGCACCCACCGTGAGCAGGTCGCCACGAGTTCCTGTACCCCGTCAGCAGCGGGAGCCGGCCCCTGATCCCAGGCGCGAGCGGAGCCTGGACCTATAGCCCTGGGCGGGGGCCCATCCGTTGGGCCAGGTCCAGCATGTCGGTCAGGTCGACGTCCGCCTCGCCATTGGCCGGGCCGATGACCCCTTCGGCTGTAACCAGGACGCTCCAAGGGCGCTCAGTGGTCAGGGTCGCCTGGCCGCCGCACGTGACGATCGATCCGGGTAGTGCGTACACGCCGACGTCCTGGGCGTCCTGGCTGACGGAGATACGAGCTCCGGCGTCAGCCAGGCCCAGGCCCTCCTCGGCGACCAGCGCCCCGCCCGTGCTGACGGCCGCCTGGCCGCCGGCCAGCACCGTGCGGCTGCCCGGGCCGCCGGCCACGCGCCCCCCGAAGGCGGCTCTCGCGTCGCCCCAGGATCGCACCACCGGCCCAGCGCCGGCCACGATCGCTTTCGCACCGGGGGCGATGTCGACCCGGCAGGAGTCGGGCACCCAGGCCACGACCAGAGCCACGGAGGTGGCCACGACCTCGATCCAGGGCTCACCGGCCTCGATGAGGTCATCAAGCTCACGCTGGGTGGAGGCCGGCCGACCCCGCTCGTGCTCATCCGTGAGCGGGAAGGGGATCACCGTGGCCACGGAGGGGCCCCCAGCGTCAGTGCCAGGACCGCCTGTGTCATCAGCGTCATCGCGGACTTCTGTGAGCCAACACCTCATGCAGTCACCGTCCTGGGCCGTCTGACGCGCCTTGCGTCTCCTGGCCGCGACGTCAGGCAGCCACGACAGATCCAGGTCCTCGGCGTGGCCGCAGGGCCACACAACCGTCGCTTGCTTCCAGTCATCGGAGTGCCTGGTTACACGCCCGACTCGACGGCCGCCGCCACCGCCTGACCGCGGTAGGCGACCATCACCTCCTCCTGGCGTGCCTGCCACTCGTGACCGTCCTTGCCGTCATTGACTATTGCCGTCGCCCAGGCCGGGGCCTGGAAGGGATGGTGCGTCAGCGAGGTGCAGCTCAGCTGCTTGCTGCACGCCGCCAGCGCCTCGCGCACGAACTGATAGTTATGGTGCCATCCCATCAAGGCTTCTCCGGTTTGCGCCGGGTGTGTCGCGTCCAGGTAGGACCGATGAAGCGCATCGAGGAACCGGATATATCCCTCGTGCTTCTCCCAGCACGGGGGAATGAACGTCGAGTCCAGCTCGTAGGCCACCATCAACCTGGCCACAAAGATCCTCAGTTCTCCGAGCTCGGTGAGGCGCTCCTCGGCGCTCAGTGACCACCAGTCGACGGCCTGCGTGAACGGGTCATCAGCCGTCCTAGCCCCGCCCGCGGTACCGGCGGCTTTGCCGGCAGCTTCGTCAAGCGCCTGGAGCAGCCACTGGCCCACCTGCTCGTCCTGGCCGCCGGCACCTTCGGCGCCGCTTGCCTCAGTGCTGCTCTCGTCCTGGCTCACTGCTGCTTCTCCTTGTCCTTAAGCTCTTCAGTCTTGCGATGATGGAGACCGTCACCAGTCGCCGGTGACCTTTGGCGATCAGTCGTTGCCAGGCGGTGGAGGCGTCGATCGCCTTGTGCACCAGCTCGTGGCACGCCCTGCACATCGGGACGAGGTCCTCGTGCCTCTCCGGCCCATGCGGGAGTAGCTGGCGTGATGCAGGTCGTCGCGGTGCTCACGCCAGGGGCTTGGAGCACGCGCGCACGATGCGCCCGCTACGTCTCGTCTCCTCACTCGTCCACCTGCTGCGGCGACGGCGCCAGGCGGGCGAGTTCATCCACGTCGCGTACCGCCTGGCGGCGGCCACCTTCCCGGGGGTGCGTCGTGGGCGTCGGCGGTTGCGCAGCCCTCAGCCATCTACCCCACCTCCACGCCCACCGACCTCACCCGGCTCGGGGAGGGAGCGGCTGCTCGCTCCCACCACAGGGGGGCGCAGGTGCTCGATCCGATCCGGCCGGTAGCCGGCCCACGCCTGGTCGCCGGCGACCACGAGGGGCAGCTGGCGCGCCCCCAGGCGGGACGCGACCTGCTCAGCCTCACGGGACACCTGTTCCGATGCCACGTCGCTGGTGTAGCCACGCCCATGGCCTGCATCTTGCGGCCGGTGGCCGTGCACTGCACGCATCCCTGGCGACCGTAGACAACCACGTCGGGGCTGCTGCTACTGCTGCTCATAACTGTTGTGCCTCTCGTCTAGCTGGGGTGCCTGGATTGCCGGCGGAGGCGGGCGGAGCCGCCGTGGTGTGAGTGGGCGCTGGGGGCCGCCGCCGAGGGGCAGGGCCTTTCGACCGCGCCGGCGCAGGCGGTCCTCCATGGTCATGCCGTCAATGAGGGCGGCCGGCGTATTGGCCTTCAGCAGCAGCGTGACGCCCTTGGGCAGCTCTCGTATCTGCGAGCCGATGAGGGATCTTCTCCTCGGTCTCGGCCCACGAGGACTGCATGTGGTCCCGCCCCGAGGAGACGGTGCGGCGACGGGTCTGACGGTCCCCGATGCGCCGGAGATCCGTTGAGGGTCTCGGTCTTGGTCGCACCGCCCAGGACGAGCTTGGTGGTCGCTGAGTCCCAGATCGCCTCGGCGGCCTCGCGACCGTAGCGCGCGGCCAGCTGCGCGCGAGACTGCTCGAAGTTCCAGGGCATCACCCTGAGCCGCCGCCGGCTGAGACGATGGTCGGCAGGGACGGCAGGGGTCGCGATGTTGGCGATCCTGTCGAAGACCATCCCCAGTGGCGGGCACAGCCGCCCACCCTTGGAGCGGTTGGCCCGCTCGACGGCCGTGGCGTAGACGTCCTCGATGAGGGCGGCCACGAACGGGGCGGCCGTGGCCTTCGAGTCCCCGACGATGTACAAGGTCCCACACCGGTCGATGAAGTCCTCGATGTCGAGCTCCATCCCCGGGGCCGGGCTGATGGCCTCCTTGACCCGAGGATCCATCAGCGGGCGCCCGATGATGGACTGGACAGTCGCCCAGATGTTGTCGACGGTCCGATGGTCCCCGCTGAGCTCGGAGCCCAGCACGTCGGCCCCGGCAGAGGCTGAGCGCTCGGGTGCTCACTCGAGGATCCGCACGGCCTCCTTGGCCTGGCCCGGGCCGTCGGACCACCGGTCGAGGGCCTCGGCCCCCTGGCCGCTGACGGCTGCGGCCATCAGCATCGGTGCCAGGACCCGGATGCCGTGCTCCTTCCAGAAGGCATCGTTGCCGGTGCCCTGGCCTCCGTTGGCCGCCAGCGCAGCCGCTCGGCGCAGCGCCACCTCAGGTGTCTCGCACCCCCTGGTCAGTGACCACCGGATGGTGGCCCGCCTCAGCTCGGCGCCGGCCTCGCCCTCGGCGTCGATCCCGGTGGGTGCGAACACCGCGACCGGGCCGCGCTGCTTGCGGTACCGTGATCGTGCCGAGCGCCAGCTCACCGCGCACCGAGGTGGTCACCACCGCGCCGGGGAACTCGACAACCACCCCGTAGGCGAGCCACCTGGTCTTGCCCGACCTCGACGGGGCCGAGACCGCCACCGAGTCTTCGATGGGGATCCAGCAGACCTGGCCCCGACGGTGCCCACCCGCACCGCCGGGTCCCAGGCCGATGGGCTGATCACGGTCGGGGCGCAGCCAGAACATCGCCGCGACCGGTGGCTGCGAGAAGCACCGGCGCACCTGGGCGGCTGTCGCCAGGCCTGACCTTGTGCGGGTCAGCGGCGGCCCGCCCCTGGCCGCCCCACCGGCGCCACGCCCGCAGCCCGGCCCACGCCAGTGCGCCCGCTCGAACAGCCAGGCCAGCCAGAAGAGGCCGCTCATTCCTCGGTGCCCGCCACGCCGCGGCGGGGGAGTGGCCGGCCAGGACATCGATCATGCCCACTGGCGGGTCCGCGGCCACGCGGCAGCCCTGGATCGAGCACACCCCTCGGGCGGCCAGCCACGAGCTCACGCTCAGCGCGATGCCGGCACCAAGCACGCAGATCAGTACGTTGGCGGCCACGTCGTTGCCCACAGGCGTTCTGCTGCTCATAGCCTGCCTCCCATCGCCTCGTCGGTGTCGGTCAGCTCGGCCTCCCACGGCGTGCGCTGGTGCTCGACCATGAACAGCTGCCGATCAACCATCCGAAGGCCCACCCCGATGTTGAGCATCGAGACGTAGTTGGCGGCCACACTGCTCATGCGGAACGTCTCGCGCAGGGCGTCAAGCTCCTCAGGCTCCTGCCGGTAGACGATCTTGGTGGAGGTGTCCGCCAGCAGCCCCTGGGCGATCGCTCGGGCCGCCGAGCCGGCGTCCCCGATGGCCTCCAGGTCCGACAGGCGGTGAAGCACCAGCACGTTCGCCGTGCCCCAAGCCCGGGTGAGCTTGAACTGGTCCCGCATCCGGGCCGCCAGACCCGGCAGCGCCAGCAGGCGGTGAGCCTCGTCGTAGATGATGTAGCGCTGCCCCAGGCTGGTGGCCCCACGTAGGGCGGCCTCCAGCCACGTCGAGGTGCACGTCATAATCAGTGGAAGGGCCGGGTCCTGGACGGCGAAGGCCTTCAAGTTGACACTCATCATCGGGGCGGCCGGGTCGAACTTCACCGTGGAGGGCCCGTCGAACAGCCCCGCCAGGTCTCCACGCACCAGGCGCTGAAGCGCCAAGGCCACCTCATGGCCCATCGTGATGAGCTCATCCTTATTACGCGGCCCCCGAGGCAGTGGCACCAGTCCTGAAGGGTCGAAGAGCTCATCGACCACCGTCGGCAGGATCGGTGTCCCCCCGCGCACCGCCGTCGCCTCCAGGGCGGCGTCTGGGCAGTCTGCTCGTCCCTGGTTCGGGTCCCGGTTCATCGCGACGACGTCAGCGCCGCCACCAGCCGGGTCCGCTGAGACTTGACCGTGCGGGCCCACTGCTCGTCGTCAAGGATCTGGCCGTCCTCGTCGCGCTCGGGACGCGTCCCGGCGTCCAGCGGGTTGAGGCGTGCCCGGGAGGACCCACCGATGCTGATGACGTTGCCTCCAACAGACCTCACCGTATTTGACCACTCGCCCTTGACGTCCCCGGGGATGAAGGTCCGCTGGCCGAGCACCAGGCCCTCAGGCAAGGTCTTCATCAGCGAGCTCTTGGCTGAGCCGACCTTGCCCAGCACCGCCATGTTGGTGTTGGACAGTATCCGGCGGCGGTAGAGCTCGAAGGGGTCGAAAGAGAACGACGTCGAGGATATGACGTTGCGGCCGATCAGAATGCCGTTGGGTCCCAGGCCCTCCTCAGCGAAGAATGGGTACTCAACCTGCAACGTCTTGGTCGTGTACCGGTTGGTGTGCAGATTGATAGGAACCGGGTTGCGGCCCGTGCGGTCGCCCCACTCACCAGAGGCCGGTAGGTAGTCCCCGGCCCAGATCGTCTTCTCAGCCTCCTTGAACTGACGCCGCTGTTTGGCCTCCTCCTGACGGTGCTGCTTGCGCAGCTCATCGGCCCGGCGATTCATCGCCCGTTTCTGCTTGCGTGTCTGCTTGCCCACCACCAGGGGCGCGATGCGAACCATCAGCGCACCCCCAGACACAGGGGCATCACGCCGGCCTCCAGGACCTCGTCCTGGACACCTACCAGGGTGCGAGGCTTGCACTTAACCTTGCGCAGGGCGGCCCGCACGTCGGCGACAGCCCTGTCCAGGGCCTCCCTCGTTGGGGCCGTCACCGTGACCAAACAGGCGTGGTCCATCGCCTTGTGACCGTCGTCGAGGTCGAGCATGTTCTGCTCGGTCTGGACCCGGTCACGCTGCGTTCAGCACCGTGTCGAGCTTGCCGACCTTGTTGCGGTCGTCGAGCGCCCCGACCTCACGCTGGTTGGCGCGCTCAGCCTCACGGGATGCTTTCTCGTCGGGGACAGGCTTATAGATAAGCGAGATCGAAAGGTTCGCCTCACCCACCAAGCTCAGTCCGCTCAGGAAGCCGGTCTCGACCCTCACCCTGGGCCAAGAGCCCACTACAAGTACCTGGTGCCACGCGGGTCGGTGCGTACCCGCTTCCACTGGCCCTCGACCGCCATGGGGCCGGCGCTCTCCAGCTCGTCGACCTCGTCGGGGTGTGCCCGCAGCCTGGAGGCGATCGCCGGGTCGTAGGCCGAGCGGATCTTCAGCGCGAGCTCGGTGTCGGTCACCCAGCCACGCACCGTCAGGCCGCTGGGCCCGGCTAGCGCCTCGACGTCGCGCATCCGTTGACGAAGGACCGCGGCCCCGCCCTTGAGACCCCCGCCGTACTGTTTGACCTCCTCACGCACCTGGTTCAGGTCGATCGCGATGGCGATGGTGGTCTCGTGCTGCTGGGTGACACTGGCCGCCTGGCGCAGCAGGGCCCGATAGTGACGGCCCGCGGCCGTGCCGGCCACGTCCTGGTCATGGTTCTCGGCCCAGTACTGGCGCACCCCCACGCCGGCGTCGGCCATCGAGGACAATAGGACCTGGATCCTGCACACGCCCTCACCCGAGCCGACCGTGGCCAGCAGGCCCGCGTAGCCGCTGGTGCGCACGCTCTTGGTCTTGGCGTCAGCCAGCATGAACTGGCTGTGCGACACCCTGCACATGGCCACCAGGGTGCGCCGGTGCGGGTCATGAATCATCACCGCGCCCGAGACCGGGTCCTTGTGCATCCGCAAGCGTGCTTTCGACCTCGGCAGCCACAGCGTACCCGCCGGCCGGGTCTTCCACACGCTGCGGCGGAACTGGTTCTGGTGCGAGACCCTGCGGATCGCCCAGGATGCCAGGACCGGGGTCCAGTCGATGAGCCGCCCGTCAACCTGTTTGGAGGGCACCAGCCCCAGCACCAGCAGCCCGATCCATACCGGCGCCGAGACACCCACCCCGTTCAGGCCGCCGATCATCGGGGCCGCAAAGCCCGCAATGACCGCGGCTGCCGCGACGCAGGACGCCGCAGCGGGGCTGAACCCAAGGAAGAACCCCGTCAGCGAGGCCCGTGGGAAACGCTCCCTGGGAACCTCTACCTCGGCGTCCTGCGTCGCGGCGGCTATCATCAACCGCCCCGATGCCTGCCGCCCAGCGGACCAGCCCGCTGATGCCGCCGACCACCATCGCCAGGGCGACCGAGCCGACGGTCGCCCACTTGGCATACTGGGCCGCCCTGTGAGCTCCGACCGCGGTCGAGATCGCCCAGGTGACTGCTCGATAGCGCCGGCCGCCACCAGACCGATCAGGCCAACGGCGACCGTGGAGCCCACCAGCTGCTTCAAGGTACCCATGAAGGGTAGGAACGACCAGTCCGGTGTGACTCCCGGGTCGTATCCGCTCGTCGGGAACATCTGCATCTTCCTTTCGTAGGTGCCGCACCGCCATTCACGGTCCGGCTCAGCTGTAGCGACCGGGGTGAGCAACGCTCACCCGGTCGTGTCAACTCTGCCCGGTATCTCCTGGCGTTAGGCGAAGATCGAGATCACCCACCCGTACAGCGGGCTCAGCCCGGCGGACGCCATAGCGGCGACCACGCTGCCAAAAGTCCCCCACTTGCCGCGAGAGATCATCTTGGGTGACCCGGTCGCGTAGCCAAGACCCCAAAAGCAGGCCGAGACCACACCGCCGGCGACGCAGGCCAGCAGCACTGCCGCAAGCTCTGCTCCCATCAGGCGCCAGTACTCAGTCAGCCGTGCCCACAGCTCAATGTCCGGTGTGACGACATCCATCAGGCCTCCTCCCAGCCCGAGTACCAGGTAGTCGTCTTCAGCCGTCGACGTCGTCTGCGCCAGGCGTCAGGCCTCCCCACGATCCGTATGTCGCCGGACTGCTGGACCGACCGGGTCGTCGTCGTCTCCCCAGAGCTGACCCTCAGACCACGAACCAGAGCCCTGGCTGCTCCACCCGCCGGACGGAGCACCACCACCGGGGCCGGCGTCACCAGGACCATCAGAACCAGTACCGCCAGTGCCCTGTCCGGAGCCACCCGAAGCGGATCCCGAGCCACCATCTGGTGCACCCGACCCGCCACCGGTGCCGCCTGTACTGGGCCCGGTGGTTGGTGAGCCACCGCTGAGGGCTGGCCGCCTGATGAGCCTGAGGTGCCTTTACCGCCTCCAGCGGGAGCCGGCTCCTCGGCCTGCGCGCTGGGAGCCTGTCGAGGCGCGCCCGGATGCTGTGAGCGACGTTGCTTCCTGACGCGGTCTCACCTGCGCCGAGCCGTCCCGGCCTCAGCGCCACCAGCAGCAGAGCCTGAGGCCGCCCCCCGCTTGCCCCGGCGCTGGCGCCACCGGTACCCACAGCAGCACCGGCCGCCACCGCAGCAGCAGCCACCGTGGCCACCGTGCTGCCCACCGTCTCGGCACCGGACGCGACGGAATCGCCGGTCTCGTCCGTCATCGTCGAGACCGCTGATTCACCCAGGAAGGAGAACAGCTTGAACGATGCCAGCGGCATCGTCATCGACGACAGCAGCATCGTGATGCACAGGCCCATCTGCTGAAGCAGCTGGGTCATGTCGCCGGGCGGGTCTGCCTCCAGCAGGATTGAGATCCCCAGTCCCAGGATCACAATGATCGCCACCGGCGAGACCAGCAGCGCCAGGATCCACGCCAGGATCGTGCGCGGCCACCCCATGGTCGGCCGTGACGCCAGACCCGAGTAGGCCACCGGTGTCATCACCGAGGACCCGGCCAGCAGCTGCTCGCGGAACAGCATCACCAGCACCAGGCCCGAGTCACTCGGGAGCACGAAGAAGCAGAAGAAGCAGAACACCAGCAGCATCCACGACACCGATCCTGCTGAGACAGCAGACGCTGCGGCCGGATTGTCGTCAGCGAAGGACTGCCACGTCTCACTGCTCCAGACGTCCGTGATCCGCTGAGCCAGCTTGTCGGTGTCGGCCTGCACCCACCCGATGAACACGTCCCGGACCGCGTCGATGCCCCGCTGACGCCACCGCAGAGATCGGCGGGTCACCATCGAGGCGAACAGCGTGACCAGCGCACCCTGGACGGCCCATCTCACCCCGGTCAGGCCACGTCCCCGCAGCGCGTCACGCAGCACCTGACCCAATGCCACCGTGAACGTGATGGGCACCGCCAGGGCGAACACTCTTCCGGCCCACGTAAACATGAACCCTGCATCCAGATCCGGTGAGGTCGGGTGAACGCCAAGGTCAGCACCGTGGCCAGCAACCAGCCCGACGCCTTGCCCAGCTGCTGTGCGGCCCAGGTCGCCACCTCCTCCAAACGCTCCTGCACCCATCCCTTGGTCGCTGCGTTGGCGGCCTCCACCGGCGCCTTGGCCACGTCCTTGACAGTGGACACGGCGGACTTGATCTTCTCCTTGGCAGTCGAGGCGATCGACGAGCCCTTGTCCTTCAACCAGGAACCCGCGTTGTCAGCCAGGGTCTTGGCCCCGTTCCCGATCTGCTTGCCCTTGTTCTTAGCCCACTCCCAGCCGTCGTTGAAGATGTTGTCCGCCGGCACCGCGGCCGGCGCCCCCACAGACACTGGCTCACCCACGTACTGGGTAGCCGCCGAGGCCTGCGGGGCCACCAGACCTGCACCGATCAGCACCACCAGGACCACGCCAGCAAGACGCGCTGCAAGAAGACGAATCGAGGCACTCATCACGCCCCACCCCCAACCAGGTGCGCCAGCGCCAGGAACAGGGCAACCAGAGCCGCACCGAATGCTGCCAGGCCACCGACATAAGCCTTGTTGTTGCTCATCAGTTGCTCCCGCCCCCGATCACACCGACCAGCTCGCAGTAGCCCTCGTCCACGGCCGGGTCACAGCGCACGAGCAGCGACAGCGACGTCTCAGTCGTCTGTGTGAAACCACTAACGTCACCGACCGGCTGGGTGGTTGTCTTGACCTTGGCGGCAGTGGTTAGCGTGTGAAGCGTCTCCCGGTTCTGGGTCACCTTGAGGTAGATGTCGCTTCCGGCGTCCTCATGCAGGCGGGTGTTGTCCGTGGGGAGCACGCCCAGGACATCGACCTCATCAACCTCACGCGAGGCGATCCGGTAGGAGATCTCATCGGGGCTGATCGCCCCGGTCACTGAGGCCCGCAGCTGACGATGGGCCTCAGGCCCCAGCGGCCCGTCCTCACCACTCATCCCGGACAGCCACTCATCCGTGATGCGCCGCGTCTCAGCACCCGCGTCCGTGGGCTGGTGAGACGAGTAGTCGTACCCCACGGCCGCCTGCACCGAGGCCGCAAACACCTCAGGATCCTTCGTGCGTGCGAACAGCGACCCTCTCAATCGGGGAAGACCCGCACCGAAGTCGGTACCAGTCGAGGAGGTCACGTGCCCGGAGTCCCCCGCAGGAGCCTCCACAGCCGTCGGCACGCTCGACGCGGCCGGCTTCGACGTAGCCCCACCGGGCTGGGGCAGACGGTCAACGTTGGCTCCCAGCACGATCATCGCGATGAGCCCGACGATCACCACCACGACACCAATACCCATGTAGGCCAGCCACTTCGCTGGCCCCGTCAACCGGCTTAGCCGGCCACCACTGTCAGTCTTGTTCCTGCGTCCAAACATCATTTCCTTCTTCTCAACCTTTAGTGCTTGCAATTTCAGTCATTCGATCTAACGATCACGGATGTTCTTCTAGTCGAGCCCGGCCACGCGGATGTAAACGGGTGCCCCGTAGACCTCCATCTCGCGCACGCCCTCAGCCGGGGTCTGGGCGCCAACCATGCGGTTGTTGCCCAGGTAGATCGCGATGTGGCCCGGCCACCACAGCAGGTCGCCGGGCTTGGCCTCCGATGCCGAGATGTGCTGCCCAGCCGAGTACTGGACCTCCGAGGAGTGCTCCAAATGAATGCCGGCCTGTGCGTACGCCTGCATGGTCAGGCCCGAGCAGTCAAAAGCGTCCGGTCCCTCAGCCGCCCAGACATAGGATTTGCCCACCTGAGCCATCGCGTAGTTCACGATCGCGGCCCTCGACCCGGTGGCCCCAACAGCCGGCCCACCGCCCGCAGGCGCTGACGACGTACACTTCACGCCCGACAGGGCCGACAGCAGGGTCTTAGCCGCCGGCTCCCACTTGTCATAGGCCGTGGGGGTGGCCGAGGCCTGCACCTTCTGGGCTGCCTGCCCCGGGCTCATCTGCTCCAACCCCTCGACCGTCTTAAGACGGTCGTAGAAGCGAGACGCCGACGTCGAAGGATCCATCAGCTCCTTGACCGTGCCCCAGTTCATCGAGGGCCGCTGCTGGAACAAGCCGACACTGTCGTGGTCCGCTCCCTCACCGTCATGAGGCAGCCCCATCGACTCACCCACGGTCGGATTGGCTAGGTTCCGCAGCGTGCTCTCCTGCAAGGCCGTCATCAGTGCGGCGATCTGCCCCGTCTGGCCCACACCCGCGGCGTTACCCGCCTGGATGATGACCGCCGCATGCCCCAGCTGCGTGTCATTGAATGTCGCAGCATGACCCGCCGAGTCACTGGCTCCACCTGCACCCGTTGACGAGTGCGTGATCGACCCTGCCGCGCAGCAGGATGCTCCCTGGTCGTCTGAAGAGCTGACGCAGAAGCCCCCACCACGACCAACGGCGCAGAACAATCCCCGGCACCAGCCCCAGCGCAACAACGGCTACAGCCTTCTTCACTCCGGCCTCACCCCCTCTCACTCGTCCTGTCGTCCTCAAGCCCAGCCACTCGCCCGAGCCGGCTGGAACTCTCCTTCACCCATAACGACGACCGGGGTGAGCACACCCCACTAACCCGACCAGCGGTCGCAGCGCACGCCGCGCCCCATCCCGGGCGCCGGCCGGCGCCGTTGGCCGCCTCCTTCGCCGCCCGGCGGGCGGCGATCTGCTCCGGCCCGGGCCCACTGCCCCACGAGGCGCGCTGAGCGGCGATGCGGGCTCGCTCGGCCTCACGGGCCACCATCCGGGCCTCGCGCTCAGCCATGAGCCGCTCATGCGCCGCCTGACGCTCCTGCCTCCACGACAACAGCGGCACCCCTCCGTCATCGAGCCAGGCCGACAGCCGGTGGATCAGCCACCCTGGCCGGCTCACGCACCCCGGTCCCCGCTGTGCGCCAGGCCGACCCATCAGGCCTGCGATCCACCGCCACCACCAGGTCACCCACCGACCAGCCAGCACCAAAAACGGCCGGATAACCCGCATCACGTACCTGTCTGAGCACCTCCGAAGCACCACCAGACGCTCCTGGAGCTCACGAGCCTGCCCAAGCACCGCCTCCTCCGTGCTCCTCGTGCGCCGAGGTGACCACCACGCACGCCGCCGAGACGGACCGACCCGGCTACCGGGGCGCGGCGCGGCCCCCAAGAAGGACTCCAGCGCCGCGAGGCGCACCAAACCTCATCACCCAGGCGGCTCGCGCGCGCGTGCGGGGCTAAGAATCCCTGAGTACGGGTAGGGGTGACACTGAGTTCCACAACCAGGCCCGGCAGGCCCCTCGTTGTCCACAGGCCCACGCCCCACCGCCGACGACGCTGAAGCCGGCGCCTGGGCGGTCGCCACCATCTCCTCGGGCACCACGAGCGACCTCACTGCCGCTTCGTTGCGGCGCTCCAGCACCACCTGCCCATCAGCGTCCTGGCTGCGCGCCAGCGGTGCCCACCTGGCCGACCGGCCACCGGCCACCAAACCCAGCAGGCCCCACTGCTCCAGACGACGCAGCCACCGCTGCACCGTCCGCACGCAACAGCCCACCAGCTCCGCCACCCGGCCGTTCACCACCCGCGTCGTGCGCGAGGCCCCGTCAACCCAGTCACACAGGCCCCGGGCCACCCGCACCAGCGTCACCACCTGCGCGTCACGCAGCCCCCGAGTCTCGGCCACCTCACGCACAGCCTCCAGCCACACCGACACCCTGGGCGCAAGCACGCATCCCTCCGGCACACTCGCAGCCACCAGCAGACGCGACCGCTCCATCGCCGTCGACGGGCGCCGCCACTTCCGCACCGACGGATTCGGCACGAAACCGGCGGAAACCGCCCCATCACATAAAGTATTAGTAGTATTAGAAACCTTAAATTCTTGTGTCGCTCTTGCGAAGGTTGCGTCCATCAACTATCCTTGAGGAATCTCACGGAGAGCGTTTCGACGCACTCCTCCCAGACCCCCGACCAACAGGGTTCAAACAAGTTGAGGCCGGGTGGTTTTGGTTACTCAGTTCTCGCCCTCGTCCGGTCCGCCGGTCAGGGGGCGAGTCTCATATCCCTCTACGCGGCCGCCCCGGCACTCACCCTCCACCGGGAACAACGCCAGCTGCTCGCCGTTTCCGATCATGCGGTGCGACGGCGCCCTACGCGCCGGGGCCGGCGCGACCGGAGCCTGAACCACGACCCCCGACGCCACCGTCCTCAGCCACCGCAGCTGAGAAGCACTCAGCACCTCATCCCAGGCCGCCCCTCGACACTCACCCCTGAGATGCTGCTGCGAGCGCAGCGTCCACAGCAGCGCAGACTCAAGGCCCTCACGCCGGCTACCAGCGACCAGGCTCATCCACGCCCCGGCTGCAGCCGGTGAGACCCCCAGGGAAGCCAGGACGCCCTCGCCGGCGTCCGCGAGCCATCGAGTGGCGCTCGCGCCGCTTCGGCCCCACCGCGATCTCCAGCACCCGGCGCGTGCCCGCCAGAGGCCACGCCCTCGGGATCACCGAAGTCCGCCAGGATCGACACAAGGCACCCCAGAAGCGGGCCGGCTACATCCTCGGTCGCGACACGCCATCCCGAGCGGTCAAGATCAACGCTCTCAACCGCCCTGGCACCAGCAACCTCACTGGGAGCCAGGTCCGAGGCGTCCACCTGGAGGAAGCTGATTCCAGCCCTGTCTGCCCTGTCCCGCAGCCGAAACGGCTGCGAGTCACCAGCCAGGCCATGCTGACGATCTCCCTCCGCCTGCTCAGACAGCTGCCACACCGCCCGGCTCACGACGGCCGGCCACAACCGATCCGGCCCCACCTCCAGCAGAACCGGCCGCATCATCACCAGCTCACGCACGACCCCAACCAGCTCCGCGACAACCTCGGCCCGCCCAGACCAGAAACCCCGATCCACCAGGTACGCGATTCGCCCAGGACCAACCCGATCAGGAACCGCCGCCACCACCGCAGCATCCACCGCCGCGCCCAGCGCCGACTCCCAACCACCAGGCTCCCGCCGCACCGCCTCCAACGCCGCCGCCAACCGCGCCGACGTCGACACATCCACGTCTTCAGGAACCCCAGGCTCTTCCAAGTCAATGCTCACGCCACATCACCCTCTCGACGACTCATGCCACTTACGCAGCCCCCTGACCACCTGTGGAGGCCGCCGGCTATCGCCGGGGCCGGCGGCCACGCACAGGTGGACAGCGGAACCCCGCCCGGGGCCATGGACAGCCCAGCGCAGCCGGCCAGGCTCCTGCGTCGCCCGACAAGGCCGGCCACGCGGCCTGCCCACAACCCCTCGAAAACCACGACAAACCCCCTTCATCCGTAAAGAACACGTATGTAATTCGATAAAACAAGAAGCGATCAAGAACAATCGGGTTCGATGGTCAGGGCCTCGAAGCCCTCTCGGGCACAGGTGCCGCCACGTACTCACTCGGACGCGCCTCCGAGCTGAGGCTCGCTGCGCCGCGTGCCAGCAGGCGTACCCCCAGGAAGAACACGCCCATCACCAACGCCACGACGCCGGCGGTCACCAGTCGCTCACCCAGCGCCCCAGGCACAGGCAGGAAAACCCCCACCAGCCCGATCCAAGCAGCGACCAGGACCGCGTAAGGCGCCAGCCAGGCCCACCGGCGCTGAGCCCACTTCTCAGGCTGAGCCAGCTGCACGAACCGGATCGCCCCGCTACAGACCGCCACAAGCGCCAGGCCTGCAGCCGGCACCCACGACACCGGCCGCGTCACCAGCAGAACCATCAATCCCTGCACCGTGGTCACCTCAGCTCGCAGCAGCCCCAGCGCCGCCGGCGCCCACCAGGTAGAGCCAGCCGGCCTGTGGGCCTCCTCGCCCCACAGACCCAGCATCAGCGCCACACTGAACGCAGCCCCCAGGGCGCCGATCATCATCGAGCTCATGACCGTGCCTCCTGCCCGGCGCCGGCGGTCTCCGCGGTCCTACGCATGACGTAAGCCGCTGACGCCGTCGCCCACATCTGAGACATCGTCGTCAGCCAGATGTATGCGACGAGGAGTGCGCCTATCACCAGCCGCCCCCACCACGCAACGATGCTGAAAATGGTGAGCTGAACCGCCATCCAGATAGCCGCCGAAGCCGCTGCCAGCACGCGCTCACCACGACCCAGCCGCCGCTCAGGCGACCGGAGTCGCGCACCGAGCGTGGCAGCCATGCCTACAGTACTCAGCGCCCCAAGCACTGAGAGCACCACAAGCTGCCAGAAACTCATGCCAAGACCTCCTTGCCAGTCGGGGGCGCAGTCCCCAAGTCCGGCGTGCCCGGAGCCTGCGGAACTGACGCCGACGCCATCACGTGAGAACCGCCACACCGCAGCCCCCACCGCCGCCGCGAGATCGCCATCGCCTGCGCCCGAGGAGACAAGTGCACCGCCAGGACCGACGAGGCCACCAGAACGAGCACGAACTGCTGGAACCCAGCCAGCAGGCGCACCCCCACGCGAACCCAGCCGCGTGTCCGACGCGCAGCCAAGCCCAGCAACCACAGCCCCACAGCACTGCTCCCCACCGAGATCAGGCTCCAAGCCACGGGCGACAACCCAAGCCAACCAACGGAGGTCATACCGGCAACCTCCCTGACCAGGAAGCTCGGACTCGTATGCCGATGCGTCGTCGGCCGTCACCGATGACCTGAGCGTTTCGCTTGCCTCGCATGGCAAGGACGTCAGCTCGAGCGAACATCCGCTTGCCGCGCTTCACGTACTGGGTGGATGGAATCTCGCCTTCCCGGGCCCAGCGCATCAAGGTCGTGTAGGTGACGCCAGGCAGCAGCGCCGCTGCCTCGCGACCACTGATCATGTCCGCCTCACGGACGTTAGCCATGCGTTCATCCATAAGTGCATCATGCGCACTCCTGCCACGGATGTCAAGAGACCACTTGTTAGCGATTCGTTCATCTAGATACTTTTTAGTGCGCAGCCATGACTACCACTGCGACCGGCTTTGACGTTCGACGCCGCCATCGGCGTCGCAGTCAATCAGTACCTCTTGACCCACGGCCTGACCAGGGCTCAGGTGGGGGCTTTCCTTGGGGTTGCCGGATCTAACATCAGTCAGAGGCTTCGCGGCCGGATCACATGGCCGGCAGAAGATCTCTACAAACTGGCCGAGGCTTTCGGCGTGAAGGTTGACGACCTCATGCCTCGTAAAGTCCCCACCGACGACGGTGCATCCTGGGCTCCTGCGCCCTATGTATCGGTGCCCCCGGACAGGATTCGAACCTGCGACCTTCTGCTCCGGAGGCAGACGCTCATCCACTGAGCTACCGGGGCCCGAGGCGTGACTGTACCAGCGTCCCGCCCCTGAGCGAAACTGACGGGCGACTGCGACATGTCCCACGATGCCCGCGGTCGTCGGCATCCCTCGCGGTCCTGCCCGGCCGATGACGGTACGCTGGCGGGCGTGACTCCAGAAGAGCTTGCCGCAGCCATCAGCACCGTCCTGGAAGAGGCCTCCGCCGAGGGCTCCCTCGCCCTGCCCGCCTCGGGAGATCCCCGACCCCCGCGTCGAACGCCCCCGTAACCGTGACCACGGCGACTGGTCCACCAACGTCGCCATGCAGCTGGCCAGAAGGCAGGGCACCAAGCCCGCGACCTTGCCGAGCTCCTCGTCCCCCGCCTTGAGGGCCCTCGACGGCGTCGCCTCCGTGGAGGTCGCTGGCCCCGGCTTCCTCAACATCCGCCTCGACGCCGCCAGCGCCGGCGAGCTCGCGCGCTCCATCGTCGAGGCCGGCGAGGCCTACGGGCGCAACGACTCCCTGAGCGGCCAGCACATCAACCTCGAGTATGTCTCCGCCAACCCCACCGGCCCGGTGCACCTGGGCGGCGCCCGCTGGGCCGCTGTCGGCGACTCCCTGGCCCGGATCCTGTCCGCCTGCGGCGCCGCAGTCACCCGCGAGTACTACTTCAACGACCACGGCACCCAGATCGACCGCTTCGCCGTCTCCCCTGCTCGCCGCGGCCCGCGGCCAGGAGGCCCCGAGGACGGCTACGGCGGTGCCTACATCGCCGAGATCGCGGCGCGCGTGACCTCCGACGAGCTCGCCGCCGGCCGCCCCGCCCCGGCCACGCTCGACGACGCCGAGGCCACCGAGGTCTTCCGCGCCCGCGGCGTCGACCTCATGTTCGCCTCCATCAAGGCCGAGCTTCACGCCTTCCGTGCCGACTTCGACGTCTTCTTCCACGAGGACTCCCTGCACACATCGGGTGCGGTGACCCGTGCCATCGGCGAGCTGCGCAAGCGCGGTGTCATCGAGGAGCGCGACGGCGCCACCTGGCTACGCACCACCGACTTCGGGGACGACAAGGACCGCGTCCTCATCAAGTCCGACGGCAACCCGGCCTACTTCGCGGCGGACACCGCCTACTACCTGGACAAGCGCGACCGCGGCGCCGACTGCTCCCTCTACCTGTTCGGTGCCGACCACCACGGCTACGTCGGGCGGATGATGGCCATGTGCGCCGCCTACGGCGACACCCCGGGCGTCAACATGCAGATCCTCATCGGCCAGATGGTCAACCTGGTCAAGAACGGCGTCCCGGTGCGCATGTCCAAGCGCGCCGGCACCATCGTGACCCTGGAGGACCTCGTCGAGGCCGTCGGCGTCGACGCCTCCCGCTACGCCCTGGCGCGCTCCTCCATGGACTCCATGATCGACATCGACCTGGACCTGCTGGCCTCCTCCACCTCCGACAACCCCGTCTACTACGTCCAGTACGCTCACGCCCGCACCCGCAACGTGGCCCGCAACGCCGCCGAGCACGGGGTGAGCCGCGACCCGAACGTGGCCTCTTTCGAGCCCGCCGCCCTGGACGACCCGGCCGACACCGCCCTCCTGGGAATCCTGGCCCAGTTCCCCGCCACCGTGGCCCAGGCCGCCTCCCTGCGCGAGCAGCACCGCGTGGCCCGCTACCTCGAGCAGCTGGCCGCCGCCTACCACGCCTGGTACGGCGCCACCCGCGTCACCCCCCGCGGGGACGACGCCGTCAACTCCGGCCACGTGGCCCGCCTGTGGCTCAACGACGCCGTCGGGCAGGTGCTCGCCAATGGGCTCGGCCTGCTGGGCGTCTCCGCCCCCGAGAGGATGTGAGACCGTGACGTACCAGGTTCCCGCCGGTGAGCCGCCCCTGGGGGCGCTGGCCTGTCCCCGAGCCGAGGACCGCCCCGATCTGTGGCCCATGACGGCGCGGCGCACGCCCGACGGCGAGCTCGCCCTGGGCGGGCTGACCGTCTCCGAGATCCTCACCGATGCGCCCAGTCCCGTCTTCGTCCTGGACGAGGCCGACCTGCGCGGCCGCGCCGCCTCCTGGGCCGCCGCCATGCGAGGAGTTCTGGCCCAGCTACGGCATGGCCGGGGGAGAGGCCTTCTACGCAGGTAAGGCCTTCCTCACCACCAAGGTCGCCCAGTGGGCCCTCGAGGAGGGCATGGGCATCGACACCGCCAGCCGCGGCGAGCTCGCCGTGTCCCTCACCGCCCTGCAGGAGGTGGACGGGGAGGACGCCACCCGTCTGGGCCTGCACGGCAACGGCAAGACGCAGGCGGAGATCGCCGTCGCCCTCAGCCACCACCTGGGTCACCTCGTCCTCGACTCCCTCGAGGAGGTGGAGCTCGCCGCCCGTGCCGTACGTGACCTGCGTGCGAACGGTGTCTACGGGCCCGAGGAGACCGGCCGGGTCATGGTGCGCCTGACCACCGGTGTGCACGCCGGGGGCCATGAGTTCATCGCCACCGCTCACGAGGACCAGAAGTTCGGCCTCTCCGTCCACGCCGGCACCGCCCGGCAGGCCATCGACGCGATCATCGCCGCCCCCGAGCTCGAGCTGCACGGGCTGCACTCCCACATCGGCTCCCAGATCATGGACCTGGCCGGCTTCCGTGAGGCCGCCCGCGTCGTCCTCACCCTGCGCCACGAGGTCGCCGCGGACACGGGGCACCTGTGTCCGGAGGTCGACCTGGGCGGCGGCTACGGCATCGCTTACACCGGCGCGGATCCGGTGCCGCCCAGCCCTGCGGAGGTCGCCCGGACCCTCGCCGAGACGGTGCGCGAGCTGTGCACGGAGCTCGGCGACCCGGTCCCGCACGTGTCCGTCGAGCCCGGGCGCAGCGTCGCCGGACCGACGACGGTCACCCTCTACACCGTCACCGGTCTCAAGCGCGTTGAGCTGGGGAAGGGGATCTCACGTCTCTACGTCAGCATCGACGGCGGCATGAGCGACAACATCCGCCCCGCCCTCTACGAGGCGGCATACACGGCCCTGGTCGCCAACCGCCGCCCCGACCCGTCCGTGGGTCTGACCCGCGCGCGCGTCGTCGGTAAGCACTGTGAGTCCGGCGACGTCGTCGTACGCGACGTGGATCTGCCCGCCGACCTCTCCGTCGGTGACGTGCTGGCCGTACCTGCCACGGGTGCTTACGGGCGCTCCATGGCCTCCAGCTACAACCTCTTCACCCGCCCCGGCGTGCGCTGGGTGCGTGAGGGCGAGTCGGGCTGGATCCTGCGCCCCGAGACCATCGACGACCTCCTACGCCTGGAGGGCTGAGCCTCCGCCTCCCGACGCAACACAGCACAGCGGCGTCGTCGTTCCAGGATCTGTTCCTGCAGCGGCGGCGCCGCTGCGCATGCTCTGACAGGAGGGTGCGAGGTCGCTGAGTGCGACTCCGATCTGAGAGGGACCTGAGTAAAACGTGTCTCAACAGAGATGAAGACCGGTTGTTTGGGGGACTCCAACAACGGTAACGCGGTCTACCTGATGGGAGAAATACAGCGCCAGCACGGACTCGTCACATGAATCTTGTGGTATATCCACAAGCATTAGCAATGGAAGTTGTCTGAAACCTAGGTCGCAGTTGTGCTGGAACTGTGACCTCGTGCGCGTTTTCGTGTGTTCACTACTCCCAAACAGTCGGTTTGTGACACAGTGGCCCTGGTCATCACGGGGCAGCCTTCCCGTCTCCTGAACGGCTGGTGGGAATGTTCGGTGATGGTTCACGAGGCAGACCTTTGTCATCTATGCCAGGAATCCGGAGATCCCATGAACACAATGTCCACGGGCGCCGCCTCTCGGCCGGCCCTCTCACGAGGGGTGGTGAGGGGACTTGTCGCCATCCTTGCTCTCTTCCTTGTCGCGATCATGTCTCAGCTCTCGTCCCAGGCGAGTGCCGACGAGAACAAGAGCGTCAACGTTTCCAACCTGTCTCTGACACGTGTGGACGGCAACAACGTTGAGCAGGACGGAAAGCTCAACTACTACGACCTCGCTCGCCTGAGCTTCGACTGGAGCGGCGTCGACGCCAACCTCAAGTCGGGCGACTCCTTCACCATCGGTCTGGGTGAGTACTTCAGCAATCTGCAGAACAGCGCGACCCACCCGATGACCGTCGAGTACGGCGGCAAGGACGTCGAGGTCGGCAGCTGCACCCTCACCGTCAAGGACGTCACCTGCACCTTCAACTCCAAGGTCGATGAGCTCAAGGCCGCCGGTTTCCACAACTTCAAGGGCGCCGGCTCCGCTCTGGTCTCGGTCGCCAAGACCACTGACGCCCAGACCGTCGACCTGACCGCCAACGGCGTGACCACCGCTGTCACCCTGCCTGGTGGCGGCGGTATCGGTGGCCCCCAGGAGAGCAACTGGGAGCTGACCAAGTGGGCTTCCAGCTTCTACAACAACTACAAGGAGCTGACCTGGGGTGTGAACTTCGGGACCAACCAGACTACTGGTGACAAGCTCGGCAAGACCTTCGACGGCTCCCGGCAGACCATCGTCTTCACCGACACCCTCGGTGGAGGCATGAGCTTCAACCAGGCCGACGCCACCCGCACGGTCCTCAACCTCCGCCCCGCGGACGGCAAGACCATCCCGGTGACCAACGCCGCCGGCCAGGACTCCACCACCCAGTACGGTGACTTCGATGTCAAGGCCAGCTACTCCCAGGACGGCCGCATGGCCACCTACGAGGTGACCGGTCCGTTCCAGAACGGCACCAACTTCACCCTGGAGTACCCGGTCTCCTTCGTGGACGCCAACGGTAACGCCGTCGCCGCCACCCAGGGCGCCGCCTACGAGAACTCCGTCAACCTCCAGGGCACGGACCTGACCAGCACCCAGCAGCAGTCCTACGTCCAGTACTTCGACATCTCGGTCCAGATGGAGCCCGGTTTTGGCACCTTCAACGTGACCAAGGTCGTCCAGGGCGAGGCCGCCGCTCAGGCCGCCGGCTCCTCCTTCGTCGTCGACGTCGCCTACGAGCTGCCGGCCGCCGCCAGCTCCTACCCGGACTGGAAGGCTCCCGAGGGGCAGAAGGCCACCGGTGAGGGCCGCACCGGCACCTCCTCCGTCACGGTCAAGCCGGGTGAGCCGGTTGCCTTCGACGGAACCTTCCCGTGGGCACCAAGATCACGCTGAGCGAGGACACCTCAAGGCCCAGCCCGCCGCCTCCGGTTACAGCTGGGGTGAGCCGGTCTTCACCGTGGACGGTCAGAACACCAACACCTTCACCATCCGCGACCAGGAGCTCGTCAAGGTCTCCCTGACTACTACGACGACGACCACCACGGCTCCGCCGACCACCTACCAGCTGCCTCCCACGGCCTCCAACCCGCCCGGGTACCCGCCGGCGACCACCGCGCCTCCGACGACCACCACGGCTCCGCCGTCCACCACTGCGCCTCCCACGACGACGCAGCAGCTGCCGCCGAGCGAGTCGAACCCGCCGGCAACCGTGACTCCGCCGAGCACGAGCACTCCGGGCGCTCCGCAGACGACCCCGGCCGCCCCGGTTCCGCCCACCTCAGCCCCGAAGACGCCGACCGGTGGTACCCGCCGCTGGCGCACACCGGTGCCAACACCGTTGCGCTCCTGCTCCTGGCCGGTGCCGGCCTGGGTGGCGGTGCTCTGATGGTGGCGCGCCGCCGCAAGGCCTCCTGAACGCGGGATGACCGCTTCTCGAGCCTGAACGCTCCATCGCAGGACCAGTGGCTCCCTCTCGGATGATCCGGGAGGGAGCCACTGGCGTTCCTGATTCCTGGGCACTCGTCTCCCGGCATGCCATCGGTCTGCCCGGGCCTGCATCCGGAAGCAGGAGGCGCCGTGGCATCGAGTCGGCCTCAGGGATGAGTCTCCTCCCCATCAATCATTCTCCCGAGGGTCACGGCCACCCCGAGCTCCTTCCTAACCTGGAGGCATGAGCGCAGCGACATCGTCTTCACCCTCCTCTCTGACCTCCTTCGTCTCCTCCCTGGAGCAGCCGCCCCCGGCCTGGGGCCGGGCCGACGACGCGGCGTCCCCGATGCCCATGAGCCTGGGGCGGGTCATCGGCCGACTGCTCAAGCAGATCATCTGGCGCCGCTGAGACCCCTCACTGAGCCCCCTCGCTGTGAGGCCTGCTGTCACGGTGAGCCGTCCGGGACCCTATCGGCCGCTCTTCGCGGGCTGAGATAGCGGGCTCACCGCGTGTTCGCAGACGGACCTGCGAGCGCTCCGAGGCCGATGACCCTTATGCTGGCCCGCAGCGGTGGCCAGGGCGGTCGGACAACCGGTCGGATGTCTCCGCCTCCCTGGGGCCCATCGCATCACGCAGTCGAAGTGCCCGTGCACGGCACGCAACACAGCAAGGTGGTCATTTCGTGGCTCAGGACTCTTCCCCCGCCCAGCGCACCCTCACCGTCGGCGTCCTCGGCGCCGGGACCGTCGGCAGCCAGGTGATTCGTCTGCTCACCGAGCAGGCCGATGACTTCGCCGCCCGCTCCGGTGCGCGCCTTGAGATCACGGGCGTCGCCGTGCGCGACGTCAACGCACCACGAGGCGCCTCGGTGCCCCGGAACCTCCTCACCGATGACGCCACCGCCGTCGCCACCGGGAACGATCTGGTCATCGAGCTCATCGGCGGGATCGAGCCGGCCCGAACGCTCATCCTGGCGGCCTTCAAGGCCGGGGCCAGCGTCATCACCGGCAACAAGGCCCTCATCGCCGCCCACGGCCCCGAGCTCTACGCGGCTGCTGCCGCGGCCGGCACCGACTTCTACTACGAGGCCGCCGTCGCCGGTGCCATCCCGGTCGTCTACGCGCTGCGCGAGTCGATGGCCGGCGACCGCGTCACCAGCGTGCTCGGCATCGTCAACGGCACCACCAACTACATCCTCGACGAGATGAGCACCAAGGGCCTGTCCTTCGAGACCGCCCTGGCCACCGCCCAGGAGCTCGGCTACGCCGAGGCCGACCCCACCGCGGACGTCGACGGACTGGACGCCGCTGCCAAGGCCGCCATCATCGCCTCCCTCGCCTTCCACACCCGCGTGGGCCTCGACGACGTCTCCGTCGAGGGCATCCGAGAGTCACCGCCGACGACATCCGCGAGGGCCCACGCCTCGGGCTGCGAGCTCAAGCTGCTCGCCATCGCCCAGCGCCGCGAGGACGAGCACGCCCGCGGCGTCTCCGTGCGCGTCCACCCCGCCCTCGTGCCCAACGACCACCCCCTGGCCAGCGTGCACGGCGCCTACAACGCCGTCCTCGTCGAGGCCGAGAGCGCTGGGCGTCTCATGTTCTACGGGACAGGGCGCCGGGGGCCCCGACCGCCTCCGCGGTCCTGTCCGACGTCGTCGCCGCCGCCGCGCACCGGGTCCACGGTGGCCAGGCGCCCCCGCGAGTCCTCCTACGCGCACCTGCCGGTCCTCGGTCCGGAGGCGGCCGTCACCCGCTACCAGATCCAGCTGCGCTCCGACGACTCCGTCGGCTCCCTAGCCGCCATGGCTACGGTCTTCGCCGACAACGGGCGTCTCCATCAACTCGGTGCGCCAGAGCGCCTACGTCACCACCGATGGAAGCGACGACCAGGCCGTCGTCACCTTCGTGACCCACCCGGCCCCGTCTTCCACCTCGATGCCGCTGTCGAAGGGGCTGCGCGCCTCGGACCGGGTCGCCGAGGTCGTCTCCGTCCAACGCGTCGAGGGCGAGTGACATGCGCATCGTCTACGAGCGCGCCGCCGTCCGTGTCCCGGCCACGACGGCCAACATGGGGCCCGGCTTCGACTCCTTCGGTATGGCCTTCCGCTACTACGACGAGGTCTCGGTGCGCCCCATCACCGGCGTCACCCGAGTCATCGTTGAAGGTGTCGGCGCCGAGACGGTCCCCACCGACGACGACAACCTCGTCGTGCAGGCCCTGCGGGCCGGCCTGGACGCCGTCGGCGCCCCGCAGGCCGGCTTCGAGATGCGCTGCGTCAACCGGATCCCCCACGGCGGGGGCATGGGGTCGTCGGCCAGTGCCGCGGTGGCCGGGCTCATGCTGGCGCGCGGCCTCATCTCCGAGCCGGAGGCCCTCAGCGATGACCGGATCTTCTCCCTGGCCACCGAGTTCGAGGCACCCCGACAACGTCGCCCCGCCGTCTTCGGCGGCGCGACCGTCGCCTGGGTCGAACGCGGTGGGCACCCGCGCATGGCGCCCATGCCCGTGGACGCCTCCCTGGGGGTGAGCCTGCTCATCCCGCCGTCGACCACGCGCCTGTCCACCAAGGAGGCCCGCCAGGTTCTGCCCGTCTCCGTGCCGCGCGAGGACGCCCTGTTCAACACCTCCCGGGCGGCCGTACTCATGCTGGCCCTCGCCGGGCGTCCCGACCTGCTCATGGCCCGGCACCGAGGACCGGCTCCACCAGGAGTACCGGCGCGGGGTCCTGCCCGCCTCCATGGCGGTCATGGACTCCCTGCGCGAGCAGGGATACCCGGCAGTCATCTCCGGTGCGGGACCCACGGTGCTGGTCCTGTCCCCCCTGGCCGAGCAGACCCGCTTCACCCTGGAGAACCACGGCTGGAGCGTGCTCACTCCCGGTATCGACACCCGTGGTGCGGTCCTGACCTCCTGATCCGTGCGAACGGCTTCTTCATCCGCATCCTTGATCGCGGGCGTCCTCGAGTCCGAGGGCGCCCGCGACCTGCGTCCGCCTCGGATCCCCGGTGAGGCGGTAGTGCCACGCTCCCACGCGGGAAGTGCGTCACACTCGGGTGGTTGAGAAATAAACTATGAATGTCTCCGGTTCTGTCAGTATACATGAATGACAGGTAAATCCAGTGTGGAAACAGGGAGGACGTTTGATGCAGTTCGGAATCTTCACGGTTGGAGACATCACCACTGACCCGGCCACCGGTAAGGCCCCCAGTGAGCATCAGCGCATCAAGAACACTGTCGAGATGGCGGTCCTGGCCGAGCAGGCAGGTTTGGACTTCTTCGCTACCGGGGAGCACCACAACCCGCCGTTCGCGCCGTCGTCACCCACGACCCTGCTGGCCAACATCGCCGCACGCACAGACAAGCTGCTCCTGACCACTGCGACCACCCTCATCACCACCAATGACCCGGTGCGTCTGGCTGAGGGTACGCCTACCTCCAGCACCTCGCCGACGGGCGCGTCGACCTCATGATGGGGCGCGGCAACACCGGCCCGGTCTACCCCTGGTTCGGCAAGGACATCCGCAAGGGCATCTCGCTCGCGGTGGAGAACTACGACCTGCTGCGCCGCCTGTGGCGGGAGACCAACGTGGACTGGGAGGGCGAGTTCCGCACCGCGCTGCAAGACTTCACATCCATGCCCCGCCCGCTCGACGGCGTCCCGCCCTTCGTGTGGCACGCCTCCATCCGCTCGCCCCAGATCGCCGAGCAGGCTGCCTACTACGGAGACGGATACCTGCACAACAACATCTTCTGGCCCATCGACCACGTCAAGAAGATGGTCGACCTCTACCGAGCGCTTCGCCTTCTACGGCCATGGCAAGCCCGAGCAGGCGATCGTGGGGCCTGGGTGGACAGATCTTCGCCGCCAGGAGCGAGGGCCGAGGCCATCGAGCGCTACACCCCCTACTTCCGCAACACCTACGTCTACCAGGGGGCGTCGCTGGAGGAGATGACGCAGCACACGCCTCTCGCGGTCGGCACGCCCGAGCAGATCGTGGAGAAGTACCTGACCTACCGGGACGCGATCGGCGACTACCAGCGTCAGGCCTTCAACGTGGACCTGGGCGGCGTCCCGCACAAGGAGATCATGAAGCAGATCGAGTACCTGGGCTCCGAGATCGTCCCGGCGCTGCGCGCCGAGCTGGAGCCCGCCAAGTCCAAGGGATGTTCCGGGACGCACCGATCCCACCCGCGCCACCGGGCTTTGCTGGAGGGGACCGAGCCTCCGGCTGAGGAGCCCTTCTCCATGTCCAACGAGTTCGACCCGCTCACGGGCCGGAAGGTGAGGATCTGAGATGGCTCGGGAGACCTTTGACGTGGCGAGTGACAAGCAGGAGATGGATGACATGACCACAGGCACGACTGCACCCGTCGCCCCGTTCGGGGGCACCCAGTCCCTGGCCGGATCGCCGACCTATGATGCCTATGCCAATACCCAGATGGGGCGCCTGAGCCGGATCGTGGCTCTGCACGCTGGGGTCTCGGAGCCCTCGACCTCCCAGATGCTCGCCGAGCGGCTGGCCGAGTCGGCCCGCAAGGCCCTAGAGTCCGACTCCCGCCTCGCCAGCATCGAGGTCATCGGGCTCAGGCCCCTGGTCAAGGACATCGCCCTGGCCAGTGTGGGCGGACCGGTGTCTGCCGACCTGCAGAAGGTGATCGATGCCCTGTCCGCCGCCGACGGCGTCATCCTGGTCAGCCCGGTCTTTCAGGCCTCATACTCCGGACTGTTCAAGTCAGCCATGGATGTGCTGCCTGCCGGCACGCTTGAGGGCGTCCCCGTCCTGCTGGGGGCGACGGCCGGCACTGCGCGGCACAGTCTTGTTACCGAGATGGCGCTGCGGCCGCTGGTCGCCTACATGAAGGCCCTGCCGACGCAGACTGCTGTCTTCGCAGCCAGTGAGGACTTTCGGTGCGGCCTGGCAGACGCCATCATCCTCTGAGAGGCCCGAGTCGCCCTTGAGTGAGCGCGTGGCCCGGGCGGGGCGGGAGCTGGCCACACTCATGGAGCGCTTCCCGCGCCAGGCGCCGGTTGACCCGCTGGCCGACTTCGCGCCCATGGGTGCGCTTCTCGCAGGTCGCTGAGGCCGCGAGCCTGAGGACTGCTGAAGGGACGAGAATCGACTTGCGTGCCTCGAGTCAATCATTCCGGTGGGGCTGATCGTACGTGCGGTCGGCCCCACCGGTGCTGAAAGTGGCGGCGAGAGACGTCCTGGGTGGAATAACGGTGGCATCCTCCGGCGTTGCCCATTGGCGTTCCGTTAGGCACTGCGCGACGGGGCTGCTATGCTGACGCCGTCGGCCGCGCGGATTGCACCACGCCGCTGACCGCACCAGCCCCGGACCTGAGGCTCATGCCTCAGCAGGAACCGGCAGTGCATGACCCTCCCCGTGAATGAATCCGGGGAGTCTCCCCAGTTGAACGTCTCCTCCGCGGAGCCTCATCACACCGTTAGGACACTCGTGACCGAGACCTCCAGCGCCCAGCCCTCGCTCTCCACCATGCGTCTGGCCGAGCTCCAGTCGCTTGCCGGCTCCATGGGCCTCAGGGCATCTCCCGCATGCGAAAGAGCGAGCTCGTCGCTCGCCATCCGCCAGGCGCGTGGCTCCTCAGAAGAATCTGCCCCGACTCCCACAGCGCGTCGAAGCAGCTCGCCCGATGCCGGGGCGAACGACGCGCCGACTCCTCCTCCTCCAGCTCCTCAACCGATGAGCTCCTCGCCCGAGTCCCTCCCAGGCCGCCGGCTCGGGGCTCGCTCGCGCCGTCGTCGGGCTACCGCGGCCTCCGGCGCGCCCGAGGAGCGCCAGTCGCACCGTCCTCGATCTGGGCGTCGACCTGCCTGATCGGTCCGGCTCCTCCGGTCACGACTCGAGCGGCTCCAGTCACGATGAGAGCGTCCCTGCTCGCAGCCGGTGGCGCGAGCGCAGACGATCTGAGCGTTCCGAATCGGCTGAGGGCGGCCGACGGCCGCGACTCCCACGGCCGCTCCGAGCGTGGCGAGCGCCCTCGCGCGACCAGCGTCGCCGTGGCCGCCGCCGTCGCAGGCCTCCGCCGGCGCCCCCGAGAAGCAGGATCGCGCGTTCCCACGAGCCTCGCACCGACTCGCCCGAGGACCACGCCGACGCCAAGGCCGCCCTCATGCGCGACCTGGCCGACGCCACCGGGAACCTCCGTCGTCGAGTCCCAGGAGCGCTCGCGCCGGGGCCGCGACAGCGGCGACGAGACTGACGGCTACGACGAGGAGCGCGGCGGGCGCCGCCGTCGGGGACGTAAGCGCGGACGCGACCGTTTCGACCGCGACGACCGTGACGGCAACCGCGATCGGCGACAGCCGTGACAACAGCGGCGGGCGTCAGAACCGCAACCAGCCGCGCGAGGACGAGGTCCTCCTGCCGGTGGCCGGCATCCTGGACGTCACCGACAACCAGCACGCCTACCTGCGCACCTCCGGCTACCTGCCCGGCCCCAAGGACGTCTACGTCTCCAACCAGCTCATCAAGGACAACGGGCTGCGCGCCGGTGACGCCGTGACCGGCTGGGTCCGTGAGGGCTCGAGTCCTCCACGCCCCACCAGGGGCGGGCGCAACAACCGCCGTCAGAACCGTGCTGGGCCGCGTCAAGTACAACCCCATGGTCAGCGTCGAGACCGTCAACGGCATGGACGTCGAGCGCTCCAAGCGCCGGCCTGAGTTCGCCAAGCTCACCCCTCTACCCCCAGGAGCAGCTGCGGCTGGAGACCACGCCCAAGGCCGTCACTCCCGCGGATCATCGACCTGGTCTCGCCCATCGGCGAGGGGCAGCGCGGGCTCATCGTCTCCCTCCCAAGGCGGGTAAGACGATCGTCCTGCAACAGATCGCCAACGCCATCAGCGTCAACAACCCGAGGCCCACCTCATGGTCGTGCTCGTCGACGAGCGCCCCTGAGGAGGTCACTCGACATGCAACGCACCGTCAAGGGCGAGGTCATCGCCTCCACCTTCGACCGCCCGCCTCCGACCACACGATCGTGGCCGAGCTGGCCATCGAGCGCGCCAAGCGCCTCGTGGAGCTGGGGCAGGACGTCGTCGTGCTGCTGGACTCCATCACGCGCCTCGGGCGCGCCTACAACCTGGCGGCTCCCGGCCAGCGGCGGATCCTCTCCGGCGGTGTGGACGCCTCCGCCCTCTACCCGCCCAAGCGCTTCTTCGGCGCCGCCCGCAACGTGGAGAACGGTGGAGCCTGACCATCCCTGGCCACGGCCCTGGTGGAGACCGGATCCAAGATGGACGAGGTCATCTTCGAGGAGTTCAAGGGCACTGGAAACATGGAGCTGCGGCTGTCGCGACAGCTCGCCGACAAGCGCATCTTCCCGGCCGTGGACGTGGCGGCCTCCGGCACCCGCCGCGAGGAGCTGCTCATCGATCCCGCCCAGCTCAAGATCATGTGGCGCCTGCGCCGGCTCTTCGCCGGGCTCGAGCAGCAGCAGGCCCTCGAGCTGGTGCTGTCCAAGCTCAAGGACACCCAGTCCAACGCCGAGTTCCTCATGGTCCTGTCCAAGACCACCCCGGCTGGCACCTCGCTGGCCGACGGCGAGGACGAGTAGACGCCTCCGGACTCCGTCCCGGGACCAGTCGGGCCTGCAGCTCGACCCCGAGGCAGGTGCCCGGTCTCACGAGGCTCAACCGTTGCGCGGGCCATCCGGCCGGTGGCAGGATCTGCTGCTGGCCTCCGGTTCACCCTACGCTCCCGCGTGGGACCCGGGACCCTCTGACGCTTAGGAGAAACCTATGAAGCAGGGCATCCACCCCGACTACGTGGCCACCGCGGTCACGTGCACCTGTGGCAACACCTTCGAGACCCGCTCCACCGTCACCTCCGGTGAGATCCGCGTGGACGTGTGCTCGGCCTGCCACCCCTTCTACACCGGCAAGCAGAAGATCCTCGACACCGGTGGCCGCGTTGCCCGCTTCGAGGCCCGGTACGGCAAGCGCAGCAAGTAGCCGCGTCTCACGACGCCGGCGGCCGGCTCCCAGAGCCGCCGTCGGCGTCGTTTGCATATCGCACGCGTATTGTAGGTGCGTGGCACCGCGACTCCCATCCCATGAAGGAACCCGAGTCCATGAGTGAGGACTTCTCCGCCGCTGAGCCGCTCCTGGCCGAGTACGCGGACATCGAGGCCGAGATGGCCGGGCCCGCGGCCTCCGACCCCGGTGCCATGCGTCGGCTGGGGCGCCGCTACGCCGAGCTCGGGCAGAGTCGTGCCGCCTACCGGACCTGGCGGTCGGCCAGCGCCGACCTGGACGACGCCCGCGAGCTGGCCGCGGAGGATGAGGACTTCGCCGCCGAGGTGCCCGGCGCTCGAGGCCGCCGCGACTGAGGCCGGTGAGCGCCTGCGCGAGGTCCTCGTGCCCCGCGACCCCGATGACGCCCGCGACGTCATCATCGAGGTCAAGGCCGGTGAGGGGGGCGAGGAGTCAGCACTCTTCGCCTCCGACCTGGCCCGCATGTACTCCCGCTACGCCGAGCGTCAGGGGTGGGCCGTCGAGGTCCTCGATGCCACCGACTCCGACCTGGGCGGCTACAAGGACGTGCGGCTGGCCATCAAGACCCGCGGGCCCGGTGGAGCCCCAGGACGGGGTGTGGGCGCACCTGAAGTACGAGGGCGGCGTCCACCGCGTCCAGCGCGTCCCGGTCACCGAGTCCCAGGGGTCGCATCCACACCTCCGCGGCCGGCGTCCTCGTCATGCCGGAGGCCGACGACCCCGGCGAGCTCCAGATCGACGCTGCCGACCTGCGCATCGACGTCTTCCGCTCCTCTGGGCCCGGGCGGCAGAGCGTCAACACCACCGACTCGGCCGTGCGCATCACCCACCTGCCCACCGGAATCGTCGTGTCCATGCAGAACGAGAAGTCCCAGCTGCAGAACAAGGAGGCGGCCATGCGGGTCCTGCGGGCCCGTCTCCTGGCCGAGCGTGCGGCGGCCGCCGCCGAGGCCGCGCAGGCTCGTCGCAGTCAGGTGCGCACTGTGGACCGCTCCGAGCGAATCCGCACCTACAATTTCCCTGAGAACCGGATCGCTGACCACCGCACCGGCTTCAAGGGCCTACAACCTCGACGCCGTGCTCGACGGTGACCTCGGCCCGGTGATCGCCTCGGCCATCGCCATGGACGAGGCTGAACGATTATCCCAAGTGGGTGAGGGCAGTGGTTCCTGAGTTGTGCGGCGGTGCGCCGGCGGGCGCGGTGGACCGCTACGGGCTGCGGGCGCTGGTGCGCCAGGCGGCCGGGCGGCTGGCGGCGGCTGGAGTGACGAGTCCCCAGGTCGATGCCAGGATCCTGGCCGAGCACCTGCTGGGGCGGGCCCTCCTCCTGGCCGACGGCGCCGACGGGGATTTCCCGGCCGCCTATGACGCGCTGGTGCTGCGCCGCGAGTGTCGCGAGCCCCTTCAGCACATCATCGGCCGTATGTGGTTGCGGGGCGCCGAGCTCATCAGCCGTCCCGGCGTGTTCATTGTGCGCCCGGAGACCGAGGTGGTGGCCGGAGCCGCGATCGAGGCCGCCCGCGAGGTGATGGACGGCGGCGGGGGAGTGGTCCTGACCGCTGACCTGTGCACCGGCTCGGGCGCGATCGCCGCCTGCGTCGCCAAGGAGGTCCCTGGTGCCAGGGTGGTCGCCGTCGAGATCAGCGAGACGGCCGCGGCCCTGGCCCGCGAGAACTGCGAGCGGTTGGTTCCCCGGACGCGTCGAGGTGATCCACGCCGACGCCACCGACCCGCTGGTCCTCCACGACCTCAACGGGCAGGTCGACGTCGTCGTCTCCAACCCGCCCTACGTGCCGGCAGGCGCCGTGGAGGATACCGAAACCTCCCAGCACGAGCCCACCGTTGCCCTCTACGGCGGGGGACCCGACGGGCTGGACATTCCGATCGATGTCCTCGTGCGCTCGGTCGCGCTGCTGCGCACCGGCGGGGTGCTCGTCATGGAGCACGACCACGAGCAGGGGGCGCTGCTGCGAGCGGCCGCGCTCGGGGCCGGGTTCAAGCAGGCCGAGACCGGCCAGGACCTCACCGGCCGCGACCGCTACCTGCGCGCCGTGCGGTAGACGCCGTCGGCGGGACCGACGGCGTTCGGGCCGCCTGCCGTCTCTGCGGCCGGCGTGCTGGATACTCTGGTCATAGTTCGCGGTTCTGAGAGAATAGTTCTGTGGCGGTTAAAGTGACGATCGATACCAAGGCGCTGGCGGAGGCATGCGCCCGGTTCGGTGTTGCTCGATTGCGTGTTTTCGGGTCGGTACTTACCGATCATTTCGATCCCTATACCAGCGACATTGACTTTCTTGTTGATTTCCAAGCGGGTCGTAATGATCGATTTGCTGATTTCTTCGGTCTGCAGGATGAGTTGACGAGGATCTTCGGCAGGAAGATTGACCTGGTCGTTGCAGAGTCGGTCAAGAATCCTTACTTCAAGTCCTCGGTGCTGAGGGGTGCTGAGGATGTCTATGCGCCTGAGTCCCTGCTCTATAGGATGCATTTCGTGATGCGGGACCGGGATGCTAAGCGCCTGGTGACGGCGCGAAGTCCCGAGCCCGACCGCGGCGGGTACCTGTTTCGGGCTGTGTGATGCTCGCTCGCATTCGGTGAGCTGAGATGTCGCAGATTGAGCGGATGTGGACTGATCAGGTGTGCAGGGGCCCTGCCGGGCTGTGGGTGATGGCCGTTCTGTTCAAGACGCGGTGGCGTGGACGGCATACGGTGTCGCTATGACACTACGACTCGGATTCATCGGCATCGTGACTCGCAATATGTCCGCCTCACTCGCCTTCTACCGTCTGCTTGGAGCGCCCGTCCCCTGAAGGGAGCGACGAGCCGCATGTCGATACCAGGCTCGAGGACGGCACTGTTCTGGCCTGGGACACCATCGACCTCATTCGCCGCCTCGACCCCGGGTACGAGTCGCCCTCGGGAGGCCATCGCATCGCCCTGGCCTTCGATCAGGGGACGGCGAGTGCCGTGGACGACACCTACGCCAGGCTCGCCGGAGCAGGATACGAAGGCCGCACGAAGCCGTGGGACGCTCCCTGGGGGCAGCGCTACGCCACGGTGCTCGACCCCGATGGCAATAGCGTCGACCTCTTCGCGGCCTTGGAGAACTGAGCCGGCGTCACCCCGACCATGCGCGCGAACTCGCGGGTCAGATGCGGCTGGTCCGCATAACCCGTCATCGCTGAGACATCGGCCGGCGAAAGCCCCCGCTGGAGGAGCGAGCGCGCCCGGCACGCCCGCTCGATACGTATCAGAGTGGAGTACCCGTAGCCGAAGCTCTCCAGCATTCGTCTGCGAAGCGTGCGCTCCGACCAGTCCAGAGCCCGGGCGGCCTCGCGGGCTGACGCTCCGGTCCGGGCGAGTCGGCGTCGCCGTCGCCCACGGCTCCGCCTGGTCGACAAGCAGCTCAGAGAGCACGAGATCGGGCCGGGAAGTGTTGCTCGCTCGCATCATCAGGTCGTACAAGGCAACCGCCTCCGATCCCAACGCGGTGCGCAGCTCCACTACTCGGTTTCTCAGCTCGCTGAGTGCCACGGGCAGGACCCTGCGAGCGGTTCCCGCTTCCAGCCTCACACCGACAGTGGGGTCAACGTCGTCGGCAGGAGCGTGGATGACACGAGTCTGCGGGCCGCACAGGAGCACCTGCTCGCTGCGGACGATGAGGTCGACGCATCCGTCAGCGGGAATGGTGGCGGCGCTGCCGCCCGCCGATCGCCAGAGCGTGCGCTGCTCACTCAGGACCGTCTCGGAGTACACCTCTCTATCGTGGGGCCGAGAGCGATGCGAGTCCAGGGACCTGTCGAGGATGGACCGTCAGAGTGGATCCGGCGCTGTACGTATACGCGCTGGGGAATGTAGGGGAACGAGGTCGAAGTTGTCGCCGTCCTTGGTCGATAGCTGCTCCGCTGACTCGTGAATCACCTCGGTGGCGTCCTCCAGGAACTCAATGAGCTGATCGACCCGGCTTTCCCGGGCCAGCCCTCCACCAGGGCGGTCAGTTTCCGGGTTGGCGGGCAGGAATACCTGTGCAGGCGATCAACGCCTATGGCATGGATGGTGAATGAGCGCAGGTCCGTCTCACTGGGGCGACGTTCGACCCAGCTGTCGCGGGTGAGCCGGCGTAGCACGCTCGTCATCGTCGTCGTCCCATCCGGGTTCGGCGGGCGAGGGCAGTGGGGTCTGCGGACCCTCACGGTGCAGGGATGTCGAGTACAGCCAGATCGCTGTCGTTGAGCCCGGTTTGCGCCGCTACAGCGCGGTTGCTGGCGGCGAGCTCGCTGTTCATGGCACGCAACGCCCGGATGAGACGCTGATCATGAGTCCGTCTGCTCATGCGATCCTCCTGATCCGGTTGACCGTGGATGGGCGTCAGGATAGATCGACGACGAGCTTGCCGCGGACGTGGCCCTTTGCCAGCTCGGTGTAGGCGGCGCGAACCTGCTCCAATGTGAATGGGTACGTGCGAGCGATCTCGGCCTTAATGACATCGTCGGCTACCAGTTGTGCTACTTCCTCAAGGTCGATGCGTCCACTGCTGTGTCGTGAGCCGGTGAACTGCGCTCCCCTGAGTATCGCTGTGGGTGAGGGAACCAGGGTGCCGATGGAGCGGCCCGTCAGCCCGAGATCGCGGCCAAGTTTTACGTAGCCGCCGCCGTAGCAGTCCAGGAGCTTGGTGATAGGCGACGGAGCCGCTTCGCGAACCCGACTTGTCAGGTTCTCACCATAGGTGACTGGAATGGCGCCCAAGGAGTGGAGATACTCGGTATTGCGGGCGCCGGCGATTCCGATCACGGTGGCGCCTCGGCTCACGGCCAGCTGAGAGGCGACCGAACCCACACCGCCTGCGGCGGCACTGATGACAATGACATCGCCCTCGTGCAGGTTCAGCTGTCTGAATGCGCCGCATGCGGTTTGCGAGGCAACACCCAGACAGGCCGCCTGCGTGAATGACAACGGGGCTGGCTTCTGACGACATCGTCGGTGGGTGCCACCAACTCGGTGGTGAACGCTCCGCGGGTGTCGGCCTGGCGGGGGCGCTTCGCAGGTACCCAGCACGGCGTCGCCCACGGCGAGGTCCGTGACGTTTAGTACCGACTTCGTCGATGACTCCCGCGAAGTCTCGGGCCACGCCCTGGGGAAGCGAGCGGATGCGCCCTCGAACCAGCGCGTCGAGGGTGAATGAGGCGTTGAACCCGTTCGACGGGTCGCAGGTCGCCTTCGAAGGTCTTGAAATCGAGGGGTTGAGCCCGACGGCGCTCACCGCGATGCGTACCTCCGTCGCCCGGTGCCTGAGTCGGGCGCTCGACCTCCTCAGGGCCTCTGGTCCGCCGAATCTCCGGTACTCGATCGCCCGACCCATGGCTACCTCCTCTGACTCGCTCGACGGCGAGATGCTGTGCTCACCTTGAACTACTACGTGGAAAGAATAGTACGAGATTCGTACTAATTTAGACAAGGAGGCGTCTATGGATGAGTTCTGTGGGCTCTTCAGGAGAGGGATGCGGTCGGTCGTGACTTTTGCCGTTTGCGCCCAGGGATGCAGCGCCACTGCGCCCAGTGCTCACTGTCCGACAGTGTCGTCAATGCCAGCAACGCATCCTTTGTCGGCGAGCCCGAGTGCATCCAGGATGATGTCGCTCGTTTCAGCCGTTGACCATGAGTGCGAGTTTCGAATCGGGTTGGACGCGGACGGCTCCTAGGTGCCCGCTCGGGGTCCGGCGCGGCTGGAGTGGTCTCCTGCTTAAGGCGGGGCTCCTCTCCGGCGGCTTGCCGGTAGCGGCGTGATGCGTCAGTAAGCCTACTGACCAGCGTCCCCAGGGTCTTCAGGTTCTTCTCTCCGATCTCCTGGCCGACGGTGTCGGCCCAGGCGTGCTGCTCCGCGGTGAGTGCCGTGATCGCTCGCCGTCCCTTGCCGGTCAGGACGAGCAGGTTCTGACCGCGCCGCCCGGGATTGGGCTGCCAGTGCGCCCAGCCCTGCGCGACGACATCATTGGCCACCCGCTGCACGCTCTGCTCGCGTCAGTCCGACCCGACGCGCGATCTCGGCAACCGGCAGCGGCTCCTCCAGGACGGCGCCCAGCACCTGCCACCGGGCCGGGGTCAGCTCATGCGGGGCCGTAATCACCGCAGCCGCCTCCAGGAGCTCCCCGTTGAGGGCGAAGACGGGAAGGACCAAGGCGGTGAGGGCGTCCCCCTCAGGCGTTCTGCCAGGCACCGGTCGCCTCCATCAGGGCCATGTAGTCCTTCTCCTTGCCGTTGAGGAAGACCTGTTCCCAGGAGTCGACCATCGCATCGGGTACAAGCCCGGTGATCCGCATGACCTCCGCGGTGAAGGGGACCGCATGAATGCCTGAGGGCCGTGGTGACGCCCGGTTGGTCACCACTGGGGCCTCCACGTAGTGCGCACCGCCTCGGTATCCACTGGCCTCCAAGGTACGAGGGCGGCATTCGAGTATGGCGGCGCTCGTCCAGGAAACCGCCCCGGGCAGTAGAAGCGTGGCACCGCAGATCGCCGCCACCGGGAATCTCCTTATCCACGAGATGCCGACCGCCTCGATGAGCCGCTCGTGCCCGGCCGCGTAGTGGTCCGCTCCAGGGATGACCAAGGCTGCGAGCGAGGCCATCGTCGGCCAGTGCATCCAGCGTCGAGGTCGGCCTCCGGCTCCAGCGGCAGGTTCCCGAGCGTGCGCACCGGCTCCAGCCCGTCGCCCACGAGCAGCAGCCGAAAGCGCTCGGGCTTGAGGGTGCTCCGCGCCCGCGATCTGAGTGGTGAGGTAGGGCGTACTCCCAGTCCGCCATGGTCTCGGTCGTGTACGGGGCTATGGTCCGCATCTCGGCTCCTCCCAGGTTGGTTCCGCAATTTATTGACAGCATGCTGTCAACATCGACAGTATGCTCGTCAATGTCGGGTTGGGGTGGAGAAGAACGGAACGTGTCGGCGCCTGGCCTAGGCAGCTCCCGATGAACGCGATGAACTCCCTCTTCGGCGCCCTGCCCATGCCCGGCTCCAGCGGTGCAGCCACACCGCCGCCCTGAGGCCGCGCTGCCCGCCCTCATTCCCACCGGTGGGTCCTTCGACGACGACCCTGGGCCGACGTCGAGGCGCTCGAGGAGGACTGGGGCCCTGAGGACGCCCCGCCGCCTGAGGACGAGGCCGCCGCGGCACCCCACCTGGGAGGAGCGCCAGGACGAGGTCTCGCCCTCGTCGCCCGAGCCCAGGCCAACGCCGCCGCGGCCCGCGCCTGAGCCGGCGGCGCCCGCGCCGTCGGGCAGCCACTCCGGCACCGCCTGGGGGCGTGACGGTCTCGGACCGGCCGAGCCTCATCGCCGGTCTCAACCCGGCCCAGGAGGCCGCCGTCACCCACTCAGCGCGCGCCCCTGCTCATCATCGCCGGGCGCTGGCTCAGGCAAGACCCGGGTCCTGACCCACCGCATCGCCCACCTCATCGCCACCGGCCGCGCCCGCCCCGGCGAGATCCTGGCCATCACCTTCACCAACAAGGCTGCCGCCGAGATGCGCGAGCGCGTCACCGCCCTGGTGGGCCCCGCCGGCGAGCGCATGTGGGTCTCCCACCTCCACTCCGCCTGCGTGCGTATTCTGCGCCGCGAGCACGAGGCCGCCGGCCTGCGCTCCACCTTCTCCATCTACGACGCTGCCGACTCCACCCGCCCTCATCACCTCATTGTGCGCGAGCTGAGCATCGACCCCAAGCGCTTCACCCCCAAGACCTTCGCCCACCGCATCTCCGACCTCAAGAACAGGCTCATCACCCCGGCCCAGTTCGCCGAGCGCGCCGTCACCTCCAACCCCTCGAGCGCAACCTGGCCGAGGTCTACCGCGCCTACGCCGAGCGCCTGAGCGCCGCCAACGCCCTGGACTTCGACGACATCATCATGCGCACCGTCGCCCTGCTCCAGACCCGCCCGGCCGTGGCCGAGATGTACCGGCGCCGCTTCCGCCACATCCTGGTCGACGAGTACCAGGACACCAACCATGCCCAGTACGTCCTCGTGCGCGAGCTCGTCGGCGGCCCCGGCACCTCGGGGCGGGGTCAGCCCTGCCCCTCAGGGCGAGCTCACCGTCGTCGGCGACTCCGACCAGTCCATCTACGCCTTCCGCGGCGCCACCATCCGCAACATCGAGGAGTTCGAGGAGGACTACCACGGCGCGCACCATCCCTGCCTGGAGCAGAACTACCGCTCCACCCAGAACATCCTCCCGGCCGCCAACGCCGTCATCTCCCGCAACAGCGGCCGGCGTGAGAAGAACCTGTGGACCGCCGCCGGCGACGGCGCCCCCATCACCGGCTACGTCGCCGACTCCGAGCACGACGAGGCCCGCTGGATCAGCCAGGAGGTTGACCGCCTGTCCGATGAGCACGGCGTGCACCCCCGTGACGTCGCCGTCTTCTACCGCACCAACGCCCAGTCCCGGGCGCTCGAAGAGCCTTCATGCGTGCCGGCCAGCCCTACAGGTCATCGGCGGCACCCGCTTCTACGACCGCCGCGAGATCAGGACGCCATCGCCTACCTGCGCGCCGTCGACAATCCCGACGACGACGTCAACCTGCGCCGCATCTCAACGTCCCCAAGCGCGGTCTGGGGACAAGGCCGAGGCGCCCTGGCTGAGCATGCCGCCCGCTACGCCGTCTCCTTTCGGGCAGGCTGTCGCCGACGCCGCCGGGAGCCCCCGCGAGGCGCGGGCTGAGGAGTCAGGGCGGGGCCGTGAGGCGCTGACAGCGCAGACGGTCAGGCCCTGTCCACCGCCGAGGCCGGCGAGCCGCCCGAGGTCGAGGGCCTGACCACCCGTGCCCGCAACCAGGTCCGCGGCTTCCACGAGCTGCTCACCACCCTGCGCCACATGGTGACCGCCGGCGACGGCGTCGCCGACGTCCTCGACTCCGCCCTGGACGCCTCAGGGCTACCTCGCCGAGCTGCGCGCCAGCGACGACCCCCAGGACGCCACCCGCGTGGAGAACCTCGCCGAGCTCCACTCCGTGGCCAGCGACTTCCAGGCCGCCAACCCCGACGGCACCTGGCCGACTTCCTCGAACGCGTCTCGCTCGTGGCTGACTCCGACCAGCTCCCGCCCAGTGCCGACCTGGAGGACGAGGACGCCCGGCGGGCCGAGGAGCAGGGCCAGATCACCCTCATGACCGTCCATACCGCCAAGGGCCTGGAGTTCCTGGTCGTCTTCGTCACCGGCATGGAGGACGGCACCTTCCCCACGCCTCGCTCCTGGCCGAGGAGACCGAGCTCGCCGAGGAGCGGCGCCTGGCTTCGTGGCCCTCACCCGGGCCCGCGAGCGCCTCTACCTCACCCGCGCCGCCGTGCGCTCGGCCTGAGGTGCCGCCAACGCCATGCCCGCCTCCCGCTTCCTCGACGACGTGCCGGGCGAGACCATCGACTGAAGCGCCTGACCTCCTCGATGGAGGCGCTGCGCGGCGGCGGTACCGGCTGGGGAGCAGCTGGGGCGAGGTGGCTTCGGCTCGGAGGCCGGCGTTCAGGTGGTTCTCGGCAGGGCTCCTACTCCGGCGGCTACTCCGACGACGATGACTTCGCCCCGCCCGTGGGGAGGTGCCAAGCGCTCCGGGCAAGCTGGGGCGCGTGGAGACCGCCCAGGACCGGGCCGCCAAACGGGCCTCTGCCCGCCTCGAGGCCCGTGGCAAGCAGAGCACCCCTCGTCGGCCGGGAGCGCAGCCGCCTCGGAGGACCTGCCTGCGGCCGTGGCCGGGCTGAGGGCCGGCGACCAGGTGCGTCACGACTCCTGCGGGGTGGGCACCGTCGTCGGCCTGGAGGGCAAGGGGCGCTCCCTGACCGCCCGCGTCGAGTTCGTCATCGACGGCGCCCCTGCCACCAAGCGCCTCATCCTGCGCTACGCCCCCGTGGCCAAGATCTGACGGATCTATCCCTCATCACCTCCCACGGTATCGGATACCGTGCTGAAGCGCAGGATAGGCGCCGGTTCCCTCCTGGCGGGGAGGCGCGGTTACCGGCAGGCAGGAAACACTGGGGTCATGAACACCCGGCTTCCTCTCCGGCTTCATCAGTGGAGCCTCGGACTCCTCGCCTCCTGGACCGGCTCGTTCCGGTCAGTCCCCAGTGGCGCATTCCTCCACGAAAGGCGGAGCGCCTCGGTTGGCTCCAGCTGCTTCTTGGGAGTCGCAGTCGTCTCGATCGTTCAGAGTTCTCGCCGTGATTCTCGCAGTGATGACCGGATTCGCGCGTCTTACGGCCAATGGTCGTTTGGAGTCCCCTGTCGGACGCCGGATTCGTCATGGCGTATCGCTGGTGCACCGCTGGCCCTGCTCGGGTACTGGCTGCTGGTGCGTCTCATCGGCAGAGGCCCGTCATTGAGCTCGGAGGGCGCAGGGCGGCGCTGCGTGAGTTCTCGGTCGGCCTCGCCATAGGGTGCGCTGCTCGCGTGCGCCATCGTTGCGATCTGGCCCTGATCGGCTCCTACCATGTGGTGGACATCGGCTGGAGCGACGGAGATCCTCGGCGGTCTGGGAGCCGGAATCCTCGCCGGATTCACCGAGGAGATCCTGTTTCAGGGGATCCTGCTGCGCTCTCGAGGGGTGGTTAGGGAACCCTGGTGGGCGCTGGCCATCACCTCGTGTCTCTTTGGAGTCTCTCACCTGGGCAATGCTCACGCGACGGTCTTCGGTGCGGTGGCGATTGCACTGGAGGCGGGCATCCTGCTGGGGGCGTGCTACCTGCTCACCCGGCGCCTGTGGATGGTGATCGGGTGCATCATCGCCTGGAACTTCGTCCAAGGCGGTATCTTCGGCTCCGACATCTCCGGCATCGGAACAGGACGCGGACTCATCGAGGCCCGCTTACCGGCCCCGATCTGCTCACTGGCGGAGCCATGGGGTACTGAGGGCTTCCATCGTCGCGATCATCGTGTGCACGGCGGCCGGGTCTGGCCGTGCTGGTCGAGGTCCACCGGCGCGGGCTCATCGTCCCGCCGTGCTGCGCCGCCTGGAACTGGGACGCCGCCGTCGATGAGCGCAGTGACAGTGGCCACCCGTCCGGGGGCAGGGCCGAGTCACGAACGGGTCGGCACCAGGCGTGCTGGGGCGCCGCTCAGCCCGGAAGTCGTTGACCGGGGCGTCGGAGGCATACCCCAGGGCGAAGCCCGTGATGAGGTGGTAGTCGGCCGGTGCCTCGAACTCGGCGTCGAAGGGGCGGCGCCAGGTGGCCAGGACCCCGAGGGGGCAGGAGTCGACGCCGTGGGCCTTGGCCGATAGGAACAGGGTCTGCAGCATGATCCCGGCGTCGAGCGCTGCGAAGGGCATGAGGCCCTTGTGGATAAGGACGAAGCCGATGACCGGTGCGCCGAAGGCCTCGCAGTTGCGGCGGGCGGCCGCGTCGCGGGCCTCGCGGTCGTCCCTCGCGATACCCATGTGCGCGTACAGCCGGCCGCCGACAGCCTGGGAGTGGGGCAGCAGCTCCGCGGGATAGGGCGCCCAGGTGCGGTAGTCGCCGTCGGGCGCCTTGCCGCTCAGGACCAGGCGGGCCATGGCGCCGGGCTCCTTGTGCTGGAAGGGCAGTGTGGCATCGAACTCGGCGATGTAGGCCGAGCGCAGGCGGTCCGCCCGCTCACCGGTGGCCAGCGCCACCATGAAGGGCCGTGTGTTCGACCAGCTCGGGGCCTGACGGGCATCGTCAAGGATCGCGTCGAGGACCTGGCTCGGCACCGGGTCAGGCCGGAAGTCGCGCACAGAATGCCGGGCAGTGGCCAAGTCGGAGAAAGCTTCGGGGTTCATCGTGACGTCTCCTTGGACAGGTCATAGAGCCGGTTGACGGGGCCGATTGCGGCGCCGCCTCAGTCTTGGGTGTGACGCGGCGTCGTACGCAAGCGTTACGACTGATGTCGGGGCCCGAAGGTGGAGTCGTCCAGCTGGCGCAGGACGCGGGCCGGGTTGCCCACCGCGAGGCTGCCGGCGGGAATGTCCTTGGTGACCACTGATCCCGCGCCGATGACGCAGTTGTCCCCGATGGTCGCACCGGGACACCGATCACCCACCGCCCAGCCACACGTTGTCCCCGATCGTGATGGGTCGGCTGCCTCAGGGAGCAGGCGCGTGGCGTCGGCTCCAGGGGATGGACCGGCGTGAGCAGCTGGACGTTCGGGCCGATCTGGCAGTGGGCACCGATACGGATCTCCACGACGTCGAGCGCCACGAGCCCGTAGTTGGCGAAGGTCCCCTCACCCACAGTGATGTTGTCCCCGTAGTCCACACGCACCGGAGGCAGCAGGCGAGCCTTGTCACCCAGCCCCGGGATCGCCGAGCGCAGCAGGGTCCCAGCAGTCCTCCTCACCCTCGGCGAAGGCTCGCTCGAAGCGGTAGAGCATCTTGCGGGCGTGCGCCGCGATCCTGGCACTGTCCGGGTCATCGGAGACGTACCAGTCACCGGCGAGCATGCGCTCGCGATTGGTGTGCTCGTCCCCGACGAAGTAGGGCTCGGCCTCGGGGAAACGGGGGAGGGATTTCTCACTCATGACCGACAGCCTCAGCCGCGGCCTGCGGTAGCGCCGCTCAGTTCGCGCTCACCCGCCAGAGCCGGGCCCTCGCGCCGTGCTCAGGAGTGGGGAGTACCGCCACGGCGGCTCGCAGCGTCTCAGGCAGTCCCAGGGCCTCATCTCACCCAGGAGGGCGGTCCCGCTCAGGCCCTCGCTGCACCGCGGCCCAGGCCAGGTCCTGGCCATGTACTCCACGCGCGCGGCATCCAGGATCGTGTGGACCTCGTCGCGCCAGTCCATCGGCTCCTGCCGCGTGCCGCGCAGCACCAGTCCGACGCCGTCGGCCGCTCCCTGGCGGGACAGCTCACCGACGCGCACGAGCGTGCCCGCCCCAGGGTGAATCCGTCACCATCGACCTCCTCGGTGGCCAGTCAGCACGCCTGCTCGCCCACCCCCAGCCAGGCGCCCGCCACCCGGCAGGGACAGAAGCCGTACCGTCACCTTCCGTGAGTCCGGGACGACGTCGGTAGGCTCCCCTCCAGGCGGATGCGCAGCACTGCGTCCCCGCCGTCCTCGTCCTCGGTGTCCGGCCAGGTCAGTGCCATGTGCGTGCGGGCGACCCGGTCCGGCCCCTGCTCGGCGAGCCGTCGTCCTCCTCAGGGGTGAAAGGACCCCGAGTCTCCGGGCACGACGACGACCCTCCAGCTCGCGCGGATTGTCCCCGGCTGCCTCCGTCAGGTTCCCGGCCAGCGGGATGACCGAGCCGGCTCTGGCCAGGACACCGATGCGGTCCAGTGGGCGCGACAGGCTCAGCATGCGCCCGTGCCCGCCGGCGGCGGCCTCATAACGGCGCCCCGTGGGCAGGGTCGTACCAGACGCCGTCAGGGCAGCCAGGTCAGCTCCGGCCCAGGCCGGTGGTCTCGTCCAGTGGGGAGGTGAAGGCACCACCAGCAGGTCTCCGAAGCAGAAGGTGTTCCGGTGCTCGTAGGCGGCCAGCGTCCGCGGGTGGTCGTGGTAGGCGGACGCACCGGTCCACGCCCTCGCTCACCGAGCGCCGCGCCCACGTGTACAGATAGGGAACCAGCCGGTGGCGCAGCCTCAGGGTGCGCCTCCATCGTGGCGCGCGCGTCGCGAGTAACGCCATGGCTCGCGGAGGTGAAGGCCGAGTTCGACGAGTGCAGGCGGTTGATGGGGAGAAGCAGCCCAGCTGGAACCATCGCGCTGCCATCGCGTCATCGCTGTAGCCCTAGCATGTGCCCGCCGATGTCGTTGGACCACCAGAAGTAGCCGATATTGGCGGCCGTGGCCGTGAACCGCGGCTGGAAGCGCAGGAGTCCCAGCTGATGATCGTGTCCCTCGGAGCCCACCGGGGTACGGTGGCTCGAGGCATCGGCGAAGCGGGAGAAGGTCACTGGCCGACGCCGCTCACGCCGCCCGCCTCCGTCGGGCGCTCGCGGCCCGAGTCGAGGTAGTGGACATGGTTGAGCATCCACAACGGATCCAGGCTGGGAACCGTCGTGGAGCCGCCCTGCTGCCAGTCCAGCCACCAGAAGTCCACGCCCTGGTCTCCAGCCGGTGGTGGAGGCGCGAGAGGTAGGAGCCCGCGAAGACCCGGGTCGGCGACGTTGAAGGGCACGTCCTCCCGCTGCCGGCATCCAGGCCCTAGGGTCGGCGCAGACCTCCTCATAGGCCTCCTCGTGGCGCCGCACCCCTGGGCGGGTGGACGTTGAGCGTGGTGAGCATGCCCCGCTCATGCAGGCCGGCCAGGAAGGCTGCAGGGTCGGGAAGAGATCCCGGTTCCAGGTGTAGCCGGTCCAGCCCGTGCCGATCGCCGGGTCGATGTCGGTGAGGTGCCAGTCCATGTCGATGACGGCCACGGAGAAGCGCAGCTCCTCGGCGGCGAAGCGGTCCATGAGCGCCAGGTACTCCTGGCCGCTGTAGGGGTAGTAGCGGCTCCACCAGTTGCCCAGCAGCGCCCGCGGAATGAGAGAGGCTCGGGCCGGTGAGGCGGGAAGAAGTCGCGCAGCGCCCCCGGTAGTCCTGGCCGTAGCCGAGACGTAGAGGGTCCTGCGCCCCGTCGGCCCAGGGCGGTTGCGAGCTCACGGGGCCGGACCCCACTCGTCCTGGGTGAGCAGCAGCGAGGCAGAGTCGTCCAGGGCGGTGATGCCGTCTCAGGCTCAGCAGTCCCGGGCTGAGGGCGACGGCGCCGTCGGCCTCATCGAGGGTGCGGGTGGTGCCGCCCAGGTTCGTCGGGAAGGTCTCGTCGGGGTCCCACGTCGCCGTGGTGCCAGGTGCCGCCGTGGGCGTGGAGCGCCGTCGAGCGCAGCCTGACGCTGAGGCCCGATGGGGAGAAAGCCCGCGAGGGACATGGGTCAGGGTGCAGGTGCTCGGTGACGATCTCCAATCGGTCCTCACCCCGCACCACCCGGAACAACGGCGCCTCACGAGATCCCGGTTCACGACCAGCTGGGTAGCGGCGTCGGTGAACACGCCCGAGGGGAGAACTCCATGCGGATGAGCCGGGAGGTCAGCACCGTGAACCGGTAACGGGACTCGGCCGGCGTCGTCCTGACGACAACCGCCTCGGCGGGGGCTGCTGCCGGACGCAGCGTGTCAGGGGCATTGGAGAGAGGAGAAACCAACGATCGGCCTTTCACAGGGGTCGTCACAGGGACACGATGGGAGAGATGGCACCTGGGGCAAGGCGCGAGAGATCATCATAATCGGCCGCGGCCGGCAGCGCTTTCTGACACAATCGGCACGGGGCCGCCAAGACTGCGGCGGTGCAGCCGGGACGGTTCCCGAGCTGCCGGGCCCGACGTCGTGCACCCGGGTGACGCCTGCTGCCCCGACGCGGACGGGGCTGCTCTGACCTGCTCCTGTCTCCCCTTCAGATTCCGCCACATGCCGGTAGGAAGGAAGCCTCCCATGACCCGTCCCTGCACCTCTGGTCGTCTCTCCCCACCACGTCGGTGACGAACCGGACTCGTGGCGCTGCGCCGTCGTATACCAGGTCTACCCCGCTCCTTCGCCGACTCCAATGGTGACGGGATCGGTGACATTCCCGGCCTGACCAGCCGCCTGGACCACCTCGACGAGCTGGGCGTCGACGTCGTGTGGCTCAGCCCCGTCTACCGCTCCCCGCAGGACGACAACGGCTACGACATCTCCGACTACCAGGACATCGACCCCCTCTTCGGCTCCCTGGAGGACCTCGATGCCCTCATCGAGGGGCTCCACGCCCGCGGCATGCGTCTGGTCATGGACCTCGTCGTCAACCACACCAGCGACGAGCACCCCTGGTTCACCGCCAGCCGCTCCTCGACGCAGGACCCAAGCGCGACTGGTACATCTGGAGACCCGCCCGGCAGGTCGACGGGCTCGCCCCCGGGCAGCCTGGCACCGAGCCCACCAACTGGGGATCGGCCTTCTCCGGGTCGGCCTGGGCCTGGGACGAGGACACCCAGGAGTTCTACCTGCACCTCTTCTCACCCAAGCAGCCCGACCTCAACTGGGAGAACCCCGAGGTGCGCCGCGCCGTTTACGAGATGATGACCTGGTGGCTGGAGCGCGGTGTTGACGGCTTCCGCATGGACGTCATCAACTTCATCTCCAAGACCTACCTGCTCACCGACGCGCCCCAGGGCGAGGGCGACCTCTACGGCAACGCTTCGCCGCGGTGGCCAACGGGCCGCGCATCCACGAGTTCCTCCACGAGATGAACCAGAGGTCCTCGCACCCCGGCCCGGCCACGTCATCACCGTTGGCGAGATGCCCGGAGCCACGAAGCAGGCCGCCCTCACACCGACCCCGCCCGCGCCGAGCTCGACATGGTCTTCCAGTTCGAGCACGTCAACCTCACCGACGGGCCCGGAGGCAAGTTCGACCCGCAGCCCCTCAACCTGGTCGTCCTCAAGAAGAACCTCGCCGACTGGCAGGGCTGCCTCGCCCCCGTCACGGACTCCTCCGGCGTCGTCACGGCGGAGAAGGGCTGGAACTCCGCCTACTGGGACAACCACGACCAGCCCCGCGCCGTCTCCCGCTTCGGCGACGACGACCCGGCCTGGCGCGTCCGCTCGGCCAAGACCCTCGCCACGATCCTCCACACCCACCGCGGCACGCCCTACGTCTACCAGGGTGAGGGAGCTCGGCATGGCCAACACGGTCTTCCGCTCCATCGAGGACTACCGGGACCTGGAGTCCATCAACCACTTCCACGAGCGCGTGCGCGCCGGCGACGACCCGGCCGCCGTCCTGACCGTCTGGCCCCATCTCCCGGGGACAACGCCCGCACCCCCGTTCACTGGGACGGTAGCGAGAAGGCCGGGTTCACCACCGGTGAGCCCTGGATCGCCCGGCTCCCGACCACGGCACCGTCCATGCCGCGGCCCAGGCGGGAGTGCCCAGCAGCGTCTTCGAGCACTACCGCTCCCTCATCGCACTGCGCCACGACGACGACGCCCCTCGCCCTGGGCACCTTCCGGCTCCTGGCGGCCGACCACCCCACCGCCTGGGTCATCCTGCGTCAGTGGCGGTCCCCGAGCCGGATGAGACGGGTGAGAACCGCGTCGAGCAGCTCCTGCTCATCGCCCAGTGCGCCCGCGATGACCTGACCCTGACCGGTGAGGGCGGCCTGCTGGGCGCGCTCTGCGGCCGAGGGGCTGCAGGCGGGGCAGTGGACCGAGGCCGAGCAGGTCCTGCGCGCCGGCGACCCGGACGTCAGCCCGGCTCCGGGCACGCGGGGCTGCCCAGCGGTCCTGGCCGGCTGGGACTCGGTGCTGCTGCGCCGTCGGGCCTGAGCGGGTGGGGGCTCGCCGCGCCAGCCCGAGGGCCTCGTCACTGGAATAGTGCCGTCCGGCCGATCGTTGGTCTCGGTGGACAAACCCGTGGACATCGGAATAGGAGAGCACCATGGAGTTCAGCCAGGTCGTCGCCAATCGTCACTCGGTGCGAGACTTCACCGACCAGCCCGTCTCCCGGGAGGACCTGGTCGACGTCGTCCGCACCGCCCAGCAGGCGCCGTCGTGGGTGAATTCCCAGCCCTGGCGGGTCTACGCCGCCACCGGCCGGACCCTGGAGGAGATCAAGAAGCGCCATGCCGCGGACGTCGCCGCCGGACGCAAAGGGGCCTCGGACCTGCCGGTCATGTCGCGCACCGAGTGGTCCCTGGCGACCCAGGCCAACATGGCCGCGCTGGCCGAGCGCATCGGTTCCGATCTCGGAGATGCGGCCTCGGAGTTCCCGGCCGCGCAGGCGCGGATGTTCAACGCCCAGGCCGTCCTCTACATCACGATCCCCACCGGCTCGCCCCTGTGGTCCTTCCACGACCTGGGCGCCTTCACCGCCATGATCGCCCTGGCCGCCGTGGACAAGGGACTTGGCGCCATCAACGCCTACGCCCTGGTCATGTCCCGGACGAGGTGCGCGAGGCCATGGGGATCGGAGCCGATGAGATCGTGGCGGTCGGGATCGCGCTGGGCCACCCCGCGGACTCGGCGCTGGCGGCCTTCGCCCCCAACCGCGTCGACGTCGACGAGATCCTCACGATCAAGGACTGAGCGCAGAGGGCTGCTTCCGCCGTCGGCCCAGGAGATGGATGAGGTCGGCGGCGACGGCTGCGCCGGTGAGCAGGATCGCCGCGTTGAGCCACGAGATCTCGAAGTCGGGCAGGTTCCCGCTCTGAAGCTGGCCGATGAACGAGGCCCAGCGCGTTTCCGCTGACGTGCAGGCCCAGCGCGAAGAACACCGACCGCAGCCGCACCGCCGACCAGCCGGCGAGCAGTCCGAAGAGCACCTTGTGGAGAATCTGCCAGGGCGTAGCCTCGAGGCTGGTCTCCGAGGTCAGCCAGGTCGGCAGGTGCAGGGCGGTGAAGGATGCCGTCGTCAACAGCACGGCTGCTGTGGCGCCGAGGCGCTCTCGCACCGGTGCGAACAGGGGTGCGTCTCAGCGTGATCTCCTCAGGGATCGCGTTGCGCGATGCCGACAGAGATGGCGAAGACCAGAGCGTGAAGCACCGTGGATGCGGTGATCTCCGGCTTCACAGGGGGCCGGTGCCTCGTCGGCCCCATCCAGGCGTGCAGCCCGCCGAAGGCGATCCTGGCCAGGGCTCCGGTCGTGAAGAGCAGCGTCCTGCTGTGGATGCCGCCTCCGCAGGCGGTCGCGCCAGCTGCGGTGGGGCTGGCCTGAACCAGAGAGCGAGCCCGCCGAGGTGAAGGATGGGCGAGCATGAGGATCCACGGACCCCGGAAGGAGTGCCAGGGCGATTCCAGCGCCGGGGCACCGACCAGCAGGGCGACGGCGGCAAGGGTGACGTCCTCGGAAACAGCGGGCTGCCCGGTCTCGAAGGTGAGCGTCGGCCGTGGAGGGCCGTAACGCGCGTGGCAGGGGCGGGGCGACGCCTGTGACGATCCATAGTGATTCCGGTGAGAAGTGTCTGTCTGTCGCGATCCGCGCAGGAGTATACGGTCGATCGGAAAGATGAATGACCCTGACACGTGGCAGGAGGCTTTCGGCTATCGCTCCTGAGCCCCGCAGCCGGGATGCTGCGGATTGCCGCCAGGTGGGGGAGGGTCAGCAGCTGACCGTCAGGACGACGGCGAACAGGGCTACCAGCGTCCAGGCTCCGGCCGCGCCAGCTCCCAGGTGAAGACGATCCCGGAAGACGGGGGCTTTCTGGGTCGTGAGCACCGCGCCCGCACCCGCCATCGCCAGCACCGAGATGCTGGTCTCCACCGCCGGCCTGAAGCGCGATCGCCAGCGCGGCTCCCGCGCTCGATCCCACGGCCAGGGAGGGGCCAGGCGTCCCCGCGGCACCGGCCCCGAGCGTGAGCCCGGTGAGGACCGGCGGTCACGATGCCCAGCAGCATGACGGACCGCACCCGGGGCGCCGCTCGAGTCCTCGGAACGTGGGCGCCCAGGGCCACCTCCATGGCGTCGCGGCCATTGCCGACGACGGCCGGAACCCACAGAGCTCACCAACCCAGCTACCGGTCCCGCCACCCCGATCGCCACTGGCAGCCACCGTACGGCGCGCACCCGGCGTGCCAGCATCCACGACCACAGTCGCCTGGCGCCCACTCCCAGCGCAGCGGCGACGGGCACGAGCAGAACCAGTCCGAGGACGGTCCCCGACGACAGTCCTGCGAGGCGACCTCGAAGGCGGGTCGTCCGTGGAGTGCAGCCAGGAGACGAGCGTGGCGATGACGCACACCCGGGACCGCCACGAGGGGCCCCGCGCCGCCGCATCCCGGCGACCATGACGAGCTCGACTGGCGTAGGGCCCCGCCCTCCCAGCGGCGCGTTGCACATGGCCGCCAGGCCGGCCCCGGCGGCGGAGGCGATGAGGATCGCGCTCGGGCCTGCTGATCCCCAGGCGGGCGGCGAGTCCGGCCGCGACCGCCCCGGCGGCCAGACGCGAGCGCCCTCGCGGCCCACCGAGTTGCCTGAACCGACCGTGAGGACCTGGGTGACGGCGTCGAGGAAGGGACGTACCAGTCCCATCCGGGTTGCCGTCCCCACCCGAGCGGTCCGCCACCGCGGTTCTCCACTGTCGAGCCACCCCACCGGCTGCGCGCAGCCACCACCACACGCCACCGGCGACGAGGCCGCCCATGGTCGGGAGCGAGTACGCGCCGCCAGGGCGGGCAGCGGCCAGACGCTCCAGAAGCCCGCCGTGGGCGACGCCGTAGAACAGCGCCTCGAAGAGCTCCAGGAGCAGCGCCATCGCGATCCGGACGAGATCCCGCGGCCACGCCCGCCGAGGCGGCGGCCAGAAGGAAATCGGGTCGGGCGCGCGCACGCCAGGCACGATACCCGCCCCGCAGCTCAGGAGCGGACAAGCACGTGGTTCGTCGTGGACGCACCCCAGCCCTCGACGTCGGATATCGCGGGTACAGTCCGTGAGGCCCACCGCGTGTCCTCCAGACCCGGCAGTCTCCGAGTCCGACAGGCTTCCGAAGCCCGGCCTCAGCGGTGGGATGCTGACTGCTGGCTCGGGCGTCCCAGGTACCAGACGGCCGCGGCCGTCACCAGCGTCTCGGCGAGCATGACGATAACGGACGGAGTGGGTGAACCGGCTCCATCCGGTCGATCGGGTGGTGTGCCACGGCGCTGAGAGCGCACAGGCCCGCGCCGACGGCGAAGAGCAACCAGGGACCGCGAGGCCCCGCGGATCGAAGCAGGTCGCGCCAGCCGCGGCGCCACACGAGGAACCAGATCGCCAGTGCCCCAGTGCAGGGACGGCTGAGGACCTGCCAGGGGCCGCCCGCCAGAGCCAGGACGACGCCGAGCGACAGGCGTCCGACAAGCAGGACCAGGGCCGCCCAGGCGCTCCTCCGAGTGCGGGCCACCACCGGGACCGGGGCGGCCAGTCACGTCCAGCTACCTCTGATCGCCGGCCGCGTCGTCGACCGCCTCGCCGAAGTCGGGAACGTCCTCGAGCGTCAGGGTCCCACTGTTCTGGCTGACCAGGGCCACGGCGGGGCGCAGGCAGCCACCACTGGTAGCGGGGACGACGGTTGTCGCGGTCGAGGTCGTCGTTCACTGCGGTCCAAGGGGTGGTCGGAGACCTTGCCCCCACCATGCCCACGTAGGAGGCCGTCGGCTCTGCCGCGCTGAGGGCACCAGCCAGCAGCTCCAGGGAGTAGGCGACGAGCTTGGTCGCCATGATCCGGTCGAAGGCCGTGGGGCTGCCGCCCTGCTGCTGGTGGCCCAGGATCGCCTCGCGCACGTCGTAGAGGCCCTTGCCCTCCTCGGCGAAGATGTGGGCCAGCACGTCGGTGGTGTAGCTGACGCTGGCCCGCTCGTTGCGGATCACCAGGTAGAGGCTGCGTCCTGAGCGGAAGGACTCCACCATCCGCTCGGAGTCGGCGGCCAACCCTTGAGGGTGATGCCCTCCTCGTTGAGGTCAGACCTTCTCCGCGCCGGTGGCCAGACCGGACATCAGGGACAGGTAGCCGCACTTGCGGCCCATGACCTCGGCAACGAAGCAGCGGTGCGAGGCCGCCGCGGAGAGCTTGATGGAGTCCAGCGCCACCACCGCGTTGTTGAGGGCGGTGTCGGTGCCGATGCTCAGCTCGGAGCCGGGCAGGGTTGTTGTCGATGGAGGCCGGCACGCACACGATCGGGATCTGAAGGCGGGGCAGCGGTCCCGCTCGGTGACCAGGCGGAAGGCGCTCAGGTAGGCGTTGTAACCGCCGATGACCAGCAGGGCATCGATCTCATGGACTCGATGGCCCGGCCCAGCGCGGTAGAGCTGCTCGATGGTGGGCACCGCGCGCGCGTGCTCAGCTGGGCGCCGCCGTCGCCGACCCAGCCCTCGACGTCGGCCCAGGTCAGCTCATGCACATCGTCGTCGAGCAGGCCGGGGAAACGCCGTAGACTCCCAGCATCGTGAAGTCGTGGTCGATGCCCAGGCAGCGGCTGCGCGCGCCGCCGTGTTCATCCCCGGTGCCAGGCCGCCGGCGTGATGATGGCGACCCGCCGGGGCGAGCGGTGGACGAAGGCGTCGAGTCCGCATTGCGTGGAGGGCTCGGCGGGAGGCGTGGACATGGTCTCGAACAGCTCGAGCATGCTGCCCGAAGCTGGCGCCGCGGGCCTGGATCGCCCCTGAGTAATCGTGGGCGGCCACGAGGTCCTTGACGGCGCGGGTGGCCGCGATCTGCCCATCATCGGCAGGTGGCGGATGCGGTTGTGACGCTCGGCGATGATGACCGGCTCGCCGCCCGGCTCCATGGACACCACCTCGCGGGCAGCGGCACAGCCCAGCAGCGTGGACATCCAGCGGTCGTAGCGCTGGGGCGGCCACCGCGCTGACGTGACCCAGGATGGTGACGCGGGCGGCCTCGCCCAGCTTGTCGGCGATGACCTGGCGGGACGTCGTCGGCGGTGATGCGGTTGCCCTCGCGGTCGGTGGCGCCCTCGGCGACGATCACCACTGGACTCGCGGCCCGGCCTCCCTGACCCGCCTGGAGCTTGGAGCACATGTCCTCCTCCCAGTCCTTGCCCGGGGAGCTCGGGACCAGGACGTAGTCACAGCCCCGGCCACGGCCGCCATGAGGGCCAGGTAGCCGCAGTGGCGGCCCATGACCTCCACGACGAAGGTGCGCTGGTGGGAGGCGGCCGTTGAGGAGATGTCGTCAATGGCCCCCAGGATGCGGTGGAGGGCCGAGTCGGTGCCGATGGTCATGTCGGCGCCCACGAGGTCGCTGTCGATGCTGCCCACCAGGCCGGTCACCATGAGGATGGATGGGCGGCGGCCGTCTCCGCGCTGATGTCGCCGCCGGCGACGAGCTCCTCGAGCAAGGAGGGCCAGTTCTTGCGGAACTCGTTGTGCCGGTCAGGACCCGTCGCCGCCGATGACCACTGAGCCGGTCGATGCCGTGCTCCAGGAGGGTTTTCGGGCGGCCGCCAGCTGACCGGCGCGCTCGCGGAACTCGGCCGAGCGGGCGGTGCCGATGATGGTGCCGCCGCGCTGGAGGACGGAGCCCACCGAGTCCCACTCCAGGGGGCGGATGCCGTCGCCGCCGGCCACGGCCCCGGCCCAGCCCTCCATGACCGCGTACGGCTGTTTGCCCCAGGCGGATCGCGGTGCGCACCACGGCCCGCACGGGCCGCGTTCATGCCTTAGGCGTCCCGCCGGAGGTGAGGACCCTGATACGCAGGGGCTCGCCGTCCAGACCGAGCAGCGGCCGGGCCGACGAGCCGGTGGGGGAGAGGGTGTTGTCTGAGGACATGGCGGCTGGCATGTGGGGTCCTTCCTGAGGTCGCCGGTGGGTCTGGCTCCGGCGTCGGCCGGAGGACGTCGGTCCTGCTGTTGCTGGTGAGCGCCGCCGTCATCCGCCTGTGGTCCCAGAAGCGGCCGTAGAGGTCCTGTGGCGCCTGATTCGTGGGTGGGGCCGGTTCTACTGCCTGTTGCGGTAGGGTTTTTCATGGTTCATGCGCTGTTGCGAGCATCGGAATGTCGTCGGCCTCCTGCTCGAGCGTCTCGAGGCGCTGGGATCCTGGCTGTGACCTCCTCGGGTTGTTGTGCTGAGCGGATCGGCTGGGGAGCGGAAAAACCCGAATAGTTCAGGAGCTTTACGCCCGCCTCCGCTCAGACCGGGGACGCGTATTGGCCAGCGATGGGAGATGCTGGTACGTACCGGGGCGGTGCGGGAACCGATCCGATGGCCGGACGCAAGGTTGTGGCACCACGGATTGACGGCTTCCTGTGGCCCGCAGGGGCGTTGCCCACCTTCGGTTGGTGGGGGCTGAACTGCGAGCGCCTAGCGTCAGGCAGCAGTCAGGACGTTGTTTCGGCGATGAGGGTCTCAGCTCGAGGGCTCACGCTTTGCCGTTGGCGATGGCACGCCGCCAGGTGGAGGACTTCAAGGATAAGACCCGAAGGCTGGCTGGCGAAGCAGTGGATGAGGTGCGTAGCGCCTTTATCGATGAGGGGCTGAGTGCCGCCTTTGACGCCTTGAAGCAGCGTCACATCAGCGTCTCCCTCGGGTCGACGCTCGTGAAAATGGGGTTTTAAGGGGTGGATGCCTCATGGAGGCGGGTTCCAGGAGCTCAATCGTCTAAACGTGACTTTCTTCTTGGAGAACAAGGTCGCAGCATTCAGCGCACCGCAAAGCCAACAGCTCGCTGACATGTTGATCTCCTATCGCACCGGAGATCTTCCCACTGTTGCCATAGAAGACATGCACCTTATGGGGCGTGAACTACCTGCTTTCTTGGATGCCGTGTCCTCCAGGAGAAGCTCACCTATACTCGTGGCTGGAACTGTGGCCGAAGGAGAGAATAATGGAGTGTATCGTCGATGGCTGAACAAGGCTCAAAGCCGTGGACTGTAGCTACGTGAAATAGTCCGATCCTTGAGGGTTGACGATCTGTCGAGGATGATCCAGGAAGAGGCTCCTCGGACGAGCAAGGCGGACCTGTTTCAGATCGCTGATCGTCTGAACAATCCGTATCTGATCAGGCTATGGCTCACGGAGCGTCGAACTCGGAGCATATTGAGGGTCATCGGATGGTGCTGTCGTCCTGGCCGATGAAAACATATTCGTTTGCCTGAGGATGTGGTGGCGGTTCTGAAGGGTCGATGGGATGAACTGGATGATGCGGTAAGGAATGCTGTTTTCTATGCTGCTGCGATCAGTCCTGATACAGATGGCGAGTGCTTGCTGCTCGTATCAGGGTTGTTGTGTCGTCAATCGGTGGGGAGGAGGATGCTGCGTTATGACGTACGTATGGGGCTGAGGCGTGCTATAGAGAAGCTGTGCTGGTGTCGAAGTGAGCAGGAGTCGATTTCTTTGTCGAACCCTGCTGGTTGAGTACCCATGAAGGAAGGCTGATAGTCGTTCGGTAAGGAGGGTGGCGCCAACTGCGCCTGTTGACGCAAGATGCTTTAGCGGAATGGATCTGCTGTCGTCGATGGTGTCGATCTTCCTTCGACTGAGGTGTCGACGTTTGTCTGCCAGTGGTTCCTCGGTGTGGATGATGGTGAGCGAACAGAGGCTTTGGTAACGGCTCGGCTGCAGCGCAATGGCGTCTTGCTCAGAATGCTGACTCCTGCGATGAAGCGGGTGATGCAGTCGAGCGTGGAAAAGAGAAAAACACTGGCTGCTTTACTTGTGGAAAATCCTCGCGGAGAAGACAATGCTCAACGTCAGGGCGACAGTTGCGGGTTATGTTCTTCAGTGTGGGGAGGTAAAGATGCCTGAATGGGTATGATACCCTTCTGCCTGCGTTTGAACGAGTGTTTGGGATTCATCACCCAAGGACCATGCTGGTTCGCTACGGTCGAGCAAAAGGCGAAGGCTGGTGGGTAGGTTCGAAGATGGCACCGCGGAGTTGAAGAGTCTTCTTGAGGACCAGTCGGCGGTGTTGGGGGTGGCCATCCTGATAGTTGGGCCACTCGAAAGCAAGCTCGTTGAACTGCTGAACCCGCCTGGGTCGCACGGAAGAATCGCTGGCGTATGCAATGATGGTGATGGTGTGATGGAGAGTGGTTCGGCGGTGGATGATCTCCTCCCTGCAGGCATCCCCAGGGTTGTGGCATTGATGGGCGATAAACGCGCAAGTGTGGCGGTTGATGCGATCGTGAACTTCTTAGCGGTGCGGAAAAAGAGTTTGGCTTTGATCATGAAAATGTGCTTGCAGCTCGAGCAATCTGGCTGCAGCGCTTAGTCGGGACAACCGGTGAGTGAGGCTGTTGCGGAATATCGGATGCTGGTCCAAGGGTATGAGTGGGTGCTGGGTCCGATCACCCCAACACGCCAGCAATGCGTTGTAATCCCTGCGGGCGCTGCGGAGTCAGGGGCGGTGGAGGAAGCCGCTGAGGCCTACCAAACGGGCTGACGGATCGGCTGCGGGTGCTGGTGATGGCCATCCGGCACGCTGACAACGCGTCGTACACCTTGCCGGGGCGCTGCGGGAGTCGGGGCGGGTGGAGGAAGCCATTGAGGCCTCGCAAACGGCTGCTGACCGATTGTCTGCGGGGTGCTGGGTGCTGACCATCCTGACACGCTGGCAACGCGTGGCAATCTCGCTGGGGCGCTGCAGGACGCGGGGCGGGTGGAGGAAGCCATTGAGGCCTACCAAACGGTGCTGACGGATCGGCTGCGGGTGCTGAGTGCTGACCATCCGGCACGCTGACAACGCGCTCATAACCTTGCCGGGGCGCTGCGGGAGTCGGGGCGGGTGGAGGAAGCCATTGAGGCCTACCAAACGGTGCGCTGACCGATTATCTGCGGGTGCTGGTGCTGACCATCCCGGCACGCTGGCAACGCTGGCAATCTCGCTGGGGCGCTGCAGGACGCGGGGCGGGTGGAGGGAAGCCATTGAGGCTCTACCAAACGGTGCTGACCGATTATCTGCGGGTGCTGGGTGCTGACCATCCTGACACGCTGACAACGCGTTGTAATCTCGCTTGGGCGCTGCGGGAGTCGGGGCGGGTGGAGAAGCCATTGAGGCCTACCAAACGGTGCTGACGGATCGGCTGCGGGTGCTGGTGCTGACCATCCCGGCACGCTGGCAACGCGTCATAACCTTGCTGGGGCGCTGCAGGACGCGGGGCGGGTGGAGGAAGCCATTGAGGCCTACCAAACGGTGCTGACCGATTATCTGCGGGTGCTGGGTGCTGACCATCCTGACACGCTGACAACGCGTGGCAATCTCGCTGGGGCGCTGCAGGACGCGGGGCGGGTGGAGGAAGCCATTGAGGCCTACCAAACGGTGCTGACGGATCGGCTGCGGGTGCTGGGTGCTGCATCCCGGCACGCTGACAACGCGTCATAACCTTGCCGGGGCGCGGTGACGCGGGCGGGTGGAAAGCCATTGAGGCCTACCAAACGGTGCTGACCGATTATCTGCGGGTGCTGGGTGCTGACCATCCTGACACGCTGACAACGCAGCGGCATCTCGCTGGGCGCTGCAGGACGCGGGGCGGGTGGAGGAAGCCATTGAGGCCTACCAAACGGTGCTGACGGATCGGCTGCGGGTGCTGGGTGCTGGACCATCCTGACACGCTGGCAACGCGTGGCAATCTCGCTGGGCGCTGCGGAGTCGGGGCAGGGTGGAGGGAGGCTCATTGAGGCCTACCAAACGGTGCTGACGGATCGGCTGCGGGTGCTGGTGCTGACCATCCTGACACGCTGGCAACGCGTGGCAATCTCGCTGGGGCGCTGCGGGAGTCGGGGCGGGTGGAGGAAGCCATTGAGGCCTACCAAACGGTGCTGACCGATTATCTGCGGGTGCTGGGGTGCTGACCATCCCGGCACGCTGACAACGCGTCATAACCTTGCCGGGGCGCTGCAGGACGCGGGGCGGGTGGAGGAAGCCATTGAGGCCTACCAAACGGGTGCTGACCGATTATCTGCAGGTGCTGGTGCTGACCATCCTGACACGCTGGCAACGCGTGGCAATCTCGCTTGGGCGCTGCAGGACGCGGGGCGGGTGGAGGAAGCCATTGAGGCCTGCAAACGGTGCCGGACTGATTATCTCAGGGTGCTGGGACCCGACCACCCCAGCACATTGAAAAACTCGGGATAATCTGTGGAGGGACTCCATGTCGCGGACCGGTTTGACGAGGCCGCCTCGGTGTATCGATCGATCCTGAAGCGCGGCTGCTCGAGCCTGATCCTGACGACCCGGATGTCCTGATGCGCGCGATGATCTCGCCTGGGCACTCGGGCGTGCCGAATGTTCTGATGAGGGCTCTCGCCGAATATCTGAAACTCGTCGCTGACTACGAGCGTGTCGCTGGAGTCGATGATCCGAGACACGCTCACGGCGCGCAACAACTACATCTGCACCCTGAAGAACTCCCGGCAAGATCGTAGCCGTGGCTCTGTACCGTGAGTTGCTCAGCGATGTTGAACGAGCTCTGGGAGCGGACGACGAGCCTCGCCCAGGAGATTGCACAGCGCTTGGGCGAGTGGGAGTTATAGTTCTAGCCGCCTCGGCGGATGCGGAACCTGTGGGCCTCGGCGTCGAGGGTGCGCTTGCGTCGTCGGCCCCACCGCCTGCCGCTCCAGAGGCCGAGCAGCACCACGGCGCCGACCAGCGCACTCGTTGCCGTCCGTGCGGGCATGGTCGTCTCCCTTCTCGAGCCTCCTCGTGTCAATTCACTGACACTCGCGTGTGTGGCGGGCAGCTCAGGATCGGGAACGTACATCGCGGACTGGGGACTGCGTTCTCCAGACGACTGGGGCCGGACCGCAGTCATCTGGAGGACAACGCAGTCCTCGTAGGAAAAGTACGTTCTCGACGGCGCTCATGCGTAGAGACCGCGTGTCGCAATCCAGTAGTGGTTTGATCGGGGCTCTTGCATGAGCGCTCTCGATGAGTGCCGCCGCGTTGGTCCTCAGATAGTGGACGTCACGCAGATAGACGGTGTCGTGGCCGCCGTCGAGATGGGATTGAACGCAGCGCCGCCCTGCGCCGCCTGAGCACCGCATGTAGCCGACCAGATCGAGCAGCCGTCGGCACACGGCCTCGATGACCTGAGTCCGATTCACCTCACCCGTACTCGTCGCAGAACAGCCGAGCCCGCCGAGCCTGCTCGGCCGAGAGCCGAAATCCGGCGGCGTTCTCTGGTGCGGTCAGTGGGGCGAAGCGATAGATCGCGTAGGCGATGTCGCGGATGCGAGGGACCCGGTGCGCGGTGTCGAAGTCGATGATGCCAACCAGCCTGCGCCCGTCGAACACACAGTTGTGCCGGAGCGAAGTCCCCATGGCAGATGACCTCGTGAGGCTCAACCGCCTCAGCATCCAGCCATCCAGCACCTCGGTCGCCAGGTCGCTGGTCACCTCGTGCAGTGAGCGCAGCGCCCGGGCCGCTGAGATGAGCGCCTCGTCGTGGCGCAGCTGCCCTCAGGCAGCGGGTAGACGCCGGCCCGCCCTCAATGAACTCGAGGACCTGCTGGTCGTCGTCGGACAGGCCCAGGAAAACGTGGGAGTACCTGAACCCCCTGCGCTCCAGCACGGTGAGCAGCCACTCAACATTGGTGCTGCCCTGGCGCCGAGCGCGAAGGACTCTGCCGCCCACCTTGGTGACCTCGGTCGACCCGCCCGAAGATCCTCGGGAACCTTGCTCATACCACCTGCCCCATCCCTCGTCATCCTACGTGGGCTGGACGGCGCTCGTGGCGCGGTAGGAGGCCCCGAGTCGCGCACGCCCCGCCGTGAGACGCTGCGACCACCCTCGCTGTGAGACGCCGCTCCATCTCGCGCCCGTGTCCGCCCTCCCAACCGGCCAGCACTGGGACGTTAGGGCTCAATACCGGCGCCCGCCCGGCCGACGTCGGCCCGCGCCCTCAAGCCATCCACATGCCCCGAGAGGATCAGCTGCATGGATCTCTACGAGTACCAGGCCAGGAACCTGTTCCGCCAGCACGGCGTCCCCGTGCTCGACGGCGCCGTGGCCACGACCCCCGAGGAGGCGCGCAGCGCCGCGCAGTCCCTCCTCGATGCGGGCAGTGAGCTGGTGGTCGTCAAGGCCCAGGTCAAGACCGGCGGCCGCGGCAAGGCCGGCGGCGTCAAGCTCGCCCGCACCGTCGAGGAGGCCGAGGCCCGCGCCCGCGACATCCTGGGCATGGACATCAAGGGCACACCGTGCGCGCCGTCCTCATCTCCGACGGCGTCGACATCGATGCCGAGTACTACTTCTCCATCCTCCTGGACCGCGCCGAGCGTCAGTACCTGGCCATGTGCTCGCGCGAGGGCGGCATGGACATCGAGACCCTCGCCGCCGAGCGCCCTGAGGCCCTGGCCCGCGTCGGTATCGACCCGCTCGAGGGCATCACCCCGCCGTCGCCCACCGGATCGTTCAGGCCGCCGGCTTCGAGGCCGGCCCTTTCGGCCGACGACGTCGCCGCCGTCGTCGAGCGCCTCTGGGCGGTCTTCACCGCCGAGGACGCCACCCTCGTGGAGGTCAACCCCTGGTCAAGGCCGCCGACGGCCGCATCATCGCCCCTGGACGGCAAGGTCACCCTCGACGACAACTCCCGCTTCCGCCACCCCGCCCACGCCGAGCTCGTCGACTCCGCCGCCACCGACCCCTGGAGGCCCGCGCCCGCGAGGCCGGCCTCAACTACGTGCGCCTCGAGGGCCAGGTCGGGGTCCTGGGCAACGGCGCCGGCCTGGTCATGTCCACCCTCGACGTCGTCGCCGGGTGCCGGCGAGCGCCACGGCGGCATGAAGCCCGCCAACTTCCTCGACCTGGGAGGCGGGTCATCGGCCGAGGTCATGGCCACGGGCCTGGAGGTCGTCGCCTCCGACCCCCAGGTGCGCGCCATCCTCGTCAACGTCTTCGGCGGCATCACCTCCTGCGACACCGTCGCCCAGGGCATCGTGGCCGCCGTTGAGGCCCCTGGGCGGGCTGCCCAAGCCCGTCGTCGTGCGCCTGGACGGCAACAATGCCGACACCGGTCGCGCCATCCTGGCCGAGGCCGCCATCGAGGGCGTCACCGTCGTCGACACCATGGACGGGGCCGCCGACGTCGTCACCGCCATCGCCGAGCAGATCAGCGGTCAGCCCGCTGCCAAGGAGGCCCTGAGACATGAGCATCTTCCTGACCGAGACCGACCGCGTCATCGTCCAGGGCATGACCGGCTCGGAGGCCGCAAGCACACCACCCGCATGCCTCGGCCGGCACGAAGGTCGTCGCCGGCGTCAACCCCGCAAGGCCGGCACCTCCGTCGCCTTCGACGTCGCCCCCATCGGTCCTGGAGCCGGTGAGGTTCAGGCCGGAACCGTTGAGGTCCCTGTCTACGGCACCGTCGCCGAGGCCAAGGAGCTCACCGGCGCCGAGGTGAGCGTCGTCTTCGTCCCGCCCGCCTTTCGCCAAGGGCGCCGTCGTCGAGGCGGTCGACGCCGGCGTGCGCCCTCGTCGTCGTCATCACCGAGGGCATCCCGGTGGCCGACGCGACCTGGATGCGCGCCTATGCGGCCGAGCACGGCGTCCAGATCATCGGTCCCCAACTGCCCGGGCATCATCTCCCCGGCCCGCTCCAACGTGGGCATCACCCGCCCGACATCACCGGCCCCGGCCCCTGGGACTGGTCTCCAAGTCCGGCACCCTGACCTACCAGCTCATGCACGAGCTGTCCGACCTGGGCTTCACCACCTGCATCGGCATCGGCGGGGACCCGGTGGTCGGCACCACGCACATCGACGCCCTGGCCGCCTTCGAGGCCGACCCCGACACCCGCCTGGTGGTCATGATCGGTGAGATCGGGGGCGACGCCGAGGAGCGCGCCGCCGCCTACATCCGCGAGTACATGACCAAGCCGGTGGTCGCCTACGTCGCCGGCTTCACCGCCCCCGAGGGGCGTACCATGGGGCATGCCGGGGCCATCGTCTCCGGCTCCTCCGGTACTGCCGAGGCCAAGAAGACCGCTTTGAGGCCGCCGGCGTCCGGGTGGGCGCACCCCAGCCAGACCGCCGAGATCGCCCGCGAGCCCTACCGCGCCCCTGTCCGATGAGGTGAGCGCTGAGCCTGAGCGGTCGCGAGTCACCAGCCTGACGTCCTGGACTCCTGCGTGGGGGTCGAGTCCGCGTGGTCTGGCTGGTGGTGGTGCTGTTGACGGTCGCCGTGTCCATGGCGTCCTCCAGCCTCAGTGCCGCGGCCGCCCTGAGCGCAGGTGAGGCCCTGCGTGCCGGAACCACGCTGTGGAGCCTCGGCTTCGGGGAATGGTCACCTCGTCCTCCGAGGACCAGGGGCACCCTCAGCCTGCCGTTGCTGGGACTGACCCTGGCTCAGGCGGGCTGGACCTGGATCTGCGTGCGGCGTGCCCGCCCCACCCGCCCGGGCGGCCGGGGCGGCCATCATCTCGCCGCGACCGCCGTCGCAGTCCTGGCCTGCCTGACCGGCCCCGCAGGACTGGAGATCTGGCCGGCCGTCGGCGGTATCACCGTCATCACGGGCGTCGTCGTCGCCGTTCAGCTCCAGCGTGCCGGCAAAGGCTGGGCGGACCTGAACCGCTGGTGGGACCGCCGCCCGCACTGCAGAGCCGGCTCTGTCACTGGCCCTACGGCGCCGCGCGCCCTGGCGCTGCTGAGCCTCCTGGTGGTGGTCGCCGCCGTCCTCATGGGGGCCGGCCGGGTCTCGGTCCTGCACGACTCCTGGCCAGGGGCGGATTCGTCTCCATAGCCGGCCTGGTTCTGCTTCAGGTCGGCTGGGTACCGACCCTGCTCATCTGGGCCTGCTCCTGGCTCATTGGTGCCGGCTTCAGCGTCGGCACGGGGACTGTCTTCGCGCCCGACCGTGTGGTGGCCGGTAACGTTCCCACCCTGCCACTGCTGGGACTGCTGCCGGCGACGCCTCTGAGCACCGTGGGCCTGTGGCTCCCGCTCGTGGTGACGGCCGGCGCCATGGTGGCCGCCTGGCGACGTCGAGCGGTTCTCAACGCCCTGCGGGTGCGTTACGCCGTCAGCGCCGCTGGCCTGGCCGCCCTCGTCGTGGCCGGCGGCTGGGCCTGCTGTGCGTGGCCGCCTCCGGCCCGTGGGGCCGGGCCGGATGACCGACGTCGGCCCGCAGGTCCTCTACACCGTGATCCTTGTCTTCGTCGAGGTCGGGGTCGGTCTGGCCGCCATGGCGGTCCCTCGCTCACCCCTATACGCGCGCCTGGGCCGGGGGCACCCTGCCCGAGTCGGTCCTGCCGGCGGCCTACCGCCGTCGAGATGCCGCTGCGGACGAGGACGTCGACGAGCAGGACGACCGGGCGTAGCGCGGTGCTCCCTCGAGGGCTGTTACGGTCCACGCGGGAGCGGGGCGGCAGTGCACTGCGCTGATCGGGGAACGTACCTTTTGATCGAGGACTCGAGTTCTCCGCAGACGACTGAGGGGGACGTCAGTGGTTTGCGGGATGGGTACGTTCTGGATCGAGAACGCAGTTCCCGATCCGCTGGCCGTCTACCTTGCTCTGCGGCCGAGGCCGGCCAGCGATCACCACGGTCCCTGTCAGCCTCTGCGGGCTCGCGCCACAAACCTCGTGGCGCCCACAGCGCCTGCTGGTGCGAACTCTGAGGATGCCCGTCTGGAATCTAGCGGGCCGGAGCGTCCGCGCCGCTCAGGGCGCTGATCGCCGTGTCCATGGACTCGACGAGCTCGGGCGTCACCGCAAGGACCGCCGACCCCGCCCGGTAGGTCATTCCGGGAATGGGGGTGTAGAGGACATTCGCCTCCAGGCTCGTGCGCCCCTCCCTCGAGGGACTGTCACAACTCGGGCGTCTCACGGAAGAACCGGGTGACGCGCCTCGTCGGAGGCCAGGTGCTCCAGGACGTTGTCGGCCGACTTGTGCGCGGCCCGGCCCGGCAGCCGGCGAGGAGGAATGTCGGTCTCGTCGTCGTCATCGATGGTCGGGGCGGCCCCCTGATACTCGATGACGACCAGCTGGGCCCCGCTGGGGGAGAGTGCCAGAGCGTGGACCGGGCTGTCGACCGGCCGCTGGTCGATGGCGCCGCCGCGGAAGGCGTCGGTGATCCGGAATCCTCCAGGATGGCGAACTGCTCGCCGTTGCTGGTGTTCAGTCGGCGCGAGATCTCCAGGATCTCGGCCTGCTGCTCGGCCACGGAGGCGGCCAGGTCGCGCATCTCGCCGACCACGCGTGAGTCCGCCCCGGAGGCGGCCAGGTCGGCGACGGTCTCATCGATCCGGCTGGGTCTCGAGAGCATCGACGCCGACGACGCCCAGGGACTCGGCGAGCTTCTGGAGACGGGCGATGTCGGCCTCGACCGCCACCTGCCGCTTGGTGCGTGCCGTGAACAGATCCTGGCCTCGGAGAAGCTCTCGGCGGCCCTGATCCGCCGGTTGACCGAGAGCTCGGCGGCCAGGTCCGTGCCGCCGCCCGCCGGGCTCGCGCTCAGGGCGGAGCGCGGCATGTAGGTCATGGCGAAGTCCAGCAGGGCCAGGGCCACCTGTCCGGGCGTGAGGGTGATCAGGTAGCTCATGAGGCCGGTGGACGAGGGTGCGGTGCTGATACGGCGCCTCGGCGACCCCAGAGTCAGGATCAGTGAGAGGCTCATGGCCGCAGCGGCCAGCACACCGATCGCGCACAGCAGCCCCTGGGTGCCGTTCAGGGAGCTCCACCACTGGGAGAACATCCGTGGCAGGGCCGAGAGGAACAGGTCGTCCTCGGTGTCCTTGAGCTCGGGGGCGAGCTGCCAGACGGTGCGCACCTCATATATGCAGCACAGGAGGAACAGCACGACGCTGACCACCAGGATCCCCAGACGGAAGCCCTGACGGGCATTCGGCTCGGCGCCCGGCGTCGTGGCCTCCATGGCGTCGGCCCGCACGCCGCGCACCTGCTCGGCGGTGGCCCGCCCGGCCCGCATGGCGTAGAGACGCCCCTGGCGCAGGTCCCCGTAGGCACCCCAGGTGACGGCCAGGTCGCCCCAGGTGAAAGTTCGCCAGTGCTACCACCGAGACGATGAGAGCCCTGCACGAACGGCGGCGCCTCGGTGAGGTTGGGATAGCGGGGAGCCGGCGCCCCGGCCACCGTCCAGCCGTGCACGCCCGCGTAGGCGCGGCGGTGGGCGTCCAGGAGCAGGCAGGCGGCCATGAGGGATGACGGACAGGGGGATGGCGCTCAGGCCTCCGCCATTGACCCGCCACAGGAACATGAGCAGTGCCGGGAAACCGCCGCCGGAGTCGCTCTGGCCCAGATGCTGGGCGATCCTGGCGATGTAGGGTGGCGTGGTCGCTCACTGACTGCAGGATGACCAAGGCCGGCAGGGATCCAGGCCACGACCCGCAGCCACACGAGGTTCTTGGCACCCTCGAAGGCCGGTGAGTCCTTGAGCCGCCACAGCGTGATGGCCACGGCCACCGCCATCGTGATGCTCGCGGTGCTCACCTGGTTGCTGACCGCCAGGACGTTGCTTCCCTCCTGGGTCATCGACCCCGAGGTCCACGGATTGAAGGAGAACGGCAGACGTCCGTTGCCCAGGACCGAGGAGAGCAGGCCGTTCTCCTCAAGAGCCCGGATGCCGTCCTTGACGGCCGTCAGGCCGGCACCGGCGGCGAAACCCAGCAGGGCCCAGTCGGAGGCCGCCAGGCGGCGCATCCTTCCCGGGGCCAGGAACACTACGAGGACCAGGGGTACCAGGGGACTGAGCACATCGAGGGCAATGGTCAGGGCAATGCTCATCCCGTTGCCCATGACGGACAGCCCTGCACGGGTGCGTACCGCGCTCATGATCATGGCCACGATGAGCGACCAGGCGGCGCCGACGCCGTACATGAGGATCACGGAGCGCCAGCCGATGGTCCTCGTGCGGGCCAGCAGGGCCACCACCATGAGGCACACGGTCGCGAACGCCGCCGGCACGACTGCGTAGGCCAGCCGCGGCACCGTCATCAGGGCGGCGATGAGCAGCAGGATCATGAGGGCGTAGGCTCCGCGCACCACCAGGTTCAGAGCGCTGGACAGACCCGAGTGGCGGCTCCACCAGCGCCGGTAGGCGGAGGCGGCCTCCTGCCACCGCTCGGGAGGAACCCCGCGGTATACCGGTGTTGCTGCGATGTTAATGGGCGCAGTCATGTTGTGGACTGTATGACGTATCTAAAGGCGCCCGCAAGGAAACAGGCCGATCGGTAGGCGGATTCACCGGTAGCGACATTTCGCGGGTCAGGGGCGGGCTGCGCTCGGTTCTGGTGGCTTGGCGGACACCAGCCGATAGGATGGGGCGGCCGCAACTGGCGAGGGTGGGGCACCACCGGGGAGTGGCCGAGGCCGTCCATGAACGGGACGTCGTCCGCCTGGGCGTCCCGCACCTCCTCATGTCGAACCAGGAGCGCCATGTCCCCGTCCATGTCCCCGTCGTCGTCCCAGTCCTCGCAGTCCACGAACCAGACGGTTCCCACCGCCCACGTTCCCCACCGAGGGGTCTCGTCAGCCCGGACCGCGTGCCCGTGCGCCGCGCCCTCGTCTCCGTCTACGACAAGACCGGTCTCGTCCCCCTGGCTCAGGCCCTGGCCGACGCCGGCGTCGAGATCGTCTCCACCGGCTCCACCGCCGCCACCATCGCCGCCGCGGGCCTGGCTGTCACCCCGGTGGAGGAGGTCACCGGCTTCCCCGAGTGTCTCGAGGGCCGCGTCAAGACCCTCCACCCGGCCGTCCACGCCGGCATCCTCGCCGATCGCCGCAAGCCCGACCACCTCGACCAGTTGGGGACCCTGGGACGTGACCCCCATCGACCTGGTCGTCGTCAACCTCTACCCCTTCTCCGACACCGTCGCCTCCGGAGCCCCCTTCGACGCCTGTGTCGAGCAGATCGACATCGGCGGGCCCACCATGGTGCGCGCCGCGGCCAAGAACCACCCCGCCGTCGCTGTCGTCACCAGCCCTGATCACTACGACGACGTCACCGCCGCCGTGCGCGAGGGCGGATTCACCCTGGCGGCCCGCCGCCGGCTGGCCGCCGAGGCCTTCGCCCACACCGCCGCCTACGACGCGGCCGTGTCCACCTGGTTGGCCGCGCAGGTCGAGGCCGACGGTGCTGCGAACACTGCCGACGCCGCAGACAGAACCGATTCGGGGGAGCCTGCGGCGCTGCCCGCCTACGTCGGCGTCGGCTACGAGCGCCTGGCGGGCCTGCGATACGGGGAGAACCCGCACCAGCGCGCCGCCGTCTACCGCACCGCCGGGGCGAGCGGGGGAGTGGCCGGGGCCCGCCAGCTCCACGGCAAGGCCATGAGCTACAACAACTACACCGACACCGACGCCGCCGTGCGCGCCGCCTACGACCACGGCCAGGCCGTCACGGTCGCCGTCGTCAAGCACGCCAACCCCTGCGGCATCGCCGTCTCGGCCGCCGGAGACGTCGCCGAGGCCCACCGCAAGGCTCACGCCTGCGACCCGGTCTCCGCCTACGGCGGCGTCATCGCCACCAATGCCACCGTCACCGCCGAGATGGCCCGCCAGATCAAGCCGATCTTCACCGAGGTCGTCGCCGCCCCCGCCTTCGACGAGGAGGCCGTGGAGATCCTGTCCACCAAGAAGAACCTCCGTCTGCTCGTCGTCGAGGCCCCCCCAGCGCGAGGGCTACGAGATCAAGCAGGTCTCAGGCGGCGCCGTCATCCAGGAGCGCGACGTGCTCAGCGCCGACGGCGATGACCCTGCGACCTGGACCCTGGCCGCAGGGCCCGTCGCGGACGACGCGCTCCTGGCCGAGCTCGCCTTCGCCTGGCGCTCGGTGCGCGCCGTGCGCTCCAACGCGGTCCTCCTGGCCCACGACGGCGCCACCGTCGGCGTGGGGATGGGACAGGTCAACCGCGTCGACTCCTGCAAGCTGGCCGTCGAACGCGCCAACACCCTGGGTGCCCGCTCCACCGGTGACGCCGCAGTCAACGGCGCCCCGAAGGAGAAGGGGGCCGTCGGCGGGGCCGACGCCTCCGAGGTCCTGGGGGACTCGTCCGGTGACGCGGCCGCCGCACCGGAGCGCGCTCGAGGGGCCGTGGCCGCCTCCGACGCCTTCTTCCCCTTCGCCGACGGCCTCCAGGTCCTCATCGACGCCGGGGTCCGCGCCGTCGTCCAGCCCAGGCGGATCCATCCGCGATCAGGAGGTCATCGACGCCGCTCAGGCAGCCGGAGTCACCATGTACCTCACCGGCACCCGGCACTTCGCCCACTGACCGCTTCGGCCCCGCGCCCGTCTGGTCCTGCGACGGGCGCGGGGCGCCCCGTGAAGAAGGTCGTGGACCGACGCCCCCGCGCGCCGATAGGCTCGCCACCGTGACTCACGACCCGCATCCCCAGCAGGCCGAGCACAAGGAGCCCTACCGCACCATCTGCGTCGTCCTCGTGGCCCTCGGCCTGGCGGCAGTCCCCGCCTTCGCGCTGCTGGGCCACCGCCGCATCGCCGTCCTGTGGGCGGCCACCGGGATCCTGGCGCTGGCCATTGTCAGGATCCAGCGACCCGACGGCACCTGGCTGGCGGCACGCAGCCGCCTGTTCGACGTCATCCTCGGCATCGGGCTGGCCGCCGTCCTGTTCCTCCTGTCCCCGTACGCCAATCTGCCCCGTGTCCTGTAAGGGGCGACGCGAGCCGTGCACCGCATGAGCTCTCCTGCCGACGGTGCGCGTCGCTCCCTGTGATCTGGGTCCACGGAGCGCTCATTCCTCGGTCCGGTGCGACGCCGCGACCGAGCGGTATGGCACGCTGGCCCCATTCAAGACGTCTTGTCATCTCGTTTCACACCCTGAAGGTCCCGTATGTCACGCAATCCCTCGACCCGACCATCCCTGGGCCACCGCCTCAGCCACAGCATCCTGACCTGGGTCATCGGTGCGATCCTGTTGGCCCTCATCGTGGGGTCGCTCCGAATCGGCGGTCACCCGATCATTCCTAAGCCCGTCGGCAACGTCTTCGCGACCTTCTCCGACCTGTTCAGCCAGTTCCTCAGCTTCTCCATCCCGCTCATCATCATCGGCCTGGTGACCCCCGCCATCGCCGATCTGGGACGCGGGGCCGGCAAGTGGCTCGGGATCACCACGGCCCTGGCCTACGCCTCGACCCTCTTCGCAGGCTTCCTCACCTTCGTGGTGTGCGCCGCCACCTTCCCCCGGCTGCTCGCCGGAACCTCTCTGGCCGACGTCTCCAAGCCGGAGGGGGCTCTGAGCAGCTACTTCACGGTGGAGATGCCGCCGGCCGTCGAGGTCATGACCGCCCTGCTGCTGTCCTTCGTCCTGGGCATCGGCCTGTCCATGGTGCCCCGGGGCGTGCTGCGCAAGGGATTCATCGAGTTCCGAGCCATCATCACCCGCCTCATCGAGCGGCTCATCATCCCGCTGCTGCCCCTGCACATCTTCGGTATCTTCCTCAACCTCACCTACACCGGGGCGGCCGGAGCGGTGATGAAGGCGCTCCTGCGGGTCGTCGTCGTGGTCCTCATCCTCGAGGTCGTCATCCTGGGTATCCAGTTCCTCACCGCGGGACTCATCGGCCGCCGCAACCCGCTCAAGGCCCTGATCACCATGCTGCCGGCCTACCTGACGGCCCTGGGCACCTCCTCGTCCGCGGCCACGATCCCGGTCACCCTGCGTCAGACGAAGAAGAACGGCGTCTCCGACGCGGTGGCCTCCTTCACCATTCCCCTGTGCGCCACGATCCACCTGGCGGGGTCGACCTCGAAGATCTTCTCCTTCGCTTTCGCAATCGTCCTCACCCAGGACCTGCACGTGAGCACCACCCAGTGGATCGGCTTCATCTTCATGCTCGGCATCACGATGGTGGCCGCGCCGGGTGTCCCCGGCGGCGCCATCATGGCGGCCACCGGTCTGCTGTCCTCCATGCTCGGCTTCAACGACCAGCAGGTGGCCCTCATGATCGCCACCTACATCGCCCTGGACTCCTTCGGCACCGCCACGAATGTCACCGGTGACGGCGCCATCGCCATCATCGTGGACCGTATGGCGGGCGGATCCGTCAATGACGAGGGCGACCCGGAGAACGTCCGTGAGCTCTCCTTCGACGGCATGGCCTACCTCCACGCCGTCAGTGTCGAAGGGGTCGTCAGCCCCGAGGAGCTCGAGGCCTCGGCCGCAGCCACCCGCTCCGGCGAGTAGAGCCGAGCAGAGCAGTCACCCGATCGGGCGCCGGGAGTCACAGCGACTCTCGGCGCCCGATCGTCGTATCCGCCTGAGTCTCCAGTACCTGCCGCTACTCTCAGCGACCGCGGGCGGTCAGCGTGCGCAGCGGCCCGGGCTCGGCCAGGAGCTTGGCCGGCGGACCGGCCTGAACGACCGTCCCGGCATCCATGACGACGACGTGATCGGCCTGCTCGGACCACTGGAGGCGGTGAGTGATCTCGATGATCGTGGCCTGTGGCAGATAGGTGCGCACCCCGATGCGCACCCGCTCGTCCAGGTCGGGGTCCAGATGGGAGGTGAACTCATCGAGGATGAGCACTCCGGGACGAGCGAGCAGGGCCCGTGCCAGTGCCAGCCTTTGTCGCTGACCTCCGGACAGGGACTGGCCCCGCTCACCGACGAGGGTGTCGTAGCCGTCCTCGAGAGCCTCGATGTCCTCGTCGATGCAGGCCGCCCGGCAGGCCCGGACCACCTGGGCGTCACTGGCCGACGGCGCCGCCAGACGCACGTTGTCGGCGATGGTGGCCCGCATGAGGTGGACTCGCTGATCCACCATGCCGATCTCCTGATAGAGGCTGATGGCGCTCAGGTCGGCCACGTCCTGGCCGTCGATGAGGATGCGGCCCGAGTCCGGCTCGTCGAAGCGCACCGCCAGCTGGGCAAGTGTGGACTTGCCCGAGCCGGAGGCTCCCACGATGCAGGTCCACTTGCCGGCCCTGGCCCTGAGGCTCACCCCGCGGACGGCCTGCGCGGCGGTACTGGGGTAGGAGTAGGTGACGCCCTGCCACAGGACCTCGTGGGAGATACCACCGGTCAGCTCCTGATCGCCGTCGTGCACCTCCACGGAGGCGTTGACGACCTCCCACACCCTCTCTGCCGAGGCGAAGGAGGCGTTGAGCGCGCCGGCGAGCTCCTCGACGCCGCGCACGGTCTCGGTCATCCGCAGTACCGCCGCCGCTGCGGCAGCCAGAAGGGGGATGCCCGCACCGGAGCTGGTGGCCGGAAGCATCGCCCCCACCATGATGACGACGATCGGCGCGGTCAGGCTCGCCAGCTGGTTGATGCCCCGGCGCACGGAGGCCCACTGGCCGGATGGCCGCGCGGCACCGGCGATCTCGGCGTCGATCCTGGCCATCTCATCAAGACGCTCCTGGCTGCGCCCGTATCCGACGACCTCGCTCATGCCCTGAACGGTGTCGGTCACGTGCTGGGTGAGCTCCGCCCGCGCCGCCGAGACCGAGCGGGAGGCATCCACTGAGACGGCGAACCCCAGGCGGGGCACGATGAGCAGCTGGAGCAACGCGAAGGGAAGCGCCGCCAGGGCCACCGGCCAGGACACCTTGAGACCGATGACCGTGAGCACCGTGATCGGAACGACGACGGCGCAGACCGCCGGAGCGAAGGTGTGGGCGAAGAAGACCTCGATCCGGTCCACGTCCTTGGTAGCGCGAGACAACAGGTCGCCCGAGCGCGACGTCGCACTGACCCGTGGCGAGCGGGGGATGAGGGAGCGGAAGATCTGCCCGCGCAGCAGCTCGAGGGCCTTGAAGGCCACCAGGTGTCCGAGGAACTGCTCGGCGTAGCGCAGAGCCGCCTTGAGCAGGGACAGCCCCGCCATGACAGCCAGGACCGGCCAGATGGCGGGCGCCGGTGCGTCCGTCGTCACCGCCAGACCTGCCCCAGCCACGGCATAGGCCCCCAAGGAGAACAGGGCGACGCCGCTGAGCATGTCAGTGATGCGGCACAGCGTGGAGCCCAGCAGTGGTGACAGAACCGGGCGGGTGACCTGAAGCAGCCAGCGCACCAGCGTCGCCCGCGAGGGGTGCCGCTGCGTGAAGGAGCTGGCTCGACCGGTGGTGCTGCGCCGATTCGATCCGCCGTCCTCGTGCGGTCGGGACCCAGATGGGCGCTTGGACGCAGTCATGCCCGCTCCTCCCCGTGGTCGCCCGCCGCTGCCTCCGGGGCGGTGCCTCCGGCCTCGTGGGGTTCGGTCCCGGTACCTGCCCGACCACCTGACGCGTGGACGGGTCCGGGATCCTGGGCAGGGCTCACCTCATGGACTCCGCGGGCCTCGACCCTCACCGCCCGGTCGGCAGTGGTCAGTGCCCCCGCACGGTGCGAGACAGTGATGACGGTGCGGCCCTGGGCCAGCTGCTCGATGGACTCGACGATGGCCGCCTCGCCGGCCAGGTCCACCTGGCTGGTGGGCTCGTCCAGCAGCAGCACGGGGCGGTCGGCCAGGAACGCGCGCGCCAGGGACAGGCGCTGGGCCTGCCCGCCCGACAGCCCCAGCCCGGCCTCACCGACCTGCGTCTCCAGCCCCTCGGGCATGAGCGCCACCTCCTTGTCCAGACGGGCCACCTCCAGGGCGTGCCACATCTGCGACGGCGTCGCATAGGGCTGGGCCAGGCGCAGGTTGTCCGCAATCGTGCCGGTGAAGAGCCACGTCGTCTGCGCCACCAGCGCGGAGGCCGAACGCACCTGGTCCTGGGTGGCGGCGCTCAGCTCGGTGCCCTCGACGCGCAAGGACCCGTCACTAGGCAGCAGGTTCCCGGCGAGCATCGCCATGAGCGTCGACTTTCCTGCTCCCGAGGGGCCCACGACCGCCAGGTGCTCGCCGCGACGCACGGTCAGGTTCACGCCCTCCAGCACCGGGTCCTCGCCCCAGGCGGCCTCGACGTCGTCGAGCACGACGCAGGCCTGCGCGGCGGCTGAGGGCTGAGTCCTGGCCCCGGTTCTCGCGGTGGAGCGGGGCAGGGGCCGCGACAGGATCTTGCGAATGGCGCGCTGGTTGGCCATACCGCCCATGCCCACGTAGAAGAAGGCGCCCACGTGGTCCAGCGGCTCCAGGAGCACGTAGGAGGTCAGGGCAACCGCCAGTGCGTCACCGACGTCGATCGCTCCGGTGCTCAGACGCACCAGGGCCAGTCCCGCGGCGGCGGTGATGAGGAAGAGCGAGAAGAGGCCGTCAGTGAGCAGGATGACGAGCTGGTTGCCCGCCAGTAGGTCCATGACAGCGCGTCGGTTCGTCTCTCCCTCCAGGCGCAGACGGGCGCTGGTGCGCTCCGCGGCCCGGGCCAGGGTGAGGGGTGCGCAGCCCCTGGATGGCATCGAGGTACTCGGCGGCCAGCCGTGTGCGCGCCCGCCGGGAGCCCGACGACGACGCCCGCAGCCGTGAGTGGGCGAAGACGATGAAGGCCGGCACCACGACTATGGCCACGCCCAGCACCAGGGCGGGGACGACGTCGACGGCGGCCCCCAGCTCGATGAGCACCAGCAGGGGCGCGGCGGCCGCGGCCAGGGTGGGGGCCAGGAAGGTCTGTCGGTAGAGGGCCACGCGCTCGGCGCCGTCGGTCAGCAAGGAGGCGGTGGCGCCGCTGCGGATGTCGGCGGCGCGCGCGGGCCCCAGGCCCAGCAGGTGGGCCAGGGTGAGCCGGCGCAGATGAGCCTCCTCGCTCAGCGCGCTGGAGCGGGAGACCCGTTGGGCGAGCAGCTGGCAGGTGGCACTCAGGACGGCCGCGGCCAGCGCCTGGGCGAGCGGGCCCGCAACCGACGAGGAGCTCAGGAGCGCACCCAGGGCACGTCCGGTGGAGATGAGGCACCAGCCCGATCCCAGGGCGCCCAGCAGCGTCAGACCGAAGGAGATAGCTCCCGCACGGCGTCCCGCAGGCGAGGAGACCGCGGGGCGGGACGGGAAGCCGCGGCGCAGTGGCGCAGGAATGGGCGCGGGGGATCGGCGTGAGCTCATCACGGTCCTGGAGGCGAGAAACGGGCTGGGGGAGGCCCCCAGCGTATCGATCGGGACGGGCGTTGTCAGGGGCGGTGACTATCTCGTTGAGATCACTGGGGACCAGGAGGATCTTCGCCTCTACGACCCAGGGGAGTGGTGAGAGTCACGAAATGTGGTGGACTGGTGTGTTCACCTGCGCGGACGTCATAGCGTTGTCCTGCCGGGCTGCCGCCTGCGGCCCGCGACGACACACGTCTCGAAGGAGTCCTCGATGGCAAACGCCCCCGTCAACATCACCGTCACCGGTGCGGCCGGCAACATCGGCTACGCGCTGCTGTTCCGCATCGCCTCTGGTGCCCTGCTCGGTCCGGACCAGCGCGTCAACCTCCGCCTCCTGGAGATCCCGCCGGCGGTCAAGGCTGCTGAGGGCACCGCCATGGAGTTGTTCGACTCCGCCTTCCCGACCCTGGGCAGCGTCGACATCTTCGACGACCCCAAGGCTGCCTTCGAGGGCGCCAACATTGCCTTCCTCGTGGGTTCCATGCCCCGCAAGGCCGGCATGGAGCGCGCTGACCTGCTCTCCGCCAACGGCGGCATCTTCGGTCCCCAGGGTGAGGCGCTCAACGCCGGCGCAGCCGATGACATCAAGGTGCTCGTCGTGGGCAACCCCGCCAACACCAACGCTCTCATCGCCGCGTCCCACGCCCCCGACATCCCCTCCTCGCGCTTCACGGCCATGACCCGTCTGGACCACAACCGCGCCCTGGCCCAGCTGGCCACCAAGGCCGGCTGCCACGTCACCGACATCGACAAGGTCACCGTCTGGGGCAACCACTCCACCACCCAGTACCCCGACCTGACCCAGGCCACCGTCAAGGGCGCTCCCGTCACCGACATCCTGGCCGATCGCGCCTGGGTCGAGGACGACTTCATCCCGACCGTCGCCAAGCGCGGCGCCGCCATCATCGACGCCCGCGGTGCCTCCTCGGCCGCCTCGGCCGCCTCGGCCGCCATCGACCACGTGCACGACTGGGTGCTGGGCACCTCCGGGTCCTGGACCTCCTCCTCGGTCATGTCCGATGGCTCCTACGGCGTGCCCGAGGGCATCATCTCCTCCTTCCCCTGCACCTCGGAGAACGGTGAGTGGAAGATCGTCCAGGGACTGGAGATCGACGACTTCTCCCGCGGCAAGATCGACGCCTCGGCGGCCGAGCTCGTTGAGGAGAAGAACACCGTGGCCTCCATGGGACTGATCTGAGCGCTCTCAGCCAGCCGGCTCAGAGCACGGGCCCGGCCTGAGGGTCTGCTGGGGCCGCCTCGTCCGCAGTCTGGTATGGACCACTCGGAGCCGTTGAGCCTGTTCAGCGCTCATCAGGTCCTCGCCGCTCACTGAGCGGCGAGGACCTTTTTCATGCTCGCGGTGCACATCTCGGTCGGTGAATCATTGACATCACTGGTATAGACCTGCGACGGTCGACCAGATTAATGATTGTTTGCGCAATATACGTTTGAGTTTCGCTCAACTTAGGTCTAATCTCTCCTGCTGAGGTCAGATGACTAGACGTCATCTCTTCCCGCTGACCACGGCAATGGTGCCGTGGTCATGAGACACCGTCGTTTCTAAGGAGCAGTCCCATGCGTTCCACCCACTACCTCTCCCGCCGCTCGGTACTGGCGGGGCTGGGAACCACAGCAGTCGCCGCGACCCTGGCCGCCTGCGCGACCTCAGGTAGCTCCGGATCGAAGTCGGGCGGAGCCGCCGGTGAGGGGGACGCCAGTCAGGTCGACGTCGTCACCTGGTGGTCGGCCGGCTCGGAGAAGCTCGGCCTGGACGCCCTGGTCAAGGTCTTCAACGAGCAGTTCCCCAAGACGAAGTTCGAGAACAAGGCCGTCTCCGGTGGCGCCGGCAGCCAGGCCAAGCAGAAGCTCGCCGCGGACCTGGCCGCCAAGAACCCGCCGGACACCTACCAGGCCCACGCCGGCGCCGAGATCAAGGACCACATCGAGGCCGGCTACCTGCTGGACGTCGCCAGCCTCTACGAGGAGTTCAAGCTCAACGAGGCCTTCCCCGCCACCCTCATGGACCGCCTCAAGGACTCCGACGGCAAGATCTACTCGGTGCCCTCCAACATCCACCGGGCCAACGTCGTGTGGGCCTCGGTGCCCGCGCTCAAGGCCGCCGGGCTCGACCCGAACAAGCCGGCCACCACCATCGACGCCTGGATCGCCGACATGGAGAAGGTCAAGGCCGCCGGCCTGACCCCCATCACCATGGGCATGGCCTGGACCCAGCTCGAGCTGCTCGAGACCATCCTCATCGCCGACCTCGGGGTGGACGCCTACAACGGGCTCTTCGACGGCAAGACCGACTGGGGCGGCGCCGAGGTCACCAAGGCGCTGGGGCACTACAAGACGATCGTGGGCTTCACCGACTCCTCCCTCTACACCGAGGACTGGGAGCCCGCCATGAAGCCCATCATGGACGGCAAGGCCGCCTTCAACGTCATGGGCGACTGGGCCGTGGCCGGCTTCGACGCCGCCGGGAAGAAGGCCGGTCAGGACTACGTCTACTTCCCGGTGCCGGGCACCGACGGCGTCTTCGACTTCCTGGCCGACTCCTTCACCCTGCCCGACGGCGCCAAGCACCCCGGTGGCGCCAAGAACTGGCTCAACGCGATCTCCTCCAAGGACGGCCAGATCGCCTTCAACACCGTCAAGGGCTCCATCCCCGCCCGCACGGACCTCAGCGATGAGGAGAAGGGCAAGTTCTCCGAGTACCAGCGCTCGGCCATGGAGTCCTTCGCCAAGGACAAGATCGTCTCCTCCATCGCCCACGGTGCGGCCCTGCCCGCCAAGGCCACCAACGCGATGAACGACGCCCTGACCAAGTTCGCCCAGGGCGCCTCCGACGTCACCGCCCTCCAGTCCGACCTCAAGGCCGCCGCTGCCTCCTGACCGGAGCCCCGGGAGCGGGGTGGGCCGTGCGTCCGCTCCGGCCTGCTCCCGCTCCCGGGTCCGACCTCTCGCGATCATCCGGCCGTGGTCGTCACCACCACGGGCGGATCCCTCCATCACCTATGCATCAGGAGAACCTTGTGAGCACCAAGAGCGTCCCCGTGCGGCGCCGTCGGGCGAGCTGGAAGCAGTGGGGGCCCGGCCTCCTTCTCATCTCGCCCTCGATCATCCTCGTCGGCGTCTTCGTCTACGGGATGATCGGGATCAACATCAATACCTCCCTGCTGGACATGCACACCGCGGGCCAGGTCTCCGGGCGCAGGGGGACCACCGTCGTCGGACTGAGCAACTTCACGGCCCTGTTCGGCAGCCCCGACTTCCGGCACTCCTTCGTCAACCTCATCCTGTTCACCGTCACCTTCCTGGCCGGCACCCTCGTGGTCGGCTTCCTGTGGGCCTGGCTCCTGGACCGCCCCATCAAGGGGAAGGGGATCTTCCGCTCCATCTTCCTGTTCCCCATGGCCGTGTCCTTCGTGGCCTCCGGTGTGGTGTGGCGGTGGCTGCTCAACTCCGCCCAGGGCGAGCAGGCCTCGGGACTCAACCGCCTCTTCGAGATGGTGGGCCTGAGGTTCCTGGAGAACTCATGGACCCAGAACACCACCTGGGGGATCCTGGCCATCGCGCTGCCGGCCGTGTGGCAGCTGGCCGGATACGTCATGGCTCTCTTCCTGGCGGGCTTCCGCGGCATCCCCGACGACCTGCGCGAGGCCGCCCGGGTCGACGGCGCCAGCGAGTGGCAGCTCTACAAGTCGATCATCTTCCCCCAGCTGACGCCGATCGCCCTGAGCGCCGTCATCATCATCGGGCACATGTCCCTGAAGTCCTTCGACCTCATCATGTCGATCACCGACCAGCGGACCTACTCCACCAAGGTCCCGGCCATCGACATGTTCAACTTCATGACGGACAACGACTACTCCAACGCCGCCGCCGTCGGCACGATCCTGCTGGTCCTGGTCGCGATCGCCGTCATCCCCTACCTCATCCATGACGCCAAGGGCAGGAGGTGAGCGGCCATGACACAGAATCTTCCGATGCGAGCTCCGCGCCGTCCCGGCTGGGGCCAGACAGTCCGGTTCATCCTGCTGCTGGCCTCAGTGGCCCTGGTCCTCATCCCCGTCTACGTCCTGCTGGTCACCTCCTTCAAGGGATCCGCCGACGCCGACCCCTCCCGCACCTGGTTCCTGCCCGAGGTCTGGGTCACCAAGAACTGGTCCAACGCCTGGAACCAGCTCAGCGGCGGGCTGCTGCGCTCGCTGGCCCTGGTCATCCCCTCCTCGATCATCTCGGCGATGCTGGGAAGTGCCAATGGCTTCGTGCTGTCCAAGTGGCGGTTCCCCGGGGCCAACGTGGTCTTCACCCTCATCCTGTTCGGCATGTTCATCCCCTACCAGGCCGTCATGATCCCGCTCATGAGGCTGGTGACCAGCGCCGACCTGGGCTTCGGGATCCCTACGCTGATCCTCATGCACGTGGTCTACGGCATCCCGATCACGACACTCATCTTCCGCAACTACTACGAGACCATCCCGAACGAGCTCATCGAGGCCGCCCGGGTCGACGGGTGCCGGCATGCTGCGCACCTACGCCTCGGTGGTCCTGCCGATCTCGGTGCCCAGCTTCGTCGTCGTCCTCATCTGGCAGTTCACCTCCGCCTGGAACGACTTCCTGTTCGCATTGTTCTTCGGTGGAGGGGCGCAGTCCGGGCCGGTGACGCTGGCACTCAACAACCTGGCCCACGGATCGATCCTGGCCGACTACGGGGCCTCCATGTCCGGCGCCCTCATCGCCTCGGTCCCCACCCTGGCGGTCTACATCCTGCTGGGCAAGTACTTCGTCGGCGGACTCATGGCCGGTTCGGTCAAGGGCTGAGTCCGGTCCGGTCTGCCGCTCCAGCTCTCGCGGGGCCCGCAGACCTCCGCCATCGCATCCGGCTCCCGTCCCCGGCTTGGGGGCGGGAGCCGGATGTGATGAGATCGGGGTATGGCACGCCGCAGATCCAAGCGCCCCTACGGGCAGGGGCACATCCCCTTGAGCATGGACCGTCTCGCCTCCGTGCCGCGCACCCAGACCGGTCCCGGCGGGGCCGACTTCACCGTGCGCTACCTGCGCGGTGGGGACAAGCCCTACACCTGCCCCGGCTGCCACCGCGTCATTCCAGCCGGTAGCGCGCACGTGGTGGCCTGGAGCAACGAGTCGCTCTTCGGAGCGGATCGGGGCCTGGAGGAACGGCGCCACTGGCACACCTCCTGCTGGGAGCGCCGCCTCTGGTAGCCGAGCGACGCCTCTGGTAGCCGGAGGGCAGGAGGAACGCCGGCAGTCATACCAGTGGCTCGGCAGAGCGCTCCTCCCAGCCCGGCAGCAGACGGTCCAGCGCGAAGCGCAGCGGCACGATGTCGCCGTCGCGTCCGCCCTCACCGATGGTCATCGGCACCGGCTGGCTCTCCGGCCTGACCCCGCGCAGCCGCTGGGACAGGTTCAGTGGCATCGACAGGATGTAGAAGCGACCCAGGGTGTCGATGCCGACGGTCTCGTCTGCCCTCAGGTACCAGCCGCGCAGCGGAGTGCGGGCGCTTCCGCCGCCGTACCCTCGCACCCGCAGCGGAACATCCTCAAGTCCCTCGTCGCGGGCGACCCTGAGGAAGAGCTCGACGATGCGCGCTGCCCGGGCGTGCTCGGCATTCTGACGCTCCTGGAGCATACGGGCCCGCTGGGCGGCCGCCCGACGACGCGACGCCGCCCAGTCGGAGTTCGCTGAGTCACCAGAGCCGGAGCTGCTTGATGACTCCTCCCCGAGCCGGGCGGCGTCGTCGGCTGTCACGAGTGCGCCTCAGCGGCGTCCCTTGCCCTGCCGGGGGTGGCGGTTGCCGGCGTTACCGGATCCGCCCGAGCTCTTGCCGGGAGGCGGCACGTTCTCGATGCGGCCGGTGCCGCCCTTCTGGGCGTTCTTCGGGGATGACTGCGCGCCGTCCTGCTTGCGGCCGCCCGAGGCCGCAGCAGCCGTATTGCCAGCCGGTGCGGGAGCCGAGGTGGCTGACGGCGCCGAGGAGCTGCTGGAACCCGAGGCGTGAGTGCTGCTGGCGCTGGCTGCACCGGCTGCATTGGCAGCATTGGCACTGTTGGCGCTGCTGCCGCTGGCCGCCGGTTCCGCTGATGCGGCGGAGGTCTGCTGCTGAGCCGGCTCCTGAGCCTCCTGGGGCAGGGCCGCGACGTGGTCGCTGAAGGTAGGCGCCTGAGGCAGGACGCCGCCCAGGACACCGCGCATCTCGGTGAGGTAGGCGGAGACCGAGTCGCGCTGGCGCTCGAGCTCCTGGAGCTGACGGGCGGCCACCTGAGCGGTGACATCGGCGTCGGCGCGGGCGTCGCTGACGATCTGCTCGGCCTCGATCCGGGCCTGGGCCAGGGTCTCCTCGGCCTGGGCGACCGCCTCCTCCTGACGCTTGCGGGCCTCGGCGTCGGTGCGGGAGCGGACCTCCTCGGCGCGGGAGAGCGCCTCCTGCAGGCGCTCCTCGGCCTCCTGGGCCTGGATCTGGGCCTGTTCCTGCATCTCCCGGATGCGTTCGCGGGTTGCCTCGTGGGCGTCGGAGTCCTCCTGGGCGGCCTGCTCGTGCGCCGCGGCGATCTCCAAAGTCGCCTGCTGGCGCAGCTCGGTGGCCTCGGAGCGGGCGGCGGCGGCCTCGTCGGTGGCTGAGCGTCGCAGCGTCTCCGACTCGTTGCGTGCGGAGGTGAGGATCTCCTCGGCCTCACGCTGGGCCTTGCCGACGGTGAGCTCGGCCTCCTGCTTGGCGGCCGAGAGGATCTCGTCAGCCTTCGCCGTCGAGGTCTTGTGCAGCTCGTCGGCCTCGGCCGCGGCGGCCTCGCGGTTGGCGGTGGCGTCACGCTCGGAGGTGATTGCGATCTCGGCGGCCTGCTTGCGGGCCTGGGACAGGACCAGGGCGGCCTCGCGCTCGGCAGTGGCTCGCATCTCGGTGACGGCCGCCTCGGAGTCGGCGGCGATCTGTGCGGCCTTGCGCGAGGCGGAGGAGACGAGCTCTTGGGCGCGGGCCTCGGCATTGGCGAGAGCAGTAGAGGCCTCCCCCTGGGAACGGGAGCGCAGCTCACTGGCCTCGCGGCGGGCGTCGGCCAGGAGGGTCGCCGCTTCCGAGGCGCTGCGCTCGGAGAGGTTCTTGGCATTGGTACGCGTGCGGGTCAGCAGGGCATCGGCCTCGGCGTTGGCCTTGGACAGCACGGAGGCGCTCTGCTCCTCGGCGCTGCGCAGCAGCTGCTCGATCCGCGAGCCCAGGCCGGCGTAGGTCGGCTTGTCGGCCTCCCGCAGGCGACGCTGAGCATCAGCCAGCTCGCCGGCCAGTGTCATGGCGCGTTGGTCAAGGCTGGCGACCTCACGACGCGCGTCGGCCAGCTGGCGCGAGAGCTGCTCCAGCTTCCGATCAACCTGAGCGCGGTCGTAGCCGCGCATCGTGATGGCAAATTCGCTGTATTCCTCAGCCACGTCGGGTTCCTCCTCCTGGCGAGCCGGGGACGCTCACCACCAGCCCAAGCGTAACGATTGGACGTGATCGGGACGGTGGTCACTAAAGCGTGACGATACGCACAATCCAGTAGGTGAGGTCTCGGTTTCGAGTGGTGCGAGCAGCATGTTTGAGAGATCGATGACCGGTGTGTGGGGACTCGACCCGTTCAAGGAGTGCCGCCTCTCGGAGCGTTCCTCCGGCCCGTCCCCGAGAAGGGGGCACGGGTTGGTGGGCGAACGGGGCGTTTTCTGCCGGCTGGACCTCGAGTCGGTTCGCTTCGCTCAGCGCGTGCACCGTTGTGATTTTGCGCCGAGGTCGGTGCATTCGTGGGGTCCGCCATGCGATTCTGGTGCCTGACGGGCGCATGGTGAGCGCTCGTAGCGATGTCCGGCTCTGTAGCCAGCCGTCGTCAACCGTGTCCGCGAGCATAGGAGACCCGCGTCGTGAGTCGACGTATCTTGAGCGTGGTGGTGACCGTCCTCGGGCTGGTCCTCATCGCCCTGGCCGTTTGCTCGGCCACCATCTGGAAACCCAGCTCCAAGGTCGAGGCGAAGCTCGCCTCCGGTCCTTCCCAGCCCTACGTCATGACGGCGCCCGGAGTCCTCAGCGGCACGGAGTCGGATATTGCCGTGACCGCGAAGTCCTCCGACGGCAAGGACGTCCACCTGTTCATAGCGCGCGCGGCCGACGTCGACGCCTGGCTGAGCCCCGACGCCGACAACGCGCTTCCCTACACGGCGGTTACCGGGATCGACGCCGATGCCGGCACCCTGTCCTCCAAGGACGAGACCCAGTACTGCCCCCCTGCCAACGCCACCCCTGCTCCTTCTCCTTCCGCGGCGGCTTCCTCTCAGCCCTCTGCTCAGCCCTCCGCCTCCGCGCAGGCCGGTTCCTCGCAGTGCTCGGCGCGCAAGGCCAGCGCGGTGAACGCCTCGGGCTCTGACCTCTGGCTCGGGGAGAAGACCGGCGGCTCGTCGGTCACCTTCAACACCGCGGAGTCGGCCGACCGCGCGCTGCTGCCGCGCAAGACCGTCGATGAGCAGATCGTCGTCATGGCCATGACCGACGGTAAGGCCGCAGCGCCCAGCCTGACCATCAGCTGGTCGCGGCAGGTGGAGACGCCCTGGTACTTCTACGGCGGTCTGGTTCTGGGCGGCCTGTTCGTGCTGGCGGGTGCCTTCCTGTTCTTCATCGACCTCCAGCTGCGTCGCGCCGACGTCGAGCGGCGAACCCTTTCGGCCGAGCGTGCCGCCCGTATCGCCAATGCGGACTCCGTCTCCACCGAGGGCATCCCCCAGGTGACTGATCCCGACCGTCGGCTCACGCGCCGAGAGCTGAGGGAGAAGGAGCGTGCTGAGGCCGCCGGCGAGGCCTGGACCGACCCGCGCACTGGTCGTGTCTACCTCGACGGCATCGAGGCTCCTGCGGTGCCCCAAGCGCCTGACATGTCTTCTGACACCGGCTACGCAGAGGGCGTCAGCGGCGAATCAGGCGGTGGAATCGGAGATGCCCTACGGTGAGAGCAGCGTCGGCCAGGAGGGCCTGGCGGACGCGGGGTTCACCCGGGGCTCATCAGTTGTTCCCGGTCTTGATGAGGCCGCCACTCAGCAGCACCGTGCCGCCCGTGAGCCGGAGGGCCTCGAGGGTGGTGAGGCTCTGGCGATCGTCCCGGATCCTGTCGACTCAACCGGTGAGTCGGGACTCACCGGAGGGCAGGAGCTCACCGAGGCTCCCGCTCACTCCAGCCACGTGAGCCATCACAGCCATGCGGCTCCGAGCGCGCAGCCGCAGCCCGAGCAACGCGATGAGGTCCAGGACCACTCGCGCTTCGCCCCCAAGGACCACCACACCAGTCACGTCGCCGGCCAGCCGGACATCGAGCGGGCCTTTGAGAGTGATACTGCCGAGATCGAGGGGATGACGGCCTCGGCGCCCTCGCAGGACCCGAGTCTCCAGATGCCGACCGGTTTTGCCCAGCCGGAGGCACAGCCCTGGCCCGTGGCCGACCAGCCGGAGGCAACCGACGCGACGCAGGGCCAGAGCGTCGAGGCGATCGAGCAGGCTCGGGGAACCTCCTTCTCCGCGCCCAGTGCTGCGGATGCGCCTGCGACGTCGACCACTGTGTCGTGGCCCTCCTACTCCGACGGCGTCGAGCTGCCTCCTGCGGCAGACCCCGCCGTCATCCAGGCCGCCGACGCCGAGCCTCTCGGCGAGCCAGACCCGACCGCGGACCCCGACAACCAGGAGCACGCATGAAGCCCACCCGTCGAGCCTTGCTGAGCGCAGGCGGCGCCTCCGCCCTCGCCCTGAGCCTGGCCGCCTGCTCGAAGTCTCAGCCCAAGACCGCCCAGACCCAGGCCTCCGGCACCCCGATCGCCGAGCCGGTCCTCAACGACAAGCAGCTCTCGGAGATCCTCCAGCGCGTCCAGACCGGTCTGGCGGCGGCGGACAAGGAGAAGAACGCGGACAAGCTCAAGGAGGTCATGTCCGGCCCAGCGGCTCGGATCCGCGCGGCTGAGTACGCCACAGCCTCCGCCAGCGGGAACAACGACTTCATCCACGCCCATGACCACCACGATCCAGGGTGGGGGAGTGGGCCAGACCGTCGGCTTCCCCCGTAACGCCGCTGGCGGCCTCGGAAGGGCGACAGTCGCGTTTCACTCATCTCCCTGGAGCAGAACTCGGCCCGTGACCAGTTCAAGGTCTGGGCCTGGGTGCAGGGGTTCTCCGAGAAGAAGAACATTCCTGTTCTGACCAAGCAGTCGGCCCAGCGCGCCAAGCAGGTGACTGCCGATTCCACGGGACTGGTCTCCACCCCCAAGGCGGCCCTCGACGCCTACGTCGACGCACTCAACCACCCCGACGGCGAGAACGGCAAGGCCTTCCCCGATGACCTGCTGCGTCAGAAGGTCCAGGCCGCCCGAACCACCAATCTCAGCTCCCTGGGCGAGGTCACCGTCACGGCGACCGCCGGTAAGGACGGCTTCCAGGGGCTCCAGATGGAGGAGGGCGATGGCGGGGCACTGGTCTTCACCACCCTGACCTACACGGTGGTCTACAAGCGCACAGTTGATGGCTCCGACCTCACCTTGCAGGGTGATGTCGCCGCCCTCATGGGTGGTAACCAGAAGATCGTCGGCACCGTGACCGCCACCTACGACTCCATGGTCGCCTTCTCCATCCCCAAGGAGGGAAGCAAGGACAAGGTGGCCGTTCTGGGCGCCGAGACCGCGCTGATGAAGGTGGATCGGGATGACTCCAAGACGCCGGCCCCCACGGCGTCGGCGTCGGCTAAACCGTCCTGAGCGCCTCCGGTTCCCGGCCCGGCTCCGTGATCACTCGGAGTCGGGCCGCTGGCGCGCTCGGGCCTCTGACCAGTGGCTGGGCCTGTTCGCCGCGCCGGCGCTCCAAGACACCGAAAGACCCAGACCAATGAAGCAACCGGGCTACGGCCCGAGGAAGGCAGCTGCTCATGAGCATGTTCGGCGCCGTCGACCTGTCCAGTTTCGCCCCCGCCACCAAGCCGGCCGGCTCGGCCGGAGGCACCCCGACTCCCACGTCCGGTGCTGCCGGAGGTGCAGGTGGCGGCCTGCCTGTGCCGCTGGTGGTCGACGTCGACGCCTCCAGCCTGCGTGACGTCGCCGAGGTCTCCACCCAGGTCCCCGTCATCGTCGTCCTCCACAGTCCGCGCAGCCAGGCCAGTGCCGAGCTGGCCTCCCTCCTGGAGCAGCTCGCCGGGCAGTACGCCGGCCGTTTCCAGGTAGCGCGCGTCGACGTCGACGCCGCCCCGGAGGTCGCCCAGGCCCTCCAGGCCCAGGCCGTCCCCACGGTCGTGGCCCTCATCTCCGGGCAGCCGGTGCCCATGTTCCAGGGTCCTGTCGCGGAGGATCAGCTGCGCGCGGTCATCGACCAGCTGCTGGAGGTCGCCGCCGCCAACGGTGTCAGTGGCACCATCGCCGTCGACGCCGCCGCGAGCACCGATGCCCAGGCCGAGCCCGAGGAGACGGAGGTCGAGCGGGCCGCTCGGGAGGCCATCGAGGCCGGAGACTTCGCCGCTGCCGAGGAGGTCTACACCCATGCCATCGCCCAGAACCCGGGCGACGACGATCTTAAGGTGGCCCGCAACCAGGTGCGCCTCATGGCCCGCATGGACGGTCAGGACCCTCACCAGCTCCTCGCCGCGGCCGACGCCGCGCCCGCCGACCTCGAGGCGGCCCTGGCTGGGGCCGACGCCGCCCTGGCCCTGGGCGACGTCAACGCCGCGCTCGGGCCGGGCCCTGGAGGCCGTGCGCACCCATCAGGGGGAGGAGCGTGAGAGCGCCCGCCTGCGTCTGCTCGAGCTCTTCGAGATCATCGGGGCCACCTCCCCGGAGGTGGCCCAGGCCCGTCGCCGCCTGGCCTCCCTGCTCTACTGAGAGGCTCTACCGGGAGCCCGTACCGACGACGGCCCCACAGACACGAGTGCCCCTCACCATACCGGTGAGGGGCACTCGCCTATGCCGAGGGAGCGGAATCAGGCGATCGGCTCGGGGTCGATCTTCCAGACCTCACGGGCGTAGTCGCTGATGGTGCGGTCGGAGGAGAAGCGGCCCGAGCGGGTGATGTTCACCCAGGCCTTGCGCTGCCAGGCGCGGGTGTCGGCGTAGCCGGCCGCCATGGCGTCCTTGGTCTCGCGGTAGGAGGCGAAGTCGCCCAGGACGTAGTAGACGTCGGCCGGCTCGTAGGAGGGCTCCAGGAGGCTGCGGCGCAGGTCTGCGAACCAGCCCGAGCCGTTGTCGTCGAGGGTGCCGTCGGTGAAGGCGTCCAGGACGCGCTTGAGGCCGGGGACGTTCTCGTAGTGCCACACGGGGTCGTAGCTCTCGCGCAGGCCGGGCAGCTCGTCCTCGGTGGCGCCGAAGATGTAGGCGTTGTCGTCGCCCACCGCCTCGAGGATCTCCACGTTGGCGCCGTCGAGCGTGCCCAGGGTCAGGGCGCCGTTCATCATGAACTTCATGTTCGAGGTGCCCGAGGCCTCCTTACCGGCCATCGAGATCTGCTCGGAGATGTCGGCGGCCGGGATGATGTGCTCGGCCGGGGAGACGTTGTAGTTGTGGACGAAGACGACCTTGAGGGTCTTGGAGACGACCGGGTCGTTGTTGACCAGCTCGGCGATGGCGTTGATGAGCTTGATGACGCCCTTGGCCCGGATGTAGCCGGGAGCCGCCTTCGCCCCGAAGATGAAGACCCGCTTGGGGACCTCCAGGCTCGGGTCCTGCTTCATGCGGAAGTAGAGGTCCAGGATGTAGATGGCGTTGAGCAGCTGGCGCTTGTACTCGTGGAGGCGCTTGATCTGCACGTCGAAGATCGCGTCGGGGTCGATCTCGATACCCTCGCGCTGGGCGATCCAGGCGGCGAAGTCCGCCTTGTTGGCGTGCTTGATCTCTGCCAGGCGATCGTAGACGGAGTCGTCGACGGAGTCGGTGTGCTCGGCCAGGACGGTGAGGTCCTTGACCCAGGTGTCCGATCCGGTGACCTCGTCCAGGAGCGCGGACAGCCTGGGGTTGCACTGGCGCAGCCAGCGGCGGGGGGTGACGCCGTTGGTCTTGTTGTTGAAGCGCTCGGGCCAGATGGCGTGCCACTCGCCCAGGGTCTCGCGCTTGATGATCTCGGTGTGCAGCGCAGCCACACCGTTGATGGAGTAGGAGGCGTAGCAGGCGATCCACGCCATGCGCACCTTGTCGCCGGAGACGGGGGCCATGTAGTCGATGGTGCCCTGGTCCAGGCCGCGCTCGGCCATCTCGACGCGGAAGCGGCGGTCGATCTCCCGGACGATCTCGGTGATGCGCGGGAAGAGACGGTCGAAGATGGAGATCTCCCAGGTCTCCAGAGCCTCGGCCAGCACCGTGTGGTTGGTGTAGGCGAAGGTCTTGGTGACCACGTCCCAGGCCGCTTCCCAGCCCAGGTGGTGCTCGTCCATGAGGAGGCGCATGAGCTCGGGGATGGCGAGCACCGGGTGGGTGTCGTTGAGCTGGATGGCGTTGTAGTCGGCGAAGCCGGACAGGTCCTCGCCGTGGTGCTTCACGTAGTTCTCGACGATCTGCTGGAGGGAGGCCGAGCAGAAGAAGTACTGCTGGCGCACCCGCAGGACCTTGCCCTCGTAGGTGGTGTCGTTGGGGTAGAGGACGCGGGAGATGTCCGAGGTGCGCTCGCGCTCGACGATGGCCTCGGTGAAACGCTGGGAGTTGAAGGCGTCGTAGTCGAACTCCTCGAGCGGCTCGGCCTTCCACAGACGCAGGTTGCCCACGTTCTTGGTGCCGTAGCCGGTGATGGGCATGTCGTAGGGGATGGCGCGCACGGTCATGTCCCGGTAGCGCACCAGGCGCTGGGCCTCCTCGTGGCGGATGACGAAGGGGTAGCCCTCCTCCATCCACGGGTCGGGGTGCTCGGTCTGGAAGCCGTCCTCGAAGACCTGCTTGAACAGGCCGTAGCGGTAGAGGATGCCGAAACCGTTGACCGGCAGGTCCAGGGTGGCGCAGGAGTCCAGGAAGCAGGCGGCCAGGCGGCCCAGCCCGCCGTTGCCCAGGGCGGCGTCGGGCTCCTGCTCCAGGACGTCGGAGAGACTCACGCCGAAGGAGCCGACGGTCTCGCGAGCCTCATCGACCATGCCCAGGTTGGATAGGTTGTTGAGCAGGGCGCGGCCCATGAGGAACTCTGCGGAGAAGTAGTGCTCCTGGCGTCCGGCGCTGTACTTCTGCTCAGTGGCGTACCAGTCGTCCGCGATGGTGTCGACGACGGCGGAGGACAGGCCCTGCCACACCTCCATAAGGGTGGCCGCGGTAGCGGGTCGACCAGATACGGCGCGCACCTGCGCGGGGGCGCTCGTGACCAGCTTCTGTGTCATTCTTCTTCCCTTGTCAGGCTTCGTGGTCGCCGACTGCAAGATTCTTGCAGCGGACTGAAAACAAGCGTACATCGACGAGGGTCGGGCCGCCCGGTCTGCGCAGAGAGCACAGGACGCCAGGGGCCGCGCTCCTGTGCGAGACAGTGCCCAGACTACCGGCTTATAGGTGATGGTGCGGGGTCGAGTTCAAGGTTCTGATCACGTTATGAGCAGCAGACCGCGGTGGGGCGAGAGCCACTCGAGCCTCTCGCCCCACCGCAGTGCGTGGTTTCAGACTGGGTCAGTCCTTCGCCGGGCGCAGGAAGACCGCGCCCATAGGGGGAACCCGCAGACGCACCGAGGCCGGGCGTCCGTTCCAGGGCAGCTCCTCAGCCTCGACATGGCCCAGGTTGCCCACGCCGGAACCGCCGTACTCCTCGGAGTCGGTGTTGAGGACCTCCTCCCAGTCCCCGGCGAAGGGCAGGCCCACCCGGTAGCCCCTCGTGCGGGGTGCCGGCGAAGTTGATGATGCAGACCATGAGGTCGCCTCGCCCGTCGGCGTCAGTGCCCCTTTGCGCAGGTAGGACAGGACGTTGTGGTCGCCGTCGCCGGCCTCGATCCACTCGAATCCCTCGGTGGGAGAAGTCCTCCGACCACAGGGCCGGGCGAGTCCAGGTAGAGCCGGTTGAGGTCGCCGACCAGTGCGAGCAGCCCCTGGTGTCCCGGGTCGTCCAGGATCCACCAGTCCAGGGAGTTGTCCGCGTTCCACTCGGTTCCCCTGCCCGAACTCCTGGCCCATGAACAGCAGCTGCTTGCCGGGGTGGGACCACTGGTAGGCGTACAGGGCGCGCAGACCCGCCAGCTCCTGCCAGGGGTCTCCGGGCATCTTGGACAGCAGGGAGCCCTTGCCGTGGACGACCTCATCGTGGCTCAGCGGCAGGATGAACTGCTCGGAGAAGGCGTAGACGAGGGAGAAGGTCAGCTCCCCGTGGTGGTAGCGGCGGTTGACCGGGTCCTCGGCCAGGTAGCGCAGGGTGTCGTTCATCCACCCCATGTTCCACTTCAGTCCGAAGCCCAGGCCGCCGTACTCGGTGGGGGCGGTGACGCCGGGCCAGGCCGTGGACCCTCGGCGGCCATGAGGATGCCGGGGTTCTTCCGGTAGGCGGTGGCGGTGGCCTCCTGCAGGAAGCTGATGGCCTCCAGGTGCTCGCGGCCGCCGAACTGGTTGGGGTGCCACTGGCCGTCCTGGCGGGAGTAGTCCAGGTAGAGCATGGAGGCCACGGCGTCGACGCGCAGGCCGTCGGCGTGGAACTCCTGGAGCCAGTACAGGGCGTTGGCGACCAGGAAGTTGCGCACCTCGTTGCGTCCGAAGTTGAACACGTAGGTGCCCCAGTCGGGGTGCTCACCGCGCTGCGGGTCGGGGTCCTCGTACAGCGGGGTGCCGTCGAAGCGGGCCAGGGCCCACTCGTCCTTGGGGAAGTGGGCGGGCACCCAGTCCAGGATGACGCCGATGCCGGCCTGATGGAGCTGGTCCACCAGGTAGCGGAAGTCGTCCGGGGTGCCGAAGCGCGAGGTGGGCGCGTAGTAGCTGGTCACCTGGTAGCCCCAGGAGCCGCCGAAGGGGTGCTCGGCCACCGGGAGGAACTCGACGTGGGTGAAGCCCGCCTCCTTGACGTAGGGGACCAGCTCCTCGGCCAGGCCGCGGAAACCCAGTCCCTGGCGCCATGAGCCGATGTGAACCTCGTAGATGCTCATCGGGCCGCTGTGGGGGTCGGTGGTGGCGCGCTTGTCCATCCAATCCTGGTCGCCCCACTCGTGGAACTGGTCGGTGACCACCGAGGCCGTGGCCGGAGGGACCTCGGTGGCACGGGCCATCGGGTCGGCCTTCTGGTGCCAGGAGCCGTCGCCGAAGCAGATCTCGAACTTGTAGCGGGCGCCGACGCCGACGCCGGGCACGAACAGCTCCCACACGCCGGATGATCCCAGGGAGCGCATCGCCGTGGCGGTGCCGTCCCAGTAGTTGAAGTCGCCGACGACGCGCACGGCGCGGGCGTTGGGTGCCCACACGGCGAAGGCGGTTCCCTCGACCTCGCCCATGAGGCCGTCGTAGCGCTTGACGTGGGCTCCCAGGACCTCCCACAGCTCCTCGTGGCGGCCCTCGGAGATGAGGTAGGTGTCCATCTCGCCCAGAGTGGGCATGTAGCGGTAGGGGTCGTCCACGGTGGTGGTCTCGTCACCGTAGGTGACCTTGATGCGGTAGTCGGAGACCTCCTGGCCCGGCAGCACCGCGACCCACACGCCGTCCTGCTCGTGCACGGCCGGGAAGGGTGCCGTCCTTGGTGACGACGACGACGTCGTCGGCCAGGTGGCGGACGGTGCGGATGGTGACGCCGTCCTCGCCCACGTGGGCGCCCAGGACCTCGTGCGGGTCGTGGTAGCGCGCGTAGGCGACGTCGGCCAGAACCCAGGGGTCCACGGGGACGGGGGCGAGGTCGGCCGGGGCTTGGGATCTGGGGGTCGTTCTCAGGGGTGTTGGCGCTCATACAGCAACTCTTCCATGCGTCGGTGATTAGCGGGTGCTTTTGGACGTCGAACCGATAGGGATGATGGGACAGAAGATCGTTGTGTGCTCAGCCCTCCGTGCGTGTTGTCAGGACCGACTCGATCCCCGCCACGGGGATGCCCAGCCAGTCGGGACGGTTACGGGCCTCGTAGACGGCCTCATACAGGGCCTTATCGAGCTCCAGACAGGTCAGCACGGTCTGGCGCGAGTCCTCCGCCTGCGCGGTGGCCTGCGGTGAGGACTGCGAGGTGCTCTCGGGCGCGATCTCCTCCCGGTAGCCCTCCTCGAAGGCGGTGCGCACGGCGGGGAGCCAATCGGGGTGGGAGGCCTTGCCGACGGCGGCGGCGTAGTCGAAGGAGCGCAGCATCCCGGCCACGTCCCGGGCCGGAAGATCAGGGTCGGATCGCTCGGCCAGGGGGCGCAGGGGCTCGCCCTCGAAGTCCAGGACGTACCAGCGCTGCTGGCCGTCGATCTCGTGGAGAACCTGTCCCAGGTGGTAATCGCCGTGGATGCGGGTGGCCGGTTCCAGGGCGTCCAGCGCCTCGAGCCGGGCCAGAGCCCGCTCCACCTTGAGCTCCAGGGCGGGGATGTGGCCGGAGAGCTCGGGCACCTCCTCCAGCGCCCACCGGGCGCGCTTGCGCAGCGCGGCGGCGAGCTCGGCTGGCGAGGGGGGCCTGCTCGCGCCCAGGGAGGCGGCCAGGTGGTGGTGCATCTGCGCGGTCGTGCGGCCCAGATCGCGGGCCAGGTCGACGGCGCGGGCCCGCACCGGCCCGTCGACGTCGTCGGTGGAGGCCAGGGAGCAGAACAGCTCGAAGCCGTCGTCGGCCCGGGGCACGAAGCTGCATGCCACCGCCGAGTCGGTGGACTCCTCCAGGGCGGGCTGGCCGCAGCCGCCCATGCGCGTCCAGGTCAGGGTGGACCAGGCCACCGGCGTGGGCACCCGGTCCCAGCCGCTGCGGGCCAGGGCCACCGACAGCTCCACGTCGGGATTGCGCCCGTGCTCCAGGACCCGCAGGAGCTTGACGATGAGGTCACCGGTGGCGGCGTCCTGCTCCCCAAGAGCCTCGGCGGGGTCGGAAGGGGCCGGCAGGATGACGGAGGTGTTGGACTGCTCCCCGGTGGTCACCCGCAGCCTCGGCGCCCGCTGGGCGATGGCCAGGGCTCCGGCCTCGTCCAGGACGGTGCCCGCCTTCAGCGTGCTCAGGGCCCAGGCCCGCCAGAAGGCCGGGTGGTGGGCGCCGTCGACGAGCGCCACCTGCGTGGGTGACCCCTGAGAGCCGGTGGTCACCAGCAGGCCGTGGTTGCCGGGTGCCTCACCGGGGGTGGCGAAGGAGTCGAGCGCCTCGGCGGCCTCCAGGACCACCGGTACGTGCAGCAGCACGGCGCTCCGGGCGCGCCCACTGTGCCCGGTGTGCTCACCGTGCCCGCTGCCGCCCCGCGGTGCGGCTATGACGAGGTCGCGCACGCCCTCCTCGGGTTCCCAGGAGGCGATGATGCGCAAGGAGCCCGGCACCGGGGCGGCGTCTCCCTTGAGCGGGAACCAGCGGCGCTGAAGCATCCACGGGCCCAGGGCCGCCAGGATCTCGGCGTTGCTGGGCCAGGTCGACGGGCGCCTGGGCGCTGCGTAGGGACCGGGCCGACACGGTGGCGGGCTGCGGTGCGGCGGAGATCGGCTCGTTGGGCATCAGACTCTCCTCGGTCGGGTGGTTCTCGTGGTCGCCCTCAGGGGCGTCGTCGGGTTCGGTCCGGTCAACGGACAGCCAGTAATAGCCGCGCGCGCCCAGCGTCAGGGTGAGGCGGCCGTGTTCGTCGATGGAGGGGAAGGGGCAGCCGCCGAACAGGTCGATGGTGCGTCGCCCGGCCAGCTCGGGAACCTCGATCGTCACCGAGCGGGGCGTGGCCGAGAGGTTGGCGACGCACAGGAGGCTCTCCCCCTCCGGCGCCGAGGGGTCGTCGCAGCGCGTGTGCGCCAGGACGGCGTCGTCGCTGGTGGGGCGCAGGAGGAAGCCTCCGCGTCCCAGCACGGGGTGGGAGCGGCGCAGGTGCAGGATCCGCCGGGTGAAGTGCAGCAGGGAGTCGGGCCGGCCCATCTCGGTGGCCACCGTCAGGTGCGCGTAGCCGGGTGCCTGGATGAGCGGAAGCGTCAGCGCACCGGGGTCGACGACGGTGGAGAAGCCCATGTTGGGGGGAGTCGTCCCACTGCATGGGGGTGCGCACCGCGTCGCGGTCCTCCAGCCAGATGTTCTCGCCCATGCCGATCTCGTCGCCGTAGTAGAGGCAGGGACTGCCCGGCAGGGACAGGAGCAGGGCGTAGGCCAGCTCGACCTCGGAGCGCGAGGCGTCCAGGAGCGGGGCCAGGCGCCGCCGGATCCCGATGTTGGCGCGCATGCGCTCCTCGGGGGCGTACCAGGCGTACATCTGGTCGCGCTCTGCGTCGGTGACCATCTCCAGGGTCAGCTCGTCGTGGTTGCGCAGGAAGGTCCCCCACTGCCCGTGGGCGGGAATGTCGGGGGTCTTCTCCAGCACCCAGCGGATGGCCTCGGCCGAGCCCTGGCGCAGCGCGTAGAAGATGCGTGGCATGACCGGGAAGTGGAAGCACATGGTGCACTCGGGCGCCTCCTCGGTGCCGAAGTACTCCACGACGTCGTCGGGCCACTGGTTGGCCTCGGCGAGCGTGATCGTCCCGGGGAACTCCCGATCGAGCATCTCGCGGATGCCGGCAATGATCTCGTGGGTGCCGGGCAGGTTCTCGCAGTTGGTGCCCTCAGACTCGGTCAGATAGGGAATGGCGTCAAGGCGGAAGCCGTCGACCCCGGTGCGCGCCCAGAAGCGGATGACGTCGTGGATCGCCTCGATGACCGCCGGATTGCGGTAGTTGAGGTCGGGCTGGTGGGAGAAGAAGCGGTGCCAGTAGAACTGGCCTCGCTCGACGTCGTAGGCCCAGTTCGACTCCCTCGGTGTCCACGAAGATGATGCGGGCGTCGTCGTAGCCGGAGTCGTCGTCGGCCCACACGTAGAAGTCCCCGTAGGGGCCCTCGGGGTCCGAGCGGGAGGCCTGGAACCAGGGGTGGGCGTCGGAGGTGTGGTTGACGACCATGTCGATGACGATGCGGATCCCGCGCTGATGGGCCTGGTGGACCAGCTCGCGGAAGTCCTCCATCGTTCCGTAGCGCGGGTCGATGGCCGTGTAGTCGGAGATGTCGTAGCCGCCGTCACGGATGGGCGAGGGGTAGAAGGGCGGGATCCACACGCAGTCCACGCCCAGCCACGCCAGGTAGTCCAGGCGGGAGATGAGCCCGCGCAGGTCCCCGATGCCGTCGCCGTCGGAGTCGGCGAAGGAGCGCAGCAGCGCCTCGTAGAAGACGGCCGTGCGGAACCACTCGGGGTCCGCGCTGATACCGGGGCGGGCCTGGGCGGGCAGGACCGGTACGCCGGGGATCTGCGGTGCCACCGTCATCGGCATGGGGATCCCGCCGCTGGGGGTGGGGAGCGCCGCCATGGCTGCGGTGCCGGCAGCGGCCACGGGAGCCGCTACGGGGACACTCCCCGGCACGGGCTGGCCGAAGGGGGCGGCCGGTACTGCGGCCGGCGGCTCGTTGCCGGCGGGCATCGGGCCGGTGCTCATCGGGTCCGTGCTCACAGCGGCTCCACGGAGAAGACGTGGGCGACCTGTCCGGCGAAGGGGTCGAGGCGCACGTAGTTCTGCCCGGACCACTCGTAGGTGTCTCCAGTGAGCTCATCAGTCACCTTGACCACCGGGCGTGAGGCGTCGACCCAGCCTGGAAGCCCCAGGGCCTCCAGGTTGAGGTAGACCTCGCCGGCGCGCGCCCCGTGCGGGTCGAGGTTGACGACGGTCAGGACGACGTCGTCCTTGCCCGTGGGGCTGTGGAAGGCATCCACCCGCTTGGAGTAGGCGATGATCTGGTCATCGCTGGTGGGGTGGAAGTAGATGTCTCGCAGCTGGCGCAGGGCCGGGTGGGAGGATCGGGCGGCATTGAGACGGGTGAGCAGGTCCTCGATCCCGTTGCGACGGGCAGTGGCGAAGTCGCGCGGCTTGTACTCGTACTTCTCGTTGTCGATCTGCTCCTCGTAGCCGGGGCGGGGCGTGGACTCGGCCAGCTCGTAGCCGGAGTAGATGCCCCAGGTCGGCGAGAGCGTGGCTGCCAGGACGGCGCGCAGCTTGAAGGCTGGCACCTTCCCGTTGGTCATGAAGGGCGTGAGGATGTCGTGCGTGGTGGGCCAGAAGGCCGGGCGCAGCAGGTGGGCGGTGTCCTTGCTGAGCTCCAACGTGTACTCGATGAGCTCTTCCTTGGTGTTGCGCCAGGCGAAGTACGTGTAGGACTGGTGGAAGCCGATCATGCCCAGGGTGCGCATCATGGCCGGACGGGTGAAGGCCTCGGCCAGGAACAGCACGTCGGGGGACTCGGTGTGGATCTCGGCGATGAGCCGCTGCCAGAAGGCCAGGGGCTTGGTGTGGGGGTTGTCCACCCGGAAGATCGTCACCCCGTGCGTGATCCAGGTGCGCACGACCCCCAGAATCGCCTGGTAGATGCCCTCGGGGTCGTTGTCGAAGTTGAGCGGGTAGATGTCCTGGTACTTCTTGGGCGGGTTCTCGGCGTAGGCGATGGAGCCGTCGGCCAGGACCGTGAACCACTCCGGGTGCTCGGCCACCCAAGGGTGGTCCGGGGAGCACTGGAGTGCCAGGTCCAGGGCCACCTCCATGCCCAGCTCGTGCGAACGGGCCACCAGGGCGTCGAAGTCCTCGAAGGTGCCCAAATCCGGGTGGATGGCGTCGTGGCCGCCGTCGGGCGAGCCGATGCCGTAGGGGGAGCCGGGGTCGCCGGGTCCGGGCCGTCAGAGTGTTGTTGCGGCCCTTGCGGTTGGTCAGGCCGATCGGGGAGATGGGAGTGAGGTAGAGGACGTCGAAGCCCATGGCCGCGATGCGGTCCAGGCGCTCGGCGGCGGTGCGCAGCGTCCCCGAGTGCCAGGTGCCGTCCTCGCTGACCCCCGAGCCCAGCGAGCGCGGGAAGATCTCGTACCAGGAGCCGATCAGGGCGCGCTCGCGGTCCACCTGGAGGGGGTACTCGGCGGTGGGGGAGACGTGGTCGCGCAGCGGCAGGCGGTCCAGGGCGGCCTTGACCGAGTCCGCCAGGCCGGCCGCCAGGCGGTCGCCCACGGGGTTGGAGGGGTCGCGCATGATCCACACGGCGTCGTTGAGGGCCTTGACGCCCTCCTCGTCACGGCCCTCGATGGCCGCTGCCCGGTCCAGGACGCGGGCGCCCTCCTCAAGCATGAGCTCGACGTCGATCCCGGCCGGCACCTTGATACCGGCGTCGTGGCTCCAGGTGGCGTACGGGTCCGACCAGCCCTCGACGCGGAAGCGCCAGTCCCCGGGGGCGTCGGGCGCCAGGGATGCCTCGTAGCGGTCCAGCCCCGGGGCGATGTCGTGCATGCGGGCGCTCGGGCCGTCGCTGCCGTCGGGGCGCACCAGGACCGCGGTGGCTCCGTAGCGGTCGTGCCCCTCGCGGAAGACGGTGGCGCGGACCGATGACTCTCCCGACGACCGCCTTGGCTGGCCAGCGCCCGTCCTCGACGACCGGGAAGACCTCGGTGACCGGGATCCGGCCGATCAGCGAGCGCTGGGCCGGCTGCGGCGTGCTCGCCACAGCGGTCTGGGCCTCTGCCTGCGCTGAGGACGCCGAGGACTCCGCCTCAGGCGCCCGGGGCGTGTCGGTCGGGGCGGCAGCGGACTTGGAGGGCGGGGGACTGCTTCTGCCGGCCTTGGGCGTCGTGTTTGGAGTCACAGGAGCAAGACTACGGTGAGAAACGATCTGAGTCACATATCCGACCTCCAGACACCGTTCGGCCCGGTACGCGCGTCGCGAACCGGGCCGATCGGGGCGGTTGAGCCGGAGGGCTCAGCGGCCGTCGGTAGTCAGTAGTCAGTAGTCGTTGTGCATGGCGGTGCGGACGTCGTCGAGCGTCTTCGCGGCGACCTCGTTGGCCCGGGCGTTTCCCTGCCCCAGCACCTCCAGGAGGTAGTCCTCGTTGGCGGCCAGCTCGGCGCGGCGGGCCCGGATGGGGGCGAAGAACTCGTTGACGGCCTCCGTGGTGACCTTCTTGAGGGTGCCTGCGCCGCCGTCGCCGATGCGCTCGGCGATCTCCTCCGGCGTGCCCGCCCCGCACAGGGAGGCCAGCATCAGCAGGTTGGAGACCTCCGGGCGCCCGGTGGGGTCGTAGGTGATGACGCGCTCGGAGTCCGTCTTGGCCTTCTTGAGGAGCCTTTGGCGGTCTCGTCGGCGCTCATGCCCAGCTCGATCGTGTTGCGGCGGGACTTGCTCATCTTCTCCCCGTCCAGTCCCAGCAGCATCGGGGCCTGGCTGAGCAGGGCCTCAGGACGGCGGAAGACCGGGTGGTCCTTGACGGCCCGTCCGTAGCGCTTGTCGAAGCGCTGGGCGATGAGACGGGCCTGCTCCAGGTGGGGGAGCTGGTCCTTCCCGACGGGGACGAGGTTGGCCTGGCAGAAGAGGATGTCGGTGGCCTGGTGGACCGGGTAGGTGAGCAGCAGGCCGCTCATGGCGCGTCCGTCGGTGGCCTCCAGCTCGGACTTCACCGTGGGATTGCGGTGGAGCCTCGGACTCGGTCACCAGGGACAGGAAGGGCAGCATCAGCTGGTTCTGGGCCGGGACCGCCGAGTGGGCAAAGATCGTTGAGCGCTGCGGGTCCACGCCCACGGCCAGGGCGTCGGTGACCAGGGACAGGACGCGCTCGCGGATGGGGCCGACGCCGTCGCGGTCGGTGATGACCTGGTAGTCGGCCACGAGGATCCAGGTGTCCACTCCGGCGTCCTGGATCGTCTTCCAGGAGTGCATGGTGCCGAAGTAGTGGCCCAGGTGCATGTTCCCGGTGGGACGCACCCCGGTGAACATCCGGTAGCGGCCGGGGTTGACGGCGATATCGGCCTCGATCTCGGCGGAGCGGGCGATCGATCGAGCCAGGGAGGCGTCATTGGTGGCGTTGGCCAGGGCCTCCTCGGCCACGGTAGGGGTCTGAGTCATGGCCTCATCCTAGGGGGTACCAGTGCAGCGACAGATCGGGTCCGGTGACGCCCAGGTCCGGGCTCAGTCGTCGGCGGGCTGGGTGGCCAGGGCGCGCCCAGCCTCCTGGCGGGCCTGGGCCACGCGCTCGGGAGTGAAGGAGCTGTCATGACTGACCAGGGCCAGTCCGTCGAGGATCTCGGCTCCGTAGCGGTGCCCGTGCCCGGCGGGCACGTTCATCGCCCGCGGCAGGTCCGCACTCACTTGGAAGAAGGTGATGTAGGGCATCCAGTGCATGGTGGGGGAGCGGTCCGTTCCCGCCCGCTCCTGCAACCAGTCAGGCCTTTCACGGATCAGCCTCGGCGACCACCACACCACCGGGTCGCTCGCATGCTGGATGTAGAGGATCCTCTGGTCTCCCCAAGTGGTGTCGCCCGCGAAGGAGTCCATGTCCTCCTCGTCCTGGGCGAAGCGCACCGTCAAGCCGGCCGAGTAGGTGGGGTCCACCTCCCGTGTGCCCGGATCGCGTCGTGTCACCAGGTCTCGCCACAGCTGTGAGGAGTTGGGCGGCCCCACCCACAGGACTCCGTCGACCGACTTCAGGACGCCGGCCAGATCATCGAAGGCCGCCTCACCGGCCAGCACCCCCATCGACTCCCCGTACAGCAGGAGCCGGGGCCGATCGCCTTCCGGAAGCGTCTTCCACCAGGCCACGATGGCCGTCACCAGCGCCTTGCCCGAGGCCCGGGCCTTGTCCGTGTCGGCGATGAACTGCACGCCCGAGGGCAGGTAGGAGTACTGGGCAGCCGCGATCGCCGTGTCGCCGTCGTAGAGCACCTCCAGTGACAGAGCCGCTACCGGGTCCACCCAGCCGGTCCCCGTCGTCGGGGCGATCAAGATCGCCGAGCGGGAGGCCGCCCCGGTGCGCCTCAGCTCCTCGACGACGAGCGCGGCCCGCGCCTCGTCGCTTCCCGCGCTCTCCAGCCCGGCGTAGACGCGGATCGGCTCACTGGCCGGCCGGGAGGTCACCTTCTCAAGGCCCTGAGCGTTCAGGCCCCGGCCCACGAAACGCTTGCCGTAGGCCCCCAGGGACTCCCACGCCACGAGTGAGTCCGGCGATCCCGAGCGCTCGGCCGCCGTCGGCCGCGGTGCCGAGGGCGGATCCGCGCTGTTGCGCACGGAGAAGGCCGACTCCGCGCCCCGGATGATGATGCCCGGGATCGCCTGGTTGACCAGCGCGAAGACCAGCACCAGCACGATGATCCAGGAGGACACCGAACGCACCGGCAGCGGAAGCCGCTGAGGCAGGTGCCGGTTCAGCCAGGCCTCCAGGCGTAGGAAGCCGCGCCCCACCATGACCAGGGCCATCCAGATGCCGAAGCCCACCGGGAAGACCAGCAGGTACTGCGCAGGTGTGTAGGCGCGGTAGTCAGTCAGGGCGGCTACCTGCTGCTGCCAGCGGACCGCCTGCAGCAGGATCGCGTTGAGTCCCAGAACGACGATGACGCTCAGCGCAATCTCCACCCGTCGCCTCCACCGAGGCACCCAGGACGGTAGGCTCCGGCCACTGGCCTCCCACAGGACCCGCACCACCTTGCTGACCCAGGTGCGCCAGTTCCACGACAACCAGACGCCTCCGAGGTAGCCGGTTGCCGCGCACAGCCCGCAGGCCACCCCCTGAAAGAGGATGTCTCGGGGGATGAGCGAGGGCGTCAGCGCCAGGACGAAGAACACTGAGCCCAGGACCAGTCCGGCCGGGTCCGGCCGTAGACGGTCCCAGGCACGTTCAACAGGGGGAGGAAGCGCCAGCATCGGGCACCACCCTATGCCGGAACCGACTGTCTGGAGCGGCTGCCCTAGCGCTTGCCGACCGTACCGACCTGTTCGGCCTGGCTGCCAGCCTTGAGGGTCTCCAACATCTCACCGGAGAAATAGACGCGCAGGGACAGCGCCTCCAGCATCGTCGTGTCGCCCGGGCGGTCCTGGTGGCAGTCCGTGAGACTCTCGGCGGGCTGTCCGGCGGAGCCGTTGGCGACCGTCTTGACGTCCTTGACCTCGCCGGAGCCGTCGGTCTCCACAATGACGTCGGCGTCGGTGTCCTGCGGGCTTCGGCTCACGCGGCGCGCCTGGGAGAAGGGAGCCGTGTGAGGCTGGGGAACCGCCCAGGTCGAGTCCCAGGCAAGGTGCCAGTCAGTGCCGCGGCCCTCTGGCAGAACGACGTCGACCTGATCCAGCGCGCCGTTGATGACCACGAGCATGTCGTCGTCGTTCCACGGCTTGCCCGAGCGCAGCATCTGGACCACCCGGGTGTGCGGGTCGTGCCACGAGTCCCCGTCCATCGGGGCGGCGTCGCCCCGGTACCAGGCCAGGTCCGGGATCGTGTCGCCCTCGAGGACCTGCCCGGTCGCGAAGCGTGAGGGGCGCGCCACCGGGTGGGCCTGACGCAGGTGGATGAGGAAGCGCGTGGTGGCGACCAGGTCGCGCTGCCAGACCTCCAGGTTCCAGTCGACCCAGGAGAGCACCGAGTCCTGGCAGTAGCAGTTGTTGTTTCCCTGCTGGGTGCGGCCCATCTCGTCACCGGCCAGCAGCATGGGCGTCCCGGCGCTCAGCAGAACGGTGGCCAGCAGGTTGCGCATGGAACGACGACGCAGCACCTCGATCGGTCCGCCGTTGATGCCCTCGACGACGTCGCCCTCGAAGCCGTGGTTCCAGGAGCGGTTGTTGGAGGTGCCATCGCGGTTGTCCTCCTTGTTGGCCAGATTGTGCTTGTGGTCGTAGACCACCAGGTCACGCAGGGTGAAGCCGTCGTGCGCCGCCACGAAGTTGACCGAGCCCAGAGGACCGCGCCCGCCGGGGAACTCTCCGTGGCTGAACAGGTCCGCGCTGCCCGACAGGCGTGTGGCCAGGTCGCGCAGGTCCGAGCCCAGGCGCCCCTTGGAGATCTCCGAGGCGTCGTGCAGCCAGAAGGAGCGCGTGGTGTCGCGGAAGTGGTCGTTCCAGTCCTGGAAGGGCTCGGGGAACTGGCCGGTGCGCCAGCCTCCGGGGCCTACGTCCCACGGCTCACTGATGAGCTTGACCGTACTGAGCACCGGATCGGTGGCGATCGCCGTGAGCAGCGGGTGGCGCGGCGAGAACTCCGCGGCATGGCGCCCCAGCGTGGTCGCCAGGTCGAAGCGGAAGCCGTCCACTCCCACCTCGGAGACCCAGTAGCGCAGAGAGTCCAGAACCATCCGGATCGCACCCGTGGCCCGGAAGTCCACCGTGTTGCCGGTGCCGGTGACATCCATGTACTGGGCCGGCAGGTAGGGGGCGTGCAGGTAGTAGTCCAGGTTGTCCAGGCCGCGCAGGCTCAAGGAGGGGCCGTCGACACCGCCCTCGCAGGTGTGGTTGTAGACGACGTCGAGCACGACCTCCAGGCCGGCCTCGTGAAGCATGGAGACCATGCCGCGTACCTCGTCCAGGACCGCCTGCGGGCCGGCCGCACGCGCCGCGGCCGTGGCGTAGGAGGGCTCGGGCGCGAAGTAGCTCAGCGTGGAGTAGCCCCAGTAGTTGGTCAGCTCCCGCTTGGTCAGGAAGGGCTCGGTCACCGAGGCGTGGATCGGCAGCAGCTCGATTGTGGTGATCCCCAGTCCCTTGAGGTGCTCGACCGTCACCGAGTGGGCCAGTCCCGCGTAGGTGCCGCGCAGCTCCTTGGGCACGCCGGGCAGCTTGTAGGTCAGGCCCTTGACGTGGGCCTCGTAGATGACGGTGCGCTCGCGGGGGACGCGCGGCCCCGGAACCACCGGGAAGGTGTCACCGGTGACCACGCCGACGACGGTGCTGCCCGCCGAGTCCAGGTGCGAGGGGCGCCAGGGCTCGGCCGCAGGGACCAGTTCGTCGGTGACCTCGTGGGCGTAGACGGCTGGCACCAGGTCCACCTGTCCGTCCAGGGCGCGGGCATAGGGGTCCAGCAGCAGCTTGCGGGGGTTGTAGAGCAGCCCCTCGTGCGGGTTCCAGGGGCCGTGAGCGCGGTAGCCGTAGCGCTGCCCAGCACCGATGCCGGGAACGTGCGCGCTCCAGACGCCGCGCTGAGGACCGTGCATCCCGATCCGGGTCTCCTCCGCCACGGTGCCGTCGGCGGCCATGGTCAGCAGGCACAGGTCCATCGCCGTGGCATGCGGAGCGTGGACGGCGAAGTCCGCACCGTCACCGCTGAGGGTAACGCCCAGTCCGTGGGCGGGAGCTGCTGGCAGCTCAGCGCGCGATGCTGGAGCGGGCTCTGGCGTCGAAGGCATGGGTCCATTGTCCTGGCGCTCGCTGGTCCCGACCACTTGAGGGGCAGTGAGGTCTCCCTCGTGAGAGTGCGCCGCGTCGCGTTTATGCGCCGAGGTGCGACGGCGTCGTCATCATCTCGTCACTCAGTCGTCACCCTGACACTGTGTCAGGGTGACTCAGCGCTCAGTGGCGAGATGCTGCTGTTATGGCAACCTTGAGCCCATGAGAATCGTGGTCTGCATCAAGCACGTTCCCGACGTGCAGTCCGAGCGCCGCCTTGAGGACGGCCGCCTCGTGCGCGGTGAGGAGGATGTCCTCAACGAGCTCGACGAGAACGCCGTCGAGGCCGCTGTCTGTCTGGCCGAGGAGGCCGACGGCGAGGTCATCGCTCTGACCATGGGACCCGAGGACTCCGAGGACGGGGTGCGGCGCGCCCTCCAGATGGGGGCCGACTCCGGGGTTGTCGTCGCCGACGACGCCCTGGCCGGAGCCGACGTCGTCACCACCGCCCGGGTCCTGGCCGCGGCCATCGAGCGCATCGGCGAGGTGGACCTGGTCGTCACCGGCATGGCCTCCCTGGACGCCATGACCTCGATGCTGCCCGGCGCCCTCGCCGCCGCCCTGCACCTGCCGGCCCTGACCCTGGCCAACCAGCTCGAGGTCGAGGGCGGCGCCGTGACCGTCACCCGCACCGTGGGCGCCGTTCGCGAGGTCGTCAGCGCCCCGCTGCCCGCCCTCGTCAGCGTCACCGACCAGGCCAACGAGCCCCGCTACCCCAACTTCGCCGCCATGCGGGCCGCGAAGAAGAAGCCCATCGACTTCTGGGAGGTCTCCGAGCTCGGCCTTGAGGTCGCCGACCCGGCCGTGAGAGTCGTCGACGACGAGGCTCGACCCGCCCGCGAGGCCGGCATCATCCGCACCGACGCCGGTGAGGCGGGCCGAGAGCTCGCCGCCTGGCTCGTGGAGAACAAGCTCGTCTGAGGGTGAGCCGCAGCGCCCGCACACTCAGCTCGGCGTCGTCCTCAATCAGGGCGCACGAACCGGGCGCGCTGCCCCACCCGCCCTCATACCACCTGCGAAAGAAGCTGATTCCCATGCTCGATGCCCCTCCTCGTCCTCGTCGACCTCGAGACCGCCGAGTCCGCCCCCCACCGGCCCCAGCCTGGAGCCTGCTCACCGCCGCTCGGGGCCTGACCGGCGGCGACGTCATCGCCCTGGCACTTCAGCCCCTGGGCGAGCCGGCCCTGTGCGGCCCTGGCCGGCGCCGGAGCCACCCGCCTGCTGACCGCCGACCTGGGCGAGTCCGCCCACCTGCCCGCCACCGCGGCCGACGCCGTTGTGGCGGCCGTCGGCACCGTCCAGCCCGCCGCGGTCCTGGTCGTCTCCGACTACCGTGGCAAGGAGCTGGCCGGGCGGGCCGCCGTCTTACTCGACTCGGCCTGCGTCTCCGACGCCACCGCCCTGGAGGCGGGCGGTGCGGGTGACGACTCCGTGCTGCGCGCCTCCAGCTGGTCCTGTCCGGCTCCTGGTCCACCACCGTCTCCGTCGGCTCGCGCGGCAGCGCCCCGATCATCGCCGTGCGCCCCGGGATCGCCGAGGTCTCCGCCGCCGACGGCGCGCCACTGACCGCCGAGCCCCTCGAGGTGCCCGTCAGTGCCGAGGCCGCTGCCGTGCGCCTCGTCTCGCGCGAGGCGACCTCCGTCGCCTCCGGGCCGGCCCTGACCGAGGCCCGCACCGTCGTCGTGGGTGGCCGCGGCGTGGATGGTGACTTCGACCTGGTCCGTTCCCTGGCCGAGCCGCTCGGCGCCGCCGTCGGCGCCACCCGCGTGGCCTGCGACGAGGGCTGGATCGAGCGCAGCGCCCAGATCGGCCAGACCGGCGAGACCATCTCCCCGCGTCTGTACATCGGCCTGGGCGTCTCCGGCGCCGTCCACCACACCAGCGGCATCCAGGGCGCCGGCACCGTCGTCGCCATCTGCGACGACTTCCGAGGCCCCCATCTTCGAGATGGCCGACTTCGGCGTCGTCGGCGACGTCACCGAGGTCGTGCCCCAGCTCGTCGAGGAGCTCGCCACGCTGCGCGGCTGAGCAGCTCCTTCAACGACACTGTGGGGGTGCACCGTCTCATCGACGGTGCACCCCCACAACGCGTACGGGGCGTCAGCTGACCTTGTACTGCAGGTGAGTGATCCTGAACCGCTCCATGTCCGAGCTCAGCAGCAGCCAGGACCCGTACTGCTTCTGCTCACTGTTACTCGTACTCGGCCTGGGAGTCATCCACGGCTTAGACGGATCGTCCAGGGCGATTGGACAGATGATCGTTCCCTGATCCAGGTCCATGGAGTTGGCGACCGAGGCGCCTGAGGAGTCCTTGGGGCCGGCCAGCAGGCAGGCAGCCACCTTTGCCTCCCTCAGGCAGGAAGGCCGTTCGCATCGTGTCACCCGTCGCCACCCGCTCAGCGGGCTGATCCATGAAGGGCAGGATCGTGGGATCGATGTGCTCGGCCGCCTTGTCGTCCTGACCTGAGGCGAGCGCGTCATAGACTTTCTGCACCTCGGCCAGGGACGGGCGCCGGTGGTCCCCACTCATGGGCAGGCTGCCCGGAATGTGGTAGACGACGTCGGCGAGCGTCAGGGCCTGACCGTCCCACTGCGCGGTGACCGTCGCCGAGGCGCTGCCGCCGCAGGTCCGGCAGGACTCGTCACCGTAGAGCCGCAGCTGCGGCTCGTCGAAGATGACGGTGCCGCCGACAACACGCAGGTTCTCCATGCGTGGGGTGGGCACGTAGCCGATCTCGTTGCTGCCCTCCATCATGAGGGAGCCGACCATCTCCTTGTCAGCGTTGTAGGCGACAAGGACGTCGAAGCCGTAGTCGGGGAGGTCGGCGTTGCAGTCCAGGACGGCGACCATCACCGGTGAGGTGCCGAACAGACCCTGCTGGGTCGATTTCATGGCGATCGTGTTCGACGAGCCGCCCCCCACGCCGTTACCTCTGGCGGTGCCGGGGGCCTTGCCGTCGGAGAAGGTGACTTTCGTCTTCTCCGGGGCCTGCTCGACCATGTCGGCCCTCGTCATCCCCCGACCCCTCGGGTGAAGGCCTCCGCGCAGATGCCGGGGACGTCGAGGCTCGCGTTCTCAAGATCCTTCGGGTCGGGGATGTCTGCGGAGGCCGGGGCCGAGGTCGGCAGCGCCGTGGCGCGAGTCGAGCTCGAACCGGAGTCGAAGGCCAGAACCGACGTCGTCGAGCCGTTGAAGACCACGACGTATCCGTCACCGGCCGCCCAGGAGGTTACCGGGGTGGAGACCTGCCAGATTGTGGTTCCGTCGACCGGGTCGAGAGCGCGCAGCGAGTCCGGGTGGGCCATGACGATGGCCCCTTTGCTCGTCTGCCAGCGGGGCGGTGTGTCGCTTCCCAGGCCGTTGAGGGCGCCCACGCCCGTCGGGCAGCTTGCTCGACCACAGCACGGTGGTGCCGTCGAGGGCGGCCACAGTGGCGCCGTCGCTGACAACCCAGACCTCGCGGCTGGCCGGCAGGCTGACGCCGACGATCTTGCGGGGCGCCTCGACCCGGGTCGCCCACACCGGCTTGGAGCCGTCGAGGGACAGCCCGGAGACCTTGGTCTTGTCGACGCTCACGGTGCCGTCTGAGCTGACGGACAGGGGCGTCCCGCCGGTGGGGGCATCGCCCAGCCGCAGCGAGGTGGTCGACGACGCCGACGTCGGGGCGTCGGATGCGGAGGGGGCTGCGGAGCCGGCAGAGGAGGGCGTCGCGGAGGCGTCGGAAGACGGGGCGGCGGATGCCGAGGAGGAGGTCTCCGAGGAGGCCTCAGGAGCGGCAGAGGACGGTGCCGTCGATGAGGCCGGATCATCGGCCGACGTGCTGGACTCGGCCGGTTCCTGCGAGGGAGACGTGGTTGGATCGGCGGCTGAGATCGTTGACGGCTTGGCGGGGCTGTTGACCCCGGAGGCCAGGTCGATACTGACCCGCTCTCCGCAGTCGAGGGTCTTCGCACCCATCTTGCAGCTGAGGCTCTGCCCCGCCAGCTCATCGGGGAGGGGGACCTGCCAGACGGCGTGGGAGGCCGAGGAGCTCAGCCCCAGGGCCACCAGAGTCTCACGGCGATCCGCGATCACCCGCAGGATCATCAGCTGATTGCTGACCAGGGCCGTGGCGCCGCTCGCGTCGAAGGACGCCGCCGTGGGCTCCTTGCCGAGGTTGGACAGGTCCTGCTGGACCTTGAGGATCGGCGCCTTGGCCAGTGAGAGCGGGTCGGAGCTGCGTGTCAGCGCCCACATGCCTCCGCCGCCGAGCGCCAGGACCAGGGCGACGACGACGCCGAGGGTCATCAGGCGTCCTTTGCGACGTCGCACGGGAGGAGCTGGGGCGAGAGGGGTGGGAACGGGATCGGGCGCCGCCGCCGATGAGCTGGGCTCGGGAGACGGGGACGAAGACGGAGAGTCGGATGGGGATGAGGAAGATTCGGGAGACGGAGACATGGGCACAGCGTAGAAGGAAACAAGCCGGCCGAGAGGCGAAATAGATGACCGATCAACTGTTAGATATTTGCTTCGGCTTGACGACACCTCCCGCCTGTGTCACTGTATTAGTGCAGTAATACAGACGGTCTGATGAGGTCGCCTGTGCTGCGCTCATGAGCAGTACACGTCCCCGAGCACCAGGAGAGCCATGGATCTCGACGACTCCCGTCCGATCTGGGTCCAGCTGGCCGACGACTTCCGTCACCGGATCGTCTCCGGCCAGTGGCCCCCGGGTACCAAGGTCCCCAGCGTGCGCGAGCTCGCCGCGGACACCGGCGTCAACCCCAACACCGTCCAGCGAGCACTGGGCGCGCTGGACGGCGAGGGGCTGACAGCGACCGAACGCACCGCTGGACGCTTCGTCACCACAAGGGCGAGCGTCATCGACTCCGTGCGTCGGGACCTGGCCTCCGGGGCCACGGACGCCTACATCGACACCCTCACCGCCATCGGTATGGACCTGGACCAGACCACGGCGCTCCTCACCGAGCGCTGGTGGGCTCCGGACCGCCAGGGCCGTCAGACAACAGGAGATGCGTCATGAGCGCACACACCCTCAGCAGACCCACCACCATCCCTTCCCTCGACGACGCCGACCCACTGGTCGTCGTCGAGAACCTCACCAAGACCTACCGGGGTCGGCCCGCGCTGGACGGGTCTGAGCCTCGAGATCCCGCCCGGGCGGATCGTCGGCCCTCATGGGCTCCAACGGCTCGGGCAAGACCACCCTGCTCAAGATCCTGGCCGGGGTCCTGGCCGACTACGACGGCCGGGTCCGAATCGCCGGGCACGATCCCGGGCCTGCAGACCAAGGCGCTCGTCTCCTTCCCTGCCCGACGCCGAGCTTCCTGGCCTCCGGCCTGACCCGCCCCGGCGGCCATCGCCCAGTACCGGCGTTTCTTCGCCGACTTTGACGCCGACAAGGCCAGCCGAGCTCGTGCGCTTCTTCAACCTGCCGACTGACCGCACCCTGAAGGAGATGAGCAAGGGCATGGGGGAGAAGCTGCGCATCAGCCTGGCCATGTCGCGCCGGGCCCGCGTCTACCTCCTCGATGAGCCGATCTCCGGCGTCGATCCCGCTGCCCGCGACGTCATCCTCGAGCGGCATCCTGCGCGACTTCGCCCCCGAGGCGCTCATGCTCATCTCCACCCACCTCATTGCCGACGTCGAGCCCATCATCGACTCCGTCGTCTTCCTCAAGGACGGCCGTCTGCTGCTGGCGGGCGACGCCGATGATCTGCGCCAGGACCGCGGTATGAGCCTGGACGCCCTGTTCAGGAAGGAGTACCGCTGATGTTCGCCACACTACTCATGGAAGAGGCCCGTACCCAGGCTCGCCGCAATGCGGGAGTCGTGGGGATCATGGCGGTCATCGCCGCCGGCTTCATGCTCCTGAGCCTGCTCGAGCTTCCCGTGCCTCCTCGACGCTGCTTGCTGGCGCGTTCGTGGCGCTCATGGCCATGCCCGCCGTCGTCATGCATCCAGATCGGCATCGAGTACTGGGCCTCCATGAGCGGGGCCCGTGCTTACCTCACCATGAGCCTGCCGGTGAGGGGACGCGTCATATTCGCCGCCAAGACGCTGTACGCCGTCATCGCGGTACTGGCGTCGGCCGTAGTGGCCACACTCCTGTCTCATCGGCTGGTTCGCCAGCTTCGCGCACCTGCTCGGCGTCACGCTGGAACAGGTCCTCGAGCCGGTGCGTCAGATGATCAGCCTGGTGGGAATCGGCATGCTCGTCTTCTACGGGCTGACCGTGGTTGAGGGCGTCGTCGTGATGATCATCGAGGTCGCAGCGGTGATGAGCATTGGGGCGCAGGGACGTTGGAACAGGCTCGGTTTCGGGGCGCCCGCAGTCGGCCTCGTCATCGTCTACGTGGTCAACCAGATCACGGCCCTGGTTGCCACGTTGCTGCTACCGCTGTCGCTCGATATGCCCAGTGGACGGGTCGTTGGGCGCATGATGCTCCCGCAGTTCATTGAGGCTGTCCGAGCGGACCAGGAACCGCACCTGGTGGGAATCGGCTCCGTAGTGGTGGCGCCGATCCTGGCCGCGATCCTGGTCTGGTGGGCGGTGCGAGCCATCGAGCGGCACACCTGCCTGCGCTGAACGCGGCTGACAGATCCCGGTGCCAGGACGCCCGGGGCGCGGTGACTACACCGTGGCCCTGGGCGTCACTGCGCCTCCGTTCTTGGGAGCGGCCGCGTCGAAGGCGGCGGCGACGACGTCGGCATAGTCGGCCGGGTTCACCAGGGCGATTCCCTGGGTGCGGTCGGCCAGGAGGAGCAGGTTGTCCCCCGGGGCGAGGTTGAAGATCTCCCGGACCTCCTTGGGGATGACGATCTGCGACTTGGGGCCGAGCTTGACGGTGGCGATGTAGCGTTCCGGGTCCTGGGCGGAGAGGTCAGGCGGGGTGCCGGGTTGTGTGTCCGACGGAGAATCGGCGGGCGTGTCGGCTGGCATGGTGGGAGGTCCCTTTCCTGCTGGTCCTGCTGGGCGCCGGGGCTGTATTAACCCTAGTCCTTCCGCGCGACGGCGGCGCGGTGGGAAATCAAGGATTGGAAGCTGGTCTCAGGCGACGGCGCGGCCGGGGCCTGCGCGGAGGTGACGGTGGCCTGGGCAAGGACCTGGTCTCCGTCGCCGCTGCCGTAGATGACCAGGCTCTGGCCGGCGGCCACGCCGCGCAGGGGAGAGGCCAGCTCGGCGTGCAGGAGGCCGGCGGCCTCATCGACGCGGACCTGGGCCGGGAACCGGGCGGCCGTGGGCGCGAACCTGGACGCTGGCCTCCTGCCAGCCGACGGCGGGGGAGTCCGTCGAGATCGGAGGTGTTGGCGGACGGGATGCCGGCGAGCGGCTCGGGATCGGCGAGCAGAACGAGTCCGTCGCCGTCGACCGCGCTGCGGCTGAGCAGCTCCTCGGGACCGACGACGACCTCGTTGGTGGCCGGGCGCGTCTCGATGACGTAGCGGGGCGGCCGTCGTCGGCCGGACGGGACAGGCCCAGGCCCTTGCGCTGGCCGACGGTGAAGCCGAAGTAGCCCTGGTGGGTGCCCAGGACCTCGCCATCAGGGGAGACCATGGTGCCCTGGCTGGCGCCGAGCGAGCGGGTCAGGAAACCGCGCGTGTCGCCGTCGGCCACGAAGCAGATGTCGTAGGAGTCCGGCTTGGAGGCCACCGGAAGGCCGCGGGCCTCGGCCTCGGCGCGCACCTGCGCCTTGGAGGGCGCGTCGCCCAGCGGGAAGAGGGCGCGGGCCAGGCCCTCGCGGCCGGAGACCGCCAGGACGTAGGACTGGTCCTTGGCGGTGTCGACGGCGCGGCGCAGCGTCAGGCCCGTGGTGTCGCCGGGGCGGCCGGAGGAGGCGCCGCCGCTCAGGCGCGCGTAGTGGCCGGTGGCGACGGCGTCGAATCCCAGGGCAAGCCCGCGCTCGAGGAGGGCATCGAACTTGACGCGCTCGTTGCAGCGCACGCACGGGTTGGGGGTGCGCCCGGCGCGGTACTCGTCGAGGAAGTCGGCCACGACGCGCTCCTCGAACTCCTCGGACAGGTCCCACACGTAGAAGGGGATCCCCAGGATCTGGGCGGCCCAGCGGGCGTCGGCGGAGTCCTCGATGGAGCAGCAGCCGCGCGAGCCCGAGCGGGTCTGGGCGCGGTTGCGGGTCAGGGCCATGTGGACGCCCACGACCTCGTGACCGGCGTCGACGGCGCGCGCGGCGGCCACGGCGGAGTCGACTCCGCCGGACAGGGCGGCCAGGACGCGCACGAGGGTCTCCTTCAGGCAAGCGGGTAGCCGTTGCTACGGCCGTGGCAGGCTACCGCAGGTCGACCGTGACGGGGCAACCGGAAGAACCCAGGGGACCTCGTGGCGCCCGGCATAGATGGCGCTGAGGAAGGAGCTGTCATGCCTGACGAGTACGCCATCGGCGCCTGCGGCTTCTCCCAGACCCTGTGCGATCAGTGCTGATGCTCGGCGTTCTTCGTTTTCCGTCGGGGGAGTGCAAGCGCGTTCTCAGCGTGGTGGGCGAGCATGCGACGGTTGCGCCTGAGCACGTTCCAGTCAGCGCCTGGACAACGGCATCATGCCGGTCGTCGTGCTCGACTCGACAAAGGGGGTGGCAGTCCGTGTCAGTGTGCTCAGCCTCATCGTTCACGAAAGGAGCCGCGATGTCTGATGCGTGGTTGGCCTTCTTGGTTATTTTCGCCATGCTGCTGGCGATCTGGCGGATAGCAGACGGTCGAGAGCGTCCGATGACGAAGAGCGAGCAGGAACGAATGTTCTTCCGGCAGACCTACAGCCTGTCGATCGATCGCATGCTCTCGGAGAGCCCGTTGGATCGTGCCGAGGTACGGCGCCTGCGTGACTCCGGGAGAAGAGACAGGCGTGTGCGAGCCATCAGGTACGTACGAGAATGGGACCCCGTTCCTCGGGAGATCGCCGCCCAGTTCGTCGATCGCGTGTGAGAGGCGGCGCTGGAGGATCGCGAACTGCGTTTTCCGTCCAGGACGTACTTTTCCCGCAAACGACTGCTGGCGGTCACCAGTCGTTTGCGGGACAACGCAGTCCTCGATCAACAAGTACGTTCCCGATCGCGAAGAGATCGGGCTCAAGAGCGGGATAGTCGGGTGCAGAACGCCGTTGCGCTGCTGTTGAGGACTGATCAACGGGCGGCGAACTCGTGGCCAGCGCGAATGAGGTCCCTGAGCCAGTCGCTCTGCGCAGCCTCCATCGTCTTGACGACGACGTGGTGGTTCCACCTGTTCGCGCTGACCTGATCGACGCGGTGGAAGCGCGGATCCTCCAGGGGACGGTCGAGTCTCACGTTCAGGAACAGTGTGCCGTCGCCCGTCTTCTCATAGGCCCAGACCCACAGGAACTTCCGGTTGACGGAGAAGCTCACCTGGGCCGTCAGGTGCTTTGTGACTGCGCCAAGAGACATGGCATAGGACTCGATCGCCGCGTACATGGCGGCCGATGCCGGCTTGCCGCTGAAGTCGCCGATCATCTTGTTCGAGGTGGTTGGCATGCGGTGCTCCTCGGTTGCTGTGTCGGACTGGATGCTGCTACGAGTGCGTCCTTGCCGCCTTGTGCGTCACCTTCCAGGCTCGCCTGGCTCCCTCCAGGGCGGCGGGCAGGAGCGGTGAGCAGGCGCTCGACGTCGTCGGGGCTCGTCTCCCGGCCCAGGGAGCAGCGCAGCGTGGAGCGGGCCGGCCCCTCCTCGAAGCCCATCGCCAGGAGCACATGGCTCGGCTGGGCGACCCCGGCGTGGCAGGCCGACCCGCCGACGCATCGATCCCGGCCAGGTCCAGGGCCATGAGCAGTGCCTCGGCGTCGGCCTCCTCGAACCACAGGTGCGCCGTAGAGGCCACATGATCGGCGTCCTCCGGCAGCGTGGCGTGAACGCCCGGAAGCGCCCCGGCACCCTCCAGAATCCGGCGCCGCAGCACCGCCAGTCGGGCCTCCTGCTCCTGCTGTTCGGCGACCGCCAGCTCTACCGCCAGGGCCAGCGCCCGGGCCGCCACCACGTCCTGCGTGCCCGAGCGGATCCCCCGCTCCTGACGGCCCCCGCCCGTGGCCGGCGTCAACGCCAGGTCGCGGCGAAGCACCAGCGCTCCCACTCCCACCGGCGCCCCCAGCTTGTGCCCCGTCAGGCTCATCGCGTCCAGCCCCCAGCCGTGGAAGTCCACGGGAACCTTCCCCAGGGCCGCGACGGCGTCGGAGTGGACGGGTACGTAGCCGGCCTCGTCGGGGTGCCCGGCGCCGCTCGCCTCCCGCACGCGCGCCACCAGCGCCGCCATGTCCTGGACCACGCCGGTCTCATTGTTCGCCGCCATGACCGAGACCAGGGAAGCGGGGGAGCGGCCGGTATCGGCTGCCGGCGCCACCGCCTGGGCCAGAGAGTCGAGCTCGACTCTCCCCGCGCCGTCGACCTCCAGCAGGCTCAGCTTCGCGCCCAGCTCGGCCACGGCGGTGCGCGCCGAGTCCAGGACCGCCGGGTGCTCGATCGGCGAGACCACCAGACGCCCGCCCGGCACTGCTCGCGCCCGGCCCGAGACCACCAGGGCATCGGCCTCCGTACCACCGGAGGTCAGCAGCACCTCGTGCACGTCCACGCCCAGAGCGCCCGCCAGGCGGGCACGCGCCTCCGCCAGCAGCGCCCCCACCCGTCGGCCCGCGGTGTGCTGCGCGCTCGGATTCGCCCAGCCATCGAGCCCACTGGTCAGGTCCTCGGCGACCTGCCGGGCGACCTCGGGGCGGACCGGGGATGTGGCGGCGTGATCGAGATAGGTGCGCACACCCCCAGC
>BNJU01005067.1_pt1 | contig 150451 bp, 193 predicted proteins | sample 8539281 | NCBI WGS metagenome assembly BNJU01 (sample SAMD00202456, study PRJDB9452) | human saliva metagenome | isolation source: human saliva | place: Japan | reverse complement strand
AATGTCACTGATGGCCCTGGCGACAAAAAGCGGTACCCAAACCATGCCCGGCAACGCAAGATAACACGTCAATGGTATTCGAAATATTGCCCATATTCGCACCGGCAGACCACACAAAACCGCTCACTCGGGTAGCGCAGTCGAGATCACCTCGCTGACTAGCTTTTTACCGTGATACCATCGGCGGCATCACGCTCGATGAGGTATGGTGGCAACGCAACCAGACCAAATTGCCTATCTAAAAGATATTCACGACTACATCCGCAAAAACCTATCCATATTTTTATATTATCGCCAACCCAGGCGGCCATAGTATTTTCAGATACTGCGGCACCGTATGCTGATATTTTTCGTCACTAGTCTACTAGCGTTGGGTCTGCCATCACTACCTGAGTTGCTGACTATACACTCAGCTACCCTCGGTTTTTAGAGGACAAGTGATGACACAATCGAGGCGTACTCTCCACATTACTCTCACGACGCAACACCATCGCAGTATCCAGCGATTGATTAGTCACGTGAACGCAACGCCGAAGGCCGCGTGTTTATCGCAATGCAGCTATGCCTGCACCCATTCTACCACGCTAAAGGAGTTCTGATCTGTCGCTCTCACCTCGCCACCGTGGGTCACCAAACCCAAAGCTTTACGTTTTACCGCAGGTTCACCGAAACAAAGCTCCAAAACCAGCGCCAGCACAGCCACAGCAAGATACCAAACCGCAGCAGCAATAACTCGGTCAAACGCGAGCCACAAAGACCAAACTGCAACAGCAACAACCTCAATATCAAACCAAAAGCCACGCGCGTGGTGGACTAAACCACGATCCAGTGCATAAACCAAATAGTGACCCTGGCACGAAACCGGCAGCAATGTAACTCATTTGGCGGCGCCATCATAACAAATGATTGGAAATCGGCCTACCTTCACTCGCCGCACGCTATCGTCGACGCAGCCGAGCAGCCACCACAGCTATGTCGCCCATCTACCGCGTGTGCACTCCCGCAGCCTGGTGCTGCTCTTCATGCACCACCTGTGAGCATAATAGCAACGAAAATGCTTTTGATTACAGGTGGTGCGAGATCTCGTGGGTCGAATTTCGTTCACGCACCGTTACACACGAGCCCACCTTTACGATGTACATTAATCGGCATCGATGTCGCCCACGCCGGTGACACACTGCAAATTTAGCTGGCTTGCAGAGGATGCGCGCGCTATTTGTGTCATCGGCGATAGTTTACGTGATGCGAATTGATGGATGACGTATCGCTGATACTGATATTGTGGTTCATTTTGCAGCAGAAAGCCGCTACGACGATTTCCTTGCGTGACTTCAGTGGCCATTTGTCGAAACAAATGTTATTGGACATCTGCCACCATCTTTGGAGCCGGTACGTCGTCGCGGTGAAACGGCTGCACACCACACATTTCAACCGACGAAGTCTTTGGCGACCTCGAGCTAGACGGCCCAAACCGCTTTCGCGAGACAACACCATACGACTGTTCCATCAAGCTCCATACAGCTCTACTAAAGCTCGGGCAGCGCGATATAAGCTGAGCGCTTACGGATACGCAGTCTTTGGCAGTGGGCGCTACTGACTCTAAACTGCTCAAACAACTGGCCTCCACGCCAACACATTGAAAATTTGTTCCTCGCCAAATTACCACATCCTCCAGGCGATCACTGCCAAAAACTATGCGGCACTGGCGATGCGGAGAACGCGACTGGATTCACGTGGGCGACGACAACGCTGCCGTTACCTCATCACCGAGTACCCTGGGTGAAACTACCATTATTGAGCGCTGACAATGACCAGCCGATTAACAACAAGGCGGTGGTTGAACTAATTTGGCAGAACTGATGGGCAAGCAAAGACTGGTAAGACCACGTTAACGACCGCCCTGGCTACCGACATGCCGCTACGCTATGGATAGCAGTAAACTGCGCAGCAGCGAACCGCTGCGCAAAACCGCAATAACACCGACAGTTCAAACCGAGCGCGCGACGGCCTTTTGCAAACCAATCGAGTAGTACAGCGCTAACGCCGACTGCGGAAAGCTCAAAGAAAGCAGTCGAGCAGCCTACGCTGAAACAGGACAATAACTCAGCAAGCGAAAAGGTCATTATGTTTTGACAACAAATTACAACGAACTTACCGTTACCAGAATCGCCAATCCTGAGATCTGTTTGTCATCACCCTGCCTGCACGGCGACAATCGTGGCTGGTTTAAAACTACCAAAAATGGAAGCACTCGGCCTACCATCATTTATTGTGCAAAATAACATCAGCTTTAACGACAAAGCTGGTGCAGCCAGGGCACGCCGAACCATGGAATAAATTTATTTCGACCGCTAATGGCGCGTCTTTGGCAGTGCGACCTCCGCAAAGGCCTAGCACCGTGAAACGTTCACTCACGAAATCAACCCGGGCACTGCTATTTGTGCCAAAAGGCGTTGCAAATAGCTGCCAGGCTCTCGATAACATCGCCTACACACCCTTGTCGACGCCCACTGGTCGCCAGATGCATAGTATACGTTTGTTAACAGCACTGGAAGCACGCTTGCAATCGACTGGCCAATCGCTAAAGAACAGGCGATTCTCTCCTAAAGGATATCGAGCGCCACCTCGCTAATGTCATCACTAATGGAGGTATAGTAATGAGCGATAGCACATTCACCGTGGTAGTGCCAATGATTAGGCACTGCACTGCGCCAACAATACCTGGGCACGTTTTGTGACCGCATGGAACTGATATTACCGACCCAACTGATTGCAAAGCGACTGGTCTGGTGTCACCACAATCTTAAATGCTGCTGCCTGCAATGTAGACGGCGCGCTGAAACTGCAGAAGGGCGCGTTGCAAGCTGGCAAATTAATGCTGAGCGATTGCTAACCTAGCAACCATCTGCCGCCAAAAGACATAACTAGTTCATATTTCGAGCGACTATATGTGTGTTTGACGGTACAATCGAAGGCCCTGCGCGAAGATGAACCATTTTAGCCCATTAAGTGTTTGCATGGCCCAAAAGCAAAAGGCCGCTGGAGACCTGCTAGCCACGTACCAAAAAACTTATTACATCTTGCGCTGCCTGGGTTATTGGCGGTAAAAACTTTGTTGGCATCATGCTTGGTTTAGCTGAAAAACACGTGAGCCAACTGTTGTTTGCCGATAGTCGACCGCCTCACCTTTACAAGTGAACTGGTGCGTGCCGTTGATCACCTGCTTCGTAGCAACGCTGCTACCGGCACTATAAATGTCACCAACAACGGCCGGTGGTGAGCTGGGCGACATTGCTCGGCTGCGTCTTCTCGGTAGCCGGTTACTGCAAATCTCACCTGTTACCGACACCACAACAGCAGAATGCGCACCGCAGCGAAGAGGTGTTACTTTTCCGCCCGCTAAGCTCAAATATGAGCCTTGCTGACACTACAACCGGCAAAAGCCGAGATTGGCAGGATGATCTGGAAGCGCCCATCGCGCGTTACACGACAGATGGTGTTTAAAGTTAAAGCAAAACCCATACTCTATGTGGGTTTATTTTCTCCTAACCAACACGCTTCTTCGCCGCTGGCTTGGTTAATACGGATTGATGAGTCTGCCTTTTCGCCACCACCAACCGCCTCGCATGGTATTATTATTGCCGCTCACACTTCACGCTCTGCTTTTTGACTTCACCAGGGTGCCGCTGCGAGAATTCGCCACCAAAATTCATAAAATTAGCTCATCACCAGGGTGCTGCCTGTAGTCATCAGCGTCTTAATAACGGTTGAATGTTAATCAATCGCCAATACCGTTTGGTCCATAGCTAACAGTCAGTAGACGCAATCGGTTCGCCTCATCTAGGATAATTTGCACCTTCTTCGCTCTGCGCATCGTTATTAACGATAACCATGTATATCGCCCAGCTCTGCTGCTTTCTTCAATCATATCTAAATGACCACTGTGAAGCGGTTAAAATAACCACTCACAATTACTATTTTCGTATAAACCTCCTCGTTATTGGGATATAATTAGCTCTAGTATACCACGAGTCACTGTAATGCAAGCTATCTTGTTCGAAAGCTCTGCGCGCACGCTCGTTACGTGGAAAACCCTTGTCACCGCCGTGCAACAAAGGCTCCTCGGTTATGCAAGTAATACGAATACCTGAGTCGGGATTCTTATCCACGAATTCGAACCGTCTGGTGTGCGCTCGACGGGTGGTTCGGACACGGTCAGCATTCGACGAATGCCTCTGTGGCAGTAGTTGCCGCGGGTAGAAATCAACGGAGCCGTCACGGTGTCACTGATCGATAACCGACGGTGACGCCGGTAGCAATCCACCATTAGTATTCCATTTTCAGACCGCCCACAAGTACAATTCTCCATTTGGCAATAAGGCTGCCACATCTTGCAAAGCTCCTGCCGCCGAAGTAACTCATCTCCAGCCAGCACGCGTTTGGCTGCTGCTGTAAACTTGCGCCATAAACTTTCGCGTGCAGCCAGCAAACGAAATAACCTCTTTAGCATTATTCTTGCTGTTCTTTTACAGCCCCACTAACTTTGATTAAAGCGATTGCGTGGCACTTTTAGAACCTTATACCATTCACGGCTTTCTTCTTCACTCGCTCAGGGCGTTGACTGTAATATCCCTTTTGCTGTTTTCTTCTTCTGGTCTAACCAGTTCATGGTCTTGATAAAACTATCATGGTTATTATCAAACACCTCAACAAATTCCCTCCATAGCATCCACGCAGACCACGACGCCTCTTTCTGGCGCAAGTGCTGCTATGAATAAGTCCTTCTCACAATTAGAAACATTTTCCTAAGCCTCCCCAGACGTTCTCTTCAGCAATTTGCACTAGCTCGTTAGCCTCAGTACAAGATGATTCAGCCTGACAGCAGCCACCGCTTTTTCATGCTGCACTTTTAGTTCGGTGTTAACTCACCACTCCTCACCTCTGAAACAGCAAACTTTGACGATATCCTGGGAATGGTATCACCAAAACCTCGTACTAATGCGCTTTACTTTAGTAAACATTCGCTAAAATAAGCTACCTCGGCTTACCATTGATTGGTAACTAGATAGCTGATACTGAACCTTGACAGCTTCAAGTATCCTTTTTTCCTGTTGGCATGCTCTTATCACCCTATCTCATTTGTCAAAGGCTGCCACGTGACTCGTGTAGCTATCTTTATTATACCTTTGCATAACCTATCAGGCAATAAACCCGGCCCTGTTGCAACCCTGTTGGTCTATGTGTTACACCATTCTCCGGGTGGTGCACTCCAGCCACACATAATGAACGGTTGTTATAATTTTACACATCAACCATGGGTTTAGCTTATTTTGCTATAGCTGTTCATATATTTTATAACATTACCTAATGTTCCTGCCACAGAAAGGCAAAACCACCACTGTACCTACAGTGAGGCCATTATCGGAAGATTTAGGTAAGAGAGACTCGCGTATATGTCATGATTTTATTCTCTGTAAGGCGCAGCTGTCTACGCCACTACTTTTTCTCGATGTCGAGGTTCTAATGCCACAGACTGTCGCTCCGATGGACTGAAGCCTGCTGATTTTGCTGCAGATAGCCTGCTGAACAAGCCATTGAGGACGGCAGATCAGTAAAGTTCTGCGGACCATGAGCTTCACCGGGACGCGATCATATGAGTACTTTACCGCTTGCTGGACTAATAATTTGGTGCCCGTGGCCTTCGGAACCAGTCTGTATCTGCTGAACCATCTCCGCCTACAAATATATGCATCTGGTCATATTACGGTCATCCTGAACTCCGCACTTAAACCATTTGAAAAATTAGCCTTTCCAAAAGATCCTGCGCATCAGAATACTTTTGCATCACTGTGTCGTAAAACATTACCGTGCTTATCAAGCATTTCTTGATCTGCATGTGTAATAAGAAAGGCAGAGATCCTCTTATAGCTGTTCTTGATATCGCTTATGATATCGCTCTGCACTTGTGCTTGTTGCTTACGTTTTGTGTGCTTTTGGCACATTGCGCAGCAAACACGCAAGGTTTTGGTCCTGACCTGCACTGTTGCGATAATTAGCCCGGTTCACCTTGATCTGTTGGCGTTCTTCTTCCATCAACACAGTTTTCCTGCGTGAAGCTCCATTGGGAACGCTCTTCAGGTATTACATTGCAATACGCTAAAGGTACCGTCAGCGATATCGACGACAAACATATCAGTAAGCTCGGGTATACTTATCGCTGCTTAATGACTGCTGTGATAATGAGCCAATACAAGAAATCGGCCGCGGTGAGAGCTTCGGCGAGACTTCCGGGTCATGGCTTACTGCTGTCATCGTACTTCACCTAACTCTCTGTTTCTCAGGAACAATGTCATATATCTGCGACCGAGCAATAGTGCCCGATCATGCAGTATATGTACGTCATTACTCTACTAGGCGGGTATTGTCGCCATAACATCCATACCGTGCATATTTAGCGATAACAGTGCCGGTAATAACCACTGATGATGCTTGATCATAACTGGGCTGGTTACCGTTGTGCTAATAACAATAAATGCCTTGACTGTGTGTGTCGTGAAGATGGTATGCTTCGCACTGGCAACGGCAGTACGCCTGCGGCTGCATGCAGATAACACCGGAATAAAGTAACGCCCTTGCGCACCCTGGATAATACCGCTACCAGATTGGGTTAAAGATAAAGGTACATCAGTACGCCAGTGCCGGCGGGCGGCAGCAATGGCTGGGCTCGCAGGAAAGCTAGCCGAGCACCTTGCGGCGACGGCGAGACTAGCGGCACGGCAGCGTCATCTGACTGACGCACAAAGGCTGCCAAACCCAGCGACACAGCAAAAGCGCAACCGCCCAGGTTGAACGTCACCTCGCAGTCGGTATAGCTAATCGCCCAATCGCACTACGCTGCCTGCACATCACGGTCGTTGATGTAGCAGTGACCAGCCCGAAAATCGCGGCGTAAAGGCTGGTAAATGGCCCACAATGTGGTACAACTGCCCGCTGATGAAATCGATCTTCTGCGTTGCTTCAGTCAGCAGTGCCTGACGCTATGCTCAATGGCATCGCCATAGTCACGTGACCAAAGCCATGTATGAACCACCGCAACAAGTCCGCAACTGAAGTGAGGAATCGACGCCAAGGCGTGCGCCCCGAATCCGACGACTCGCGCTCTTTACAAACCATAGTGCGCCAAAGGCTCCCAGAACAAAGCGGCAAATACACAACCCATACCCAGCGCAATAACGGTGCTGGCTATAATGGTGGCGTAATCTCCCTGCCGACCACTGCATGGTGCGACGCACCAGTATATTCATAAACAACGTAAACGCCACGACGGTGGCTAGCGGCGATTGGCGTATCAGCCGATAGTGACATAGCCTGGAACAGAACCATCGGCAGCAGCAGCACAGCAAAAACGATGTAAGCGCCCCCGTTTAGTAGTTTTCAGAGCCCAATAGCCCACAACAATAAACAGCAAATAGTTCATGATGCGGCCAAGCAAAATGAGCCACACCATTGGTAGCTGCAGTAGCAGTGCCAGTTTTATACCCAAGGCCTGTGGCAAATACACAACAGGAGAATACACAGCGGCACCATTATATAGCACCTGTACTTTTTGGCGTTCGTCTAGGCGCTGGCCCGCTAGTGGGCCGCCAAATAGCTGGTATTCATTGCCCTGGCGCGCCGTCGGGTCTTGAAAAGCGTTTTGCTTATTGCCATACACATACTCCGCCAGGTTTTTAGGAATAATTGCACCATATTTTTTATCAGCCTGACGATCTGTCTTCCAGTTTCCCTGTGCAATTTCATAAGCCCGGAAAAATGGCTCTCTTCATCTACTACTGTCATCGGTGGGTTTAATACTGCTAAAGCTGCACCAACCACAAGTGCTATTACTATAAATAACCGTGAAAGCGGCACCTGTGTAAGCCGCTGCAAAACTCCCTTCATCATGTCTTTAGTATACACCTTCTGGGATTGGGTAAGCGACAGAACCAGCTTCCCCTATCAGCTAAGCCTAGTTATGGTTTCTGTGTCGTTTCCTTTGTAATATCTCTATAGCCGCTATGATTCCCTGCCGTAGTCGACTATCGTCGGGGGTCGCCTTCAGACGAGTGGCGTATTGGTAGACGATATTGGCGATAGGAAGATATTCAGCCTCTGAGCTTGGATTGCGGCCATTAAATGGCGCTGAGAACCAAATCAGCCACAGCATTTGCATTCGTGGAGTGCGCTATGACCATCGTCAAGCCAAGCTCTTTGATTGTCTCTGCACGTGACCAAAGATGATTCAGCCACTCGTCACTATCTTTTCCGTTCTCCTGGCTATACATTGCGCTCTCTTGTATGGTATGAGGGAGGCCAAAGGCTTTCCTCTCATTTCTAACTCCTCGTCATTGTCTGAGTGCATAGTGCACTCGTATTTAGCCCTCATTTATCAGCGAGTACCTTTACCATTCTGATCTGCTATCAGCATGCCTCGTATAATATTATATAGGTGCTGCAGTATTGCATAAGTAGAGGGTATTCATATGGCTGAAAAAGACAAGATCTCTGTGTATATTCTCAAAGAAGACGCGATGCAATCTTATCACTATGCCCATAATCTTCTATTAATGTATCAATGTTAGGCCGCACCTCATTAGCCCAACCGTCCAACGGTCAAATCATATCTATAATCTTTCGTAAATTCTCATACTCGTTATAGTTATAGTTGTGCATATCCATCTCCTTATAATTTTATCATATCCTATTACTTGTAAGCAGTGATTATATATAGATCCCTGCTAGATAGCTATGTCTAGCAGGGGTCTTTACTCCTTCCTCACATTACCATTTATCCGTACTTACCCTCGTCATTAAAATCATCCTGACGAGCATCGCTTAGGCGTGTGCTGGTTTGTAGCGATCCATTCCTTCTTTTCGATCGCCTTGAGATGACCAATGACGCCCAGTTGTAGTTCCGTCTGAGTTAGCATCCCAGAACCTCGCACATTATCTGGGTACGTTTGCGTGCATGCAAATTTGGTGCCTTTCGCCCTTCCGGAAAAAGATACCATCATTAACGTCACGTCCAGTGCGACGGTTGGTCTTCTTTTTCGGCCGGAATATGTCTCGAAACTCGCGAAGGCTCACTATCGCGCGCACGCCGGTCGTACAGCACTGCCCCTTCTTTTAGCTAAAATTCCCTGAGCCATGTGGCTCACCGGGGTTAGTCCTTACCGTCACTTCGCCATTGGTCCAATCTCGCGTCCGTGCCCTGGACCATTTGGCGCTCACTACCACCGAAAGAAAATAAGGATATACTCACCTTTTTCTTGTCAGTATTATGAATAATTATCACATCATTCTTATGGTGGTATTTCTTGGGAACACCAGCCTTCGAAGGATCTCAAGGTCTTGCTGCCACTTGGCTGCAGCCTTCTGTTTTGCTGCTCGCGCTGCCTGCGCACCTCTTCTGGGCGAGCATCAAACGCTTCCCTGTACTCAGCAGCTTTTTGCCTTGAGGTTTTTGAAACTCCTGCTGCGCTGCTTCATGTTCGACTTTGCACTATCAAACTCTCGCCTTTCCGGTCAAAGCTCAGCCTTGGCGACCTGGTAGTCGCGGAGCAGTCTCAAAAATGCTGTTTTGTACTGCATGTAAGTCCCTACCGTCTTTTAGCTTCGTTGTGATGATCTCGAGCAGCTTTTAGCCGATGGCCCTCTCTTGAGTGTACGCAGCCGTATCGTGCTGGCCAGATAAATACGCCTGTGACGCATTCTCAAAAAGCGCATCATACACGCGGTGAGCCTGATCTACTACTGCTGATGCCGAGTGTATTCAGCCTGGTTCTGATCGCGCTCAGACCGATACGCCTCCAGCAATTATTCATGCGTGCTGTTTGGCTTGCTGCTTCTGATCCCAGGCGCGAGAGGCATATCACTGGCGTTACTACGCCGACCCCACGCTGCCTGCTGCCGCTTCCATGCACTATCTCGATTGTGAGCAGCTTTGCTTTTTGAGCTTGCTTATACGATCCAGTTCGGATCTGACCTTGACCTGCTGATCACCTGTCCTTGTTTGTAATGTACAATGAGAATAAAGATCGCCACCAGGGCCATGGGTTATATAAACCCACTACTCACTGAGATGCTGCTATGCCATAAAACTTCAAATAAAACAACCCTCGCCGAGGGGTTACTATATAAAACGTGGCTCCCGCGACTGGGCTCGAACCAGTGACCTATTGGTTAACAGCCATAACTGCTCACCACTGAGCTACGCGGAATACAGTGGTAGTATACCAGCTGGCTATACTGGCGTCAAGTAGTTTTTACTCTCGGCCACACGTGCTATACTAACCATGCTACCTGTAACGAAAGGATTATAATGCAGCAGCCAGAAATCTTACTCACCGGTGGTGCCGGATATATTGGATCACATATTGCCGTTGGGCTGTATCAACGCGGCCACACCAGTGATCGTTGATAATTTTAGTAATGGTTCCCGCAGTACTCGAGCGCATTGCGCAAATTACCAGGCACAAGCCTCGCTGTTACACCGCTAATGTGCGCGACCGGAAGGCACTCCGCAGCTATCAGCGCATTCATTCCAGGCAGTTATTCATCTTGCCGGGCTCAAGGCTGTTGGTGAATCGGTAGGCAGCCTCTGCATTATTACACAGAAAATCTTGAATCAACCCTGTCACTCTTGCAGACCATGCAGATTTTCAGGTGCCACATTATCTTCTCGAGCTCTGCCACCATGTATAAGCACACCAGAAGAGTTGCCGTACCGAAAACTCACCAGTTGGCCCGCACCCTCGCAACCCATACGGTCGCACGAAATGCATGATCGAGGAGATATTGCGCATGCATACGCAGCTAACCCAGACTTGCAGGTAGCTATCTTGCGCTACGCAACCCTGTCGGTGCGCATAAATCAGGCCCAATCGGTGAAAACCCACAAGGACGACCAAATAACCTACTGCCATTCGTCGCTAAGTTGCGACTGGTTCGTGCCAGGCTTGGTGTCTGTTTGGCGATGACTACGACACACCAGATGGCACCGGTGTTCGCGATTATATTCATGTGGTAGATTTTGGCCACAGGTCATATCGCCGCACTCGAAAGCAACCGACTTCACCGGCCACCGCGTATACAACCTATGGAACTGGCTGGTTCTTCTGTGCTAGAGTAGTCAAAGCTTCGAGAGCTGCCAGGCAAACCAATTCCCTACACGATCCATCCACGTCGCAGCGGTGATATTGCGAGCAGCTATCTCGACCCTGCCAAAAGCAGCTCAGAACGGCTGGAAAGCCAGTCTTACTATCGACGATGCGTGCCGCGACGCTTGGAATTGGCAGCGCCAAGTCAAACGGTGTTCAATAGCCTGATATTGCCGTAATACATCATTTACTTTTTATACTATTTATGGTAAAGATGAGTCTCCGTAGAGCTGCGTTGGTACGCTAAATAATAACGCAGCTTCTAACGTGATAGATAAATTGAAGGACCCTCTATGAAAGGTATTATCCTGGCAGGCGGTACCGGTAGCCGTCTCCACCCTATTACAAAAGGTATCAACAAGCAGCTGTTGGCCGTTTATGACAAGCCAATGATCTACTACCCGCTTTCAACGCTGATGCTCGCTGGTATTCGCGATATTATGATTATCACTACGCCAGCCGACCAGCAAAAATTTAAAGACGCACTGGGTGATGGTTCACAATGGTATTCAATTGTCATACGGCGTGCAACCAGAGCCACGCGGTCTAGCGGAAGCATTTGTGATTGGTAAAGACTTTATTGGCGATGATTCAGTGGCGCTGATTCTTGGCGACAACCTCTTTTACGGCATCGGTATGGGCCAGCAACTAGCACGACACCCAAAAATCTGGTGCAACTGTCTTTGCGTATCGCGTCGATAACCCACAAGCTTTTGGTGTGGTAGATTCGATAGGGAAAGACGGCAAGGCTATCTCGGTTGAAGAAAAAGCCAGTCAAACCCAAAGAGTCACTACGCTATTCAGGCCCATGTTTCTATGACAACAAAGGTGGTTGAATATGCTGGCAGGTCAGCCATCTGACCGTGGTGAGCTTGAAATTACCAGCATCAACGATGTATCTGCAACGCGGCGATCTCAATGTGAAGTAGTACCACGTGGTACAGCTTGGCTTGACACCGGCACCTTCGATTCAATGGCGGATGCCAGCGAGTTTATTCCTATCATCCAAAAGGTACAAGGGCTCTCAATTGGTTGCCCAGAGGAAATTGCTTGGCGCAAGGGTTGGCTCAGCGACCAACAGCTGAAGAACTAGCACTCCACTGATTAAAAGCGGTTTACGGACGCTATCTGCTCGACCTGCTATGCCAGAAAAGCAGCACATGAGCCGCTAAAGGTATCGTGCCGACAGCACCACGCCAGATATCTGCGGTGGTGTTTTTAATCTAAACAGGCCGTGCAAAGTAGCCCGCGCGCGTAATAGTTTCTATTTTTTAGCCTGCTTTTTACGCTGCTTACTCGCAGGAGCGGTTTTCTGCTGCTGGGCCTGCTGCAACTCATATTCAAGCAGAGCGACCTTACGTGCAAGCTTTACAAACCGGCGTTCATCGTGCTTTTCCTTCAGGTAGTTGTTCATTAACATAAAATGAAAAGCCACCACAGTGCCATATGGCAATAAATCAGCGCCACGGCCAATGCCAATGCCATGCGCCAGCCAGTTTAACATCTCTGGCACAAGCACCGAAAAGATAGCGACCACCGTAAACACCACTAGCCCAAGTTTTTTATAGGCTTTGGTTTTGCTAGTACCACGTACATCAACAAATACACCATTGCGGCGATTAAAATGAGAATAGTATATCTGTGCAATTATCATTTCTTTGTCATCCTATCTAGCGTCACATCAAACACAATATTAATCGCGTTAATCATCGCCTGGCCCTTACCACGCGAGTAATCGGTGTATTCAATTACCACTGGTACTTCCTCCCAGTTCATATCCTCTTCAGCGATGCGGTGAATAATCTCTGAGGCGTGTAGAAGTCTGGCATTTCTAGTTTGCATACGCTCAGCCGCTTCACGTGTCAGTGAGCGCGAGACCATTGTGCGTGTCCGTCAATGTTACACCGGTAGTTTTATTTGAAAGGCAATCGCCGCCTTCAAGATGCGCTCTTTCGACTTTGGCATATTGATCGTCTTACCAGGAACCGTAGAGCCCAGCACGATATTAAGACGAGATCCATGACTCAAGCATGGTAATCACATCTTCAATGCGGTGCCGACCATCGGCATCGAATGTCACAATATACTGCGTATGTGGATTCATTAGCGCTGCTTCAATACCTGCTCCAAATGAAGCCTGCCCCAAGTTCACTGCGTAGAAATAACAGTTGAGCGTGACCCAGCTAGCGCTTCAAGAGTGTTATCTTTTACTACCGTCATTGACGACAATAATCTGCGAGAATTCTGCAGGAATACTATCAACCGTTGCCCGAATCACCGACCCTTCATTGTACGCCGGAATGACAAAACGCTTTATCATCATACTGTTTTGTCATGCCCCCATTATAGCATAGGGGCGGTAGCAGTAAAGTGTGCTCGCCACTTCTTTTGATCGGGAAAAATGAGCTTTTGCAATAATAAATAGTTCCACACGGCCACACTACCCATCACCGAAAAACTTAGCCACCAGCGGATGGAGGCCCAGCCATATCAGCCCTGCAATAGGAGCGTGCTCAGCAGTAAGTTTATCAAGGCGAGTACAATATATTTAGCTAGCTGCGTGCTGGTTTTACCATCGTGCTGGGCACCCAAAATTTATTGTGGTAAAAGCTGATGAGTAAACCCAGCTAAATCCGACAATGTGCGCCAGCAATTTCGAAAAATCAGTCACCAAATAGGGTGTACACATACAAAATGTACATATTCAACAATGGCAGCCCGTCACCACCAGCAACTTCAAAAATTTTAACACGCGCTGATGCGTACAGAATGGTTGAACAAAATTGTATCCATGGTGTATAAATAATATCTCTGGAAAACGACAAACAGCACTACTGCAATTGCGCTTTGTAATACCCCTATCAAAACCCGGTTACGTTTATGTTCTTGCTGCGGTGAGATGTGCAGCAGCGGACTCATATATAACGGCAAGACGATGACGAAGTGAAAAATATCGCCCCTTGTACCGCCATAAAACGTAGAAAAACTTGTCGGTGTATACGTAGATACATCGCGCCGTTCACCGCCACAGTAAGTGGCGCCAATTATCAGTAGACCAATCGTTTCGCCACATACATAGTGGTCGAGTTTTCTCGGCACCAGTACGTCACCAAAAGTCCTAATACTAATGCTGTTAGCACATAGAGCCACATTGGCAGGTGGTATCGGCTGTACCAAAACCCGCACGCCTACCGTTTGGCCATCGCCAAATTGGTTCATGTACGTATTGTGCTGTAACGCGCAAAAACTCAAATGGATCGTGCACCAGTTTGTCTATTTCACCTGCTGGTTAGCTTCAGACGGCCCATTCATTCCTTTGTTGGATATAGCCGGGTTTAGCAGCATGCACTGCCCAGCAAACACAGCCAGCGCCACGACCACTATACTAATCACTGGTAGTATATGGCGACGACCACGAATTAGGGTGAATGTTAGCGCAGCAGCCAGCACGAGCGGCAGCTTAACAATTACCAGTGCTACCGCAGCTACGCCACAGTAACCACCGCCCTTATGCACAGTGACGCTGCTCGCGCAGCATTGCATAGCTCGCAAATGGTGCCGTTACCGCAAACGATAACCCATCAACGAACTGCTGCATTTTGAACAGCAGCATAGTGGCGGCAGCACGCAGCAAAAGGCCCACTTTCGACGTGGCGCAACCGCTGCAACAAATAACATCACGATAGCTACCAGCGATACCACGCGGGCTGCATACAGCGCAACAAGTGGAGAACCACCCAGCCAGTGTACTACTGCAATAGCCGCTGCAGCCGGTAAATATAGCACCGGGGTTATATACATACGTATTTGTAGTATCTACCCATACCGACTGGCGTTCCTGCGGTGTATCAATAGTATTTTTAGTTCAGCCTTGGTGTGCCAATGGTTGTATTTTTACTTGGATAGCCCCAGATTGGGTTGTCCTGCACCGTTTGTTCAACCATATCTGGCACTGCGCCGCACTCTGCACCCAGCCTTCCACAAGCTGCGCGCGCAATCAAAGCTTCCAGCTTTCCAGTAGCTAGCTGATATGCCCGCAAAGTGAGCATCCTCATCCGGGCCATGGAATGGTGGAGTAATAGCAATGAAACTCACCCCACAATCAGGCAACTGTCGCATGCTACAACATGCGGCTGCGCTTATCCAGTTAAATAGGCGCTGAATAGTGATAGCTTTGAAAGTCGTAACTACGCTTCATGTGTCTTTATTTTGCTTGTACTCACGTTCAAACAAATGCAGCAGCTGGTTATTATCAATTTGCAGCAGGTTATCCGCATTGCCACCAAGTGCGCGGGTTTTGCATACTACGAATCGGGTACCAGCACTGTGGTATTGCGCTGATAAATCGTGCCGTCACTGCCTCACGCAAAAGCCTGTGTCGCCTGCTTTATGGTTTAGCAAGCGCTTGCTGGGTACGCTCATCAAGCGGCAGTGGCCTGCATCGACCCTCGCAACTCCTGCGCATGGTCAACTTTCCACCTGCGAGCAATATAGCGGCGCTGGCCAAAGGCGATATGCGCTTGCAATTGTCCTGGAGCAACCGTATGGCTCTTAGACTGTTCCTCGGCGAATGAGCGAACCGCCAGGGATAGCCCAAGCTCTTTTGCCGGAGCAAAAGCTCGTTAGTGGAATTAGTCGCTCAAATCCATCTGCCATATACACCGTCGCGTCCTGGTGAGTATCAGCGCACCAGGTGCTACCAGCAGACTTGCTTCTGGTAAGCCGTTTACCGTCACCTGATCGAGCGTCGCGATAACTGGCTGTTGCTGACCCGTAATACCAGCTAAATCTTGCATACCCGGCACTGGTCGGCGCTACCATGTACAAATGGCCACACTGTCGCATCTTGAGGAGATTTAATGAGTAGCGGCCGAGGCGCGGCTGGGCCTTTTACGCAGTAGCTGTGCAGCAGCCGGGTAATTCACTCACGCTGCCTGGGAAGTCATCACCCGATGCAAGCGGCAGCTGCCCATTTGCAAGCAAATAATGTTGCCAGCCACAACCACTTATCCCCATATTCCCTGCGTGTGCGGCGCTGCAGCACGCTCTGGTGTGAAAATCCGCTGCAGCGGAACTTACCGGTAAACGCCAGGCGTGCATTCTGCGTAACTAGCCCACTTTAGCCGCAGTGCACCATCTACGTAATACTGCTCGCCGTTGCATTATCTTCAACAATAGTATCTCGCCTTGAGCAGCGGTGGCGCTAATTGTAAATGCGCAATACCACTTGCATCAAGGCGGTTCATCACCAGCTGGCCCCTGCTTAGTAATGCGTGCTGGTCAAAGGCCTCGTATACCACGAATACCATACAGTGAACCGCTCGTAGTCATGCTAGCTATCTGTCATCATCGAGGCCATCACTAAAACCGTGCTAGCTGGTTAATCACTCAGCCGAATCGACTGCCGCACGTATAGCCGTAGTCGGCATATTTGCTGGCAGCTACCAAATGGTAGCGATATTTGAATCATAAAAGTAAACTGTGCCGTCTTTTGATCGAATCAGCCGCGTCGAGTGAGAACCCAGTTGTTTTTACCATCAAGATACTAGCTAACAAACTGTACCTGCCCTAGTCGTGATGCCGACACAAAATGCATCGCACTAACGGGATATTTGGTGTCATCAGAAATAAGATACACCGTGCTGTCTCGCTCACTGCGCACGAAACTAGATGTCACCCGTGGCGCACCAAACCATTCATGGAAAAAGAAGAAAAAGTTACGGTTTCCTACGCTCCACAATGCGTCTCACCAGGGTACGCGTTCGGTGCTGCATCACTTGGCACGTATGGCGTAGTAAATATACAAGCCAGCCGTCGCTACATTCTCAATGTAGACGCTCTTACCGGCCACACGCTGGGTTTTGGATTGTACTGAATGATGTGCGACCTGGGCGGTATTGGTATTCATGGATATGTTCTTTATAGCGCTTAAGTTGCCAGGCTGCTAGGTGAATTTGCTTATATAACCCACCCTTTGCGCTGACGCAGTTTTGCCCGAGCCAGGCCCACTGTCTGGGCGGGCATAGCCCACTAGCATACTTATACTGGCTTTTCAGTGGCCAGATCGTCAGTAAAAGAGCGACCCCTGCTCTTTTGAGCATCACCAGTAAGACTTGTGGATTAATACCATTTTCTTGAGCTGCTTGCCAAATAATTTGCGCTGTCGACATACCGCCGCAAATGCACCGCCACCCGTTCAAATGAGGTTTCACCAGTCTGTGGATTTTCGTGATATTGCTGCAAACACGGATACGGTGCTCCACCGCCAGCCACGGCTTCCGAGCATACTGTTCGCGGGTACCATTACCATAGCGCTGCCGGCCCCAGGTGTCATAAGCTGGCACGTGCTGATCTAAAAGGTCTGAATTTTCCGCCACGCTCATGGCGTCTGTTAGTAAAATACCGCATCATCGATGATATTGCCTGGCCGAAAATCTCGTGCCATTGCCGCATGCGCTGGCACACTAAACAAAACACCACCAATAATGCTAGCGATAACCCCTAATATAATGCTGATTTGTGTGAGGCCTGCCCCATGGCGCGCGCACATTACAGTTGTATCTCCATCGTATGTGGGCTATTGCCCACCTGCACTCCAGGGGAGTCGTACTCAGCGTCACTGCCCAGGTGCCACTGCCTGGTTCACTTTTTAGCAAAGCGTACAGTGCGGCAGGTTGTCGAGCTTGGATTAGCAAGGCCGCTACTATTCTTTACTACTCTGCCGGTCCTTTTGCGAAAAGACAAACTTACATTGGCCACCTTCCTTTCAGCAATTGTAGAAATAAATCCGCTGGCCTCCACAGCATCACCCTCTACGCCAACGTTCGTCACTGTGGCGTAGGCTTTGCGTTTACCATTCTCAGCGCTGGCTGTCGCCTCTGCAGGACGATCAGTTTGCGCTGGTGCCTGCTGCTTTTTATCTGGGTTATGGGCCAGCTCCTTCGTCTGTCGCTGCTCGTCGGCAGTGCGCTGTGCTCCGCCCTTCTTCATCACGCGGCGTCTCGCTTGAGATCACCACAGTGCGGCTGGCCAGATTTTGGCGTAAATGAAAAAACACCCCCAACAATCGCCCCCGTAAGTACAATACCTGCGGCGATCACGGTGAGAATGCCTTTCCTTGATATAGTGCTTGTTGATTGTTTGTTCTTGTATTTCATGTTGGCTATATTGTAGCCGATTCAATCAACAAGAAGCAATGCTACTTTATGCTTGTTCTTGATAGCCTGGCGCCCTTCAAGACAACGTGCTGCTATCATCATCATCAACATCAGCGAGTGCTGCCGCTCGCACGCCGCGCCACTTCTCGATGTTGCAAAGCGGCGCGGTAACAACGCCCCAAATTTACGCTTCAGCCGTAGTGACCATCGCGCAATGTCAGAAAATATCACGAATCACGCCACCAATAACTGCCCGGAATAATAAAACCGTTTTCGGCACCGCCACCTTAATGCCAACCTTGCGCAGCCCATCGTTTCATCAAACATGCGGTGCTTGTACTCAAACAAAGTAAAGTCATTTGAGTGCTGTACATTACCGCGTGAGGGCATCGCTTTCGTAGCCAACGTTAATGATATCACGGCCAAATAGCTGATCTTCAGCGTACGGTACGTCTTTATATGGCAGCTCGCCAGTTAGATAGTCGCGTCGTGCCGCTGAGTTAGCATCTGAATGAAGAAGGCAATTTTATCGTAAATTTCCTGATTTTTTACAAAATCATCTGCATAGAACAACGTAGTTCCCTCATCTGGTCCAAACGAACGAAATACCGAAGTGATCCTGCGCTTCAAAAGTGGAAATGTCTTTCTGGCCGTGGATCTTGCTTGCCCACCACACCAATAATTCGTGGCGACAGCTCAAATGGTTTCGTCATTTTCATACAGCCAACGGTTGTGCGCTGGTACCGCATCTTGCGAGAGATACACCACAATATCGCCCTTCGCATCGCGAGATGCAGCCGCACGAGTCTTGCCATGGCCATACTCTTCCTTAGTAATAGTCTTCCAGCGCAAATTAGGATGCTGTTTAGCATATTTAGTAATGATTTGCGGCGTCTTGTCTTTTTCGAGCTCGTAGTCATAAAACCAGCACTTCTACCGCTTTATCAGTCTTCTGGCAGGAACACCATCTTTAAAGAGGTCGTCAAGATACTTTTCACCAAAAATAGGGCTGGCACAAACACGGTAATATCATACGAATCTTGTGCGCGCTGCTTTACCAACAGTTGGCAGGCAGTTCATCGTGCTTTTTACTGGCTGGTCGGGCAGACTGAGCAGGTTTTTGTGCGGCAGCGAGACTTTGCCGGCTTCTGTATCTTTTTGCTTTCGGCGTTGGCTTACTCTGCTTTGGCTGAGTAGTTTTAGCCTAGATTGCTGTGACGCCGGCTTAGCCTGTTTCTTTCTGTACAGCCGCTCGGCTGGTTTCGCTGAGTTTCTTTCGCACACTATTCTCGCAGTAGCCTCACGGCGCAAAAATAGCTTCTCACCTCGCATCGATGCATCCCGCGATGCATTAGCTCACACTATCGCTAGCTGCCTGGGCATAGGCGAGTCAAATCGTCTTTCTCAACGATCTTGCACTGAGCTCTGCTGCCATTTGATTGGTGATGCCGGTACATAGTGAATGTAGTCATTCTCACCAAGCACTAAGCTATTGTTTTTCACCTTCATTCATAACAGGAATACAGCCCGCTGCCAAAAGCTCCAGTGGAAGGAGTGATACATTTGTTAGTGATAATACTCAAACAAGCTTCTGACTCGTGGTACAAGTGCGCTACATCCTCGTGCGAGAGAATACCGCGGTTTTTATATGGGAATGGAATTTGATAGTTACCGGTGTCCCAACCAAAGAACTCAATCTCGTATTCTAGGTGTTTTTGTGAAAAATATCTGGTGCGATAACACCCAGCTCAAACGCACGGCGCTCCGTTACCGGGCGAGCGTAGAACAAATCTTCTGCTTTTTAACTTCTGGCCATAGCGGTAAATATCCATATCAGCACCAAAGTTAAAGTAATCCGCCGCCATACCATGTTCCGACACCTGTTAGCCAGCGGCCAGCGGTAATGCCATAAAGCCCATGCGCGGTAGGTGTTTTCAGCCAGCACCGCCTTTGAGCCAAGCCATAAAAAGAGTGGTTCAAAATCTTGCACAAAGTAAAAACTTATGATGCCTTGGTATCAACATGATCATACTGCAGCTGTCTCCCAGCCAGTCGCAATCAAAGCATCCGACTCTTCATAATCAGCAATTTTCACCTTACATCAAAGTGAAAGCTGCTGCGTAAGATATCCACCGCCTGCGCAACACTTTGTGGGTGGGTCGCCTCGTAGAGGTAAAGGTAACATCGTGCCCCTGCTGCTGCAAGTAGCGTGCAAAGCGACAAATTTGTATTTTGACCACCGCTGCCGGGGCTTAATGGGCTCAGCACCCAACCAATCTTCAGCTCTTTCTGATCCATTTCTTGGTGGGGCCGCGTATGGATGATCGATGTAATTAGCACGTTTAATATCTTCAACGGCAGCCATCACGTCAATTGGCTGTTGGAAAATTGGCTGTTGCTGCTTTGCCACGTAATCACGCGTCTTTTTACTGCCTTGCAAGCCCTCATTCTTTGCGTAGGTGTAGAATTTATACAATTTCTCTTGTTTGCTCATATCACTCCTTATTGTTATCACCCTGTCAGCTGCCTCATTACAATACGCGCAGGGTTTCGTCACCTTCACGATAGTGACTCTTGCATTTTGATTATGGCGCGTTTCGACATTTTTAAATGTCTCTACTGTTTCGTGACAAGCGCTGCTGCGTTTCCTGCTGCTCACCTTGCAACGTATCATTGGCTTGTTTTGCTGTGGCTAGCTCTTGCTCAAGCGTGTCACGCGCTAGCAGAGTTGCATCTAATTTTTGCTGTGCAGCGTCACGCACATCCCCTATCTCAAACATAGTTTGCCCCAAATTTTTCACGACAGCTGCATAGCACTTGTATATTTCTTTATAAAAATGCCTGGCAACGGATGGTCATGCAATCGCTGAGCGCGTATTTGCGACAACTTCGTCACCAGGTCAACCAAGCAGAAAGTCCCTGCATAGTGAGATCTTTTGATCCTTTGGCCACTGCCAATCTTTACTATAGGTGGTGTACTGCTGCTTGAGCTGCTTGTCGTATTCACGCGGCACAGGAATAAGCGCGTCCTCAAAGGCCATCTCTTCGCTATCCCATTGCTCCTGCGTTAAAAAGCACTCCTTGTGCGGATTTGCCACATTAGCCGACCACCCAGTATCTTCCGGATCATATCGGTTCATTAGCTCATAAAGCTGCTGCACGAGCTCACGCGTTGACTCTTCACCATCGTCAAACAAACGCTTGCGATCAAGACGACCACGCAGCTCAAGTATTTCTTGCACAAATAATTTCCCGCTCAGTGGCCTCCGCCAGGCACCAATGACCGGAAATACATCGACAAACACACCCGTAAAACTCTCTGGGAACGGCAGTAAATTATATGATGTAAACATCGTTCGTTCATCGTGAAATTTACCCACCAATTGATCTGAGTGACGCGCACTCACTCCATCAAACCAAGCATGACCACGCGGTGAGCGTTTCATCATAAGCTCGCCCAGCCGCTGGTAATCACGCCACGGCATTACAATATCAATATCATCATCCCAGGGAATAAATCCCTGCCAAAGTACTGCGCCAATTTTTGTGCCACCGGCTGCGGCAAAAGTCAGTCCGTGGCTGCGACAAAAATCGCTAAACACACGATATGTCGCGAGAAGTCGCCTCTGGATCTCAGTTAGGTTGCCAGGTTCCTTTACGTGTAAATGGTCCATTGTCACCCTCGTTTCTGGTTACGAATTACAAAATGTAAAATTTGCTTCTCCCCCGTGAAGGCATATGGCACAAGCTCACCATTCTTTGTTTTGCGGAATAGTGCAGCTGTTACTTCAAGATTACGGTCGTTAAACCCTGTAAGTGGCAGTGTATAGTATAGCTATAGGTGCCCTTTTTGATTGATCGTAACTGCTGGCGCAAAGTCCCTCATCAACATATCCATCGTCGATATGAACTAGCTCAGTTAGTCACCTCATCGAGTACTGAAATCCAAACCCAACCGGTACATCCTCGTGCACCGTATACGTTAGCTTAATCTCAGCTCATCTTGTTTGACAATACTGTCTTAGACAGAGCTTTCTAGCGTAATCTCTGTCGTGGGCCGATCGTCATCTCTTTCTTTTTGCTGCTTTGGCTTAACCTCAAGGTTTACTCGGCGTATACCGGTTTGCCACTTCATCTGGCGTACCGTCTAGCACTAGCTGCTCTTTTCAATCAAGATAGCGCGGTTGCAGAACTTTCAACCGATGCCATATCATGCGTCACTAGCTACTAAACCGTTTTACCATTGCGCTGGTTCTTTTAAAAATATTCGAAACATTTGCGCTGGAAGGCTCCATCTCCACTGCGAGCACCTCGTCGAGTACCCAGAATATCTGTGTCCGCCCTGGATAGCGATTGAAAATGCCAAACACACCTGCATCGCTCGAGTAGTCTCTTTAGCTTTTGGTCCATAAAGCGCTCTAGCTCTGAAAAGGCCACGATGTCATCATAGCGCTCTTCAATTTCTGAGCAGCTGAAACCGGTATGCCCATTCAAAGACATTATCACGACCAGATAACTCTGGTTAAAGCCTACGCCGAGCTCAATGAACGGCGTCAACACCATGCGTCTACATGACCACCATTTGGCGTGTAGATTTCTGAGATGATCTTCCGGCAGCGTACTCTTGCACTACCATTACGCCCAACGATGCCAATAAAGTCGCCCTATATACGGTGAAAACGAAATATCATCGAGCACCCGCTGAATTTTCGTAGCCACGCTTATTAAAATTAATTAGGCGCCCTTTTAATGATTCTGCGACTCGTGCGGCAGCTTTAAATTCTTTTGTTATGTGCTGCACATCACAGCGCGACACCTCGTGTCTTCCCTATCATTACAAATTCTCCGCGAAAACTTTGATTCTTTTGGAAATATAGCAACCACCAACAAAGCACCACAAGGGTAAAAGCCGACTGGCACCACAATCGCAAGTGGGTTTATGCCTACAGATCGAGCTGAGCGTCTTATCACCAATGATTGCATCACGCACTTTGAATAACTAGTGCACTCGGATTGAGCAGTAGTCTCTCTCAGCAGCTCATTTTTACCATTTGCAGCGGGTAAATACTGGTGTTGCGTAAAAACCACCCTGCAGAATGCGCTTCCCAAATGTAGGATACATCACAGGACTTTACATACGGTGCTGAAAGCAGGAACGAAAAAGCCAAGCGCCAGCAACTAGCCAGTAACATACACTGAAATAGCAGTATGCCAGTCAATGAGCGGTACTTGGTTAACGACCATAAAATAGCCACAATCACCAAACTCAGCAAGAGGTTAATAGTCGCTGAAATACTGGTTGAAATCACCACTGTCCAGCGCGGAATCTTAATCTATCGAATCAAATCACTGCGATCTAACGATCGCCCCAACGCTTTGTACCGTCATTTCGGTAAAGAGTTCCACAGCACGATACCAATCAAGAGGTAAAACCGCAAGTGTTGGATTTCGTTTACCAACGTAAAAAGTTAACAAATACGACATACAAAATGCCAAATAGCAGTAGCGGCTTCAGCAGCGACCAAACATATCCTAAAAGCGATCCCTGATAGCGTAGTGAAAGTCGGTCCGAACTAATTCTGCCAGGAGTGCTTTATTTTCTTTTGCTAGAAAATTACTCATATGTCTGCTATTATAGTAGTAAACTATGGAAAAGTCAATGCTCAAACACTGCTATTATTGTCTTAAACGGAATAATGCCAGCGATGCGATTCGCTCTGTTCATTCCTCCTCAAAGCAGACCGTACCCTAAAATTGTGATTGTCGACAATGCATCAGCAGTGATCTGCAGCAAATTCATCAAGAATTTGATGACACCGACCACGTTACGTGTGCAAAATTCTAGTAGTGGCTTTTTGCTGGTGGCGTTAATCGCGGCTTCCACTGGGCATTGACATGACTACGCCTTTATTGGCACCTTGAGATCAGATGCTGCTACAAACAGACTGGCTCGAACAGCTATTACGCGCGGCTGATCAGCAGCCAAAAGTTGGTATATTTACTGGGCATTTCTAAATAAAGCTGGCGATACTATTGATTCCACCGGTGAACTGATGACTACCTGGGGTATTGCCGGGCCACGCGGCCGCGGTAAACCAGCTAGCGACGGAACTGCTATGCCAACGAGTATTTTCGGAGCGAGCGGCGGTAATGTGCATGAGGCGCGAATTATTACGCCGCGCTGGCTTGTCTGATGAGCGATTCTTTATGTATTTTGAAGACATCGACCTCAGCTACCGCGCACAACTGCTCGGCAGCAAACGCATATACACAAGCTTCAGCTATCTCTTATCATGACACTGGCAGCAGTAGCCGTAAAATACCTGGCCTAACTACTCGCTACTTCTTCCGTAACACCCCTATGGTCTTTTACAAAAATACACCGCTGCAGCTACTACCACCACACTGTTTTGGTTAAGCTACCCTTATTGTTTAGTAAAGCCATCGCCAGCGGACGAGGCGGGCTCAGCACTATCCGCGCCCTGCAAAAGCCCTCGTTATTGCACACTAATTCGCGCCCGTTGGCAAATTCAGCAATGGCGGCAAATCAGAACCAGAGAACTCTACTCGCGCCTTCACCCCGGACCACTCGATAGCAAACTGGCCCTACACCGAGTGCACCGCTTGCTTACCACCTTCACCAAGAAATCAGACGAACTACCATGTATCACATCGCTAATGACGCTCGTGTTATTAGCAGCTCTACAGGGCGCTACGTCGAGCGGCTGCTGCACTACCTAGAACAGCAGTCGTACCGTCGCTACACTGTCTGGTGCGTGCCAAAGATAAGCAATTCTACCGGCCAACCAACCCTAATTTTCATATTGTTGCAGCCGATTACAGATTACTCTTTTGCCGAGCAGCTTGGTTTAAAAAGCAGCTCGATGAGCTTAGCCTGGTTGGTGCACTTTGTATGCCGCAGCAGCCAATTTTATACTGCAGGCTGCACGTTACCACTATTCGACCTTACGCTTCCGAAAAACCTACAATTCAGACAAAACGGCTGGCTTTTCACCTGAAGCGGCTGGTGGGGCGCAGCGTCTTTTCGCTGGGTTAGCCACAGCAGTCAGCTCATCATTGCGCAAGTAAATACACCGAGGCAAGATTTATTATCGTTCACAAAAGCTGCGAGGCAAAACGCTTTACATGCAAGCAGCCGATGCTCTGTGCTCGTGAGTTAAAACCATACTCAGAGCCGCTTGGTGATTTTATTCTATGCGGCAGCAGAGCGACTCATAAAATATTCGCCGCCTTGGCGATGCGATCAACAGCTACTCACCCATCGGCCAGAGCTAAAATTAGTCCTTGTGGGCGCAAAATGCTGCGCCCAACGCAATGCGACTCTATTTTTCAAAAACAGGGCTATCGTAACATTATTTTCACCGATTTTGTCGAAGATGCGGTACGTGATTGGCTATATGCTAGTTGCCGCGCCTATGTATTTCCATCGGCTGTGGAAGGTTTGACCTCGGCCTAGGCAATGCAGTATGGCGCACACGCTCTCGTTTTCAGCAACGCCACCTGCCTGCCAGAAGTCTACAGTGACGCTGCCCACTATTTTGACCCATATAGATACAAAACGATATCGCCCTGAGCCATTACTGATGTGCTCGATGATGATATGCTCAGCGATACCCTCGTACAAAACAGCCAACGTGTCCTGGCCCGCTACTCATGGGGAGCCGCCCGCGAAACACTAAGCTGTCTACCGGGCTATTCTACGAACGGCAAGTTGAAAGAAAATACATCACTATAGCAGCGCTAGTAGCCAACAATAGAAATTTTAACCTCGCTATTACTTGTTTGTTGATACATACTCTTACAACCCATAAGAACTGGTATCCCTAAGATAATTTATATATTTCTGTGAACCTCCACCCTTAACCTCCGTATTCAGCGCGATAGAGATCTTTTGGTCACATGCGCTAGCAAAATAACCAATAAATCATCATTGCAGCGTTTTGCCCGTAGTTACCTATCATTTCCTCGGGCGTGGTATGACGACTATCCCGCAAGCATCGCTCAACTGCAGCATTTTGCTACACACACAACTGCCACTTACGGCCAGTATTCTTTCTTGCTGCGCAGTTGCAGCGGCAACCTACATGGCTAGCCGGCTACCACTTTGGCAGCAACTGGCTGCGTTGGTAGACTATTCGACGCCCATCATTACCTGAAATCTCACCTCCACCAGAGCGGAGGCTGCAAGCTGCTATAAAAACACTACTATCGCACGGCTACCGGGAGCTGTGGCCCGTGCATGATATCGCCTCAGGCTCGTTAATGTCATGGCGCACTATGATATCGCGCAAGATAAGTCACCCTGAGCTCTGGGATCTTGCCACAGGGTAGAAATTAAGAGTATGGATGACTTCACCGGCACCCTGGGATAGCTAATCCACTAGCACCCGGCACGTTGTAGCTCGGCTAGTCACTCCTACCCGCCACCTCTTCCCGTAGGGCGTTCGCCACAAATTCGGGCTGATCTAGCTGGCTGAATGCGTAGCTTTCAGCACAGGAACCACGTGCGCATCCGGCATGCGGGTGGCATAAACGGCGCACCTTCGATCGGGAACAGCTTCGTGGTATCGGCCCATAAAAACAGGGTGGGTGCTCAAACCGTTCCAAATCTCGCGCGGACTGCACCGTATATTTCGTAGAAATACCCTTCAGCACTTTCGCCAAATCGCGGCGAACCCCGGCATCTTTCAGCGGCGCAATAATGCTGTTCCACTCGGCGGCGTCAAGCTCGCGTTTACTAGACCGCAAAAGAATCGGCGGGCGGCGCACCCACCCAGATGCAGGGGCTGCTCGGAGCGCCCGTAGTTCGGAATGTACGCCACATACTGCAGGTAGCGTAACGGCAGGGGCAAAGTTTTTCTCGGTATCGCATGAGAGCAGCACCAAGCGCTTGAGTCCTGCGGTTCCCCGCACGCCGCCAGCTGAGAAACCACTCCGCCGGTATCGCTGCCAATGAGGGTAAACCCGTGTGGGCATAGCTGTTCTGCCGCTTCGTTCACGGCCTGCGCCAGCTCGGCAACGGTGAGGGCTGCATCTTCTCGGGCGGGAATAGTGTGACTCCCCAAAAGGGATATCGAGGTTATGCACCGAAAATCTTGGGAGAGGTTCTGCACCACTTCGCCCCCAGACATCCGAATTCGTCAGCAGCCCGTGCACAAACAGCTGGGTCTTATCGCCGCGGCTCACGGGGACCACCGTATTCACGCCAGCGAAGCTGACCGATTCAGGTTTTCTGCGCTGCCCGTCGCCACCAGTTCAGGGTAAGATTCCGGCTCATGCTATTAGCTCCTTTTGTTATACAGGTTGATTTTCTATGTGCTAATATTTAATGTCAGCTACCAATATTATAATATCATTAAATATTTAAAATTACTGTTATATATTTCGTGAAACTACTTAACGAGGCCGCGGCTATTCAGTATCATAACTCGTAATGTGAAATACACCACTGCACTGATTCAACTCACCAGATTATCTGCGCTTTTGGATGGCGTACCCATGGTGATCACCCCTAATGAATAACCCTCCTTAATCCTCCTTTGACCTATTGGCGTTACGTATGGTCTCGTGCGCTCGTGAGCTATCGAGGTTTTTACTGAAGGAGCCCAGATAAGCGAAAATGAGGCCGATTACTGCGAATACGAGACCGACTTTCGCGGGGTCCACACACCCGCATGAAATATTCTGCATGGTTAGCCAGGCTCCTCCGCCTACGAGGAGTGAGATGATGCTCAGAAAATTTCTTTCGATTTTTCGGTTTCGCATGATGCCTACCTTCCTTATGAAAAAGCTTTCATTCTTAAATATAGGTGATCCACACTAGTTTTATCAACGTCAAAAGCTCCAATATCGAGGCTATATTATTTCTGTCCTCGGTTGTCTGCCTAATATTGCCCCGCTAATGCAAACTACAGCACTGTCACTGTATCGTCAACAAAGACTGGCAGTAGCATGCCGGTAATTATGCAAATAAGCCCACCCATGCTAAGCACACTGTGGCCATAGGAAATGCGTCGCACCGCCACGCGTCAGCCAGTATTGCGCCCAGCCGAGCCATGAATATAACTAACCCCCGCCAGCCGCTCATGTGCTGCAAATAAATACTGATTTTCTATGATCGTTGCCGGACGCCAGACAGCGAAGCTGAACCAGTGGTGCCAACTCCAGCCCCTAGTGGATGCCTGCAGCTCGGTAATACCGGTTTGCAGTGAACTACCATGCCCTCATTAAGTCAACTTGATTAGCTTCGTGTGGATTTTTGTGTAGCGACATGTGAAATAAACGATGAATCTCGCAGCGCAAATGCTCCGCACCAGCTAATGTCACTATTACTGCCGCTGGTCCACTCTCACGATAGTTTATCGCGCCACACTATACAGTAGGGGCGCCACCGCTGCTACCGCTGCACCCTCATGCACTACGCGAATAAGCTCGCAGAGCACCACTCCGACATTACTATCATGCCACCCAGCCACCAATATTCCCTTTCTGCACCTCGCTCTGGTGCAGCTTGTAGCTATCAGTGCCACCAGTGCCATAACAAGCACACTACATGGCATACACCCCAAGCGGGTTTGGCCCCGCAAGTGCTGTCAATGCGCCATAGGCTTCGTTTGATCTACTGTTAGATACGGCGCAATGTTTTTGGTTTATCGTAAGTACGTAAATTATCCGGTGGCAACAACGGCTGCAAGCAGCCAAAGCCCAGTACAATTACTGCCGATTAACAAACTACGCCGCATACAGTCCACATATGTGGCACAGTAGAATACCTATATGGCCCGCACTAAAAGCCAGCACCTGCCCTGAACATCAATTAAAATCCGGCTGCCATCGCCTGTGGGCCATTGTGAAATCAGCGCATACTGGCCCCGTGCACAGCCACAAAAGCAATGCCTACAGCCACGGTACGACCACGCTTTCCAGTAATTCCTGCTCGCAGCCGCTGCGGATGATACCGTATGCCATACCACAGCAGTAACGCTGGTTCCGCGATCAGCACCAATTCTTCGAAAGCTTTTCACCGGCGTCGCCATCGCTGGTACATGTGCACCAATCACTACAGATAGTGGCGCATGTACACAAACACCCACTATCACTCATTGCCATCGTCCACCGCAATACCTGTTCTATTCTCTGCTTCATCATATTGCCGTTATACGCACTTCCCCTGAAAGGTGCTATACTAACGCCATGCCGTCACGTAATTCTAAATACCACAGTCTATTACTTATCTTTTGCAGATATCTCAACGCTCGTAGCTGCCTTCGTTCTGGCACATTGTCGCGTACCAGCTCGACCACCGCCCACTGCTTGAAGATGTATGCCCAGGAGTCCTGGTGTCTGTGTCTTATCACCTATTTGGATCGAGTGCCGCCCATGGTCTGTACTCAGCTGGGGTATATAATCGTCGCCTCGTTGAATGGTCTAAGATTTTTAATCGCTGTCTTTATTGGTATTTTGCTTGTTATTGGCTGTAGGTACGCCATTGGCACCGCCTCTTCCTGCCGCCTGGTAGCACTGTATGCTTTGGTACTACCGCTGTTATGGTCACCCTGGTGCGTGAATTCCTCCGCGCCTTATGCGTAGCGCTGTTCCGGTATGGCGTTGGTGTGCGCCGCGTGCTGATCGTCGGTAACTCAGCAGCCTACCGACATCAGCCCACGCTGTCTGATACGAGTGGGCAGGTGAAATTGTCGCAATTGCCGGACCGCGCGGTCAGTCCGCACGGCATATCACCGGCCATCATTACCGCCGTCATCACCGCCCTCGGATGATGCCGCCCAAGCCGCGCATCCTCGACCATCATCCAGACCGACGTTAGCACGACTCAGAAGAAGCGCACGCTAGCAAGTGTATGGCCTGCGCCCAGGTGCATCGCATTCGAGTACAACTCTCATCCCTGGAGAGCCAGAATTTTTATACCGGCAAGAACACGATTGATATCTTCGCGGCTGCAATCATCACCGTTAGCCAAACGCCGCTTATCGGCTGGGGAGCAATTGTATGTCTTCGACTTTATTCTTGGCATTATTGCTCTCCTATATTACTATCACCACTATTTATCACCTTAATTATTTATGCATCTTTAATCCTGGCCCTGTTTTCTACAAAAGTGCTCGCCTCACCTGCAGTTCTCGAAAGCGAATTAAGCTGTATATAAATCCGCAGCATGCGCCCGAATTCGGCAGAGAAAGATGCTGCATGAAGAGTTTGCGAGATGGGTCGCCCAGACCTCGCGAAAGAATACAAAAGCACCACAAGTGGGCACGACGCGTTACCAAGTTTGGCCACTTTTACAAGCGCCACCTCGCTGATGAGCCGCCGCAGTTGCTCAATGTGATCTCAGGGAGCTGAGCTGGATGGGCCACGCGACTCTGCCACAAGAGGTAAAATTCACATGATCCCGCACCGCGCGACGCAGCATGTTAAATCTGGAGGAACTGGCCTGCAGCGGGTGTCTGGCCGCAGCAACCTCAGCTTTCGAAGAGCGCACTGAACTAGAGGTTATACGCGCCCGCAACTGAGCCGGTTTGCGAAGCGATGTGAAATTCTACTAAAACTATCGCTGTAGTATTCCCGCCGCGAAAGGAGCAAAATAAATGACGAAGCAACAACCACCGAAATAGGCAATCGCACGCGACTGGCTTACTAATATGGCAGTGGCGCCGAAGATGTCGTACTAGCCCTGGCCCGAAGCCTTTCCTGGAGCACTATTTACACTCCAACCTTCACCCCAGAGGTACGCCCGCTTTTCCAGCACTTTGATGTCCGCACAACGTGGCTACAACGCCCCGCCTCCTCGTCGCCCGCAAAACCGCACAAATCCCTCAGAGCTGCGCGTTAAGGCGTCGTGGATCTAGATCTTAGTGAGTTTGACATCATCATTTCGGCTCAAGCGCCGAGCAAGCAAGTTCGCACCAGGCCAGACCAGCTACAGCATTTGCTACCGCCACACACCAATTCGCTGTTACTGGAGCCACTCATCACGAATATAAAGCCGACCCTGGCTTTTCGGCAAACTCAAATCCACTTATCTCGACCGTCAATGCGCCGCTGCTCGTGCCACCACTGCGCCGCGCGGATCGCGGCAGCCCGCCGCGTTGACTTATTTTTAACTAATTCACACGAAGCTGCAAACGCATTAAAACCTATTACCATCGCCCGCTCACGGTGTAAAATGTACCCTCCAGTGGATGTTGATCGCTTCTCACCGATGACAAGCGCGCAGCGACCAGCCACATCCGCGCTTCGGCCTGCCAGGATGTCGTCGGCGTATCGAGTAGCCGTTGCTGCAGCCACAAAGCACCCAGTGTACTGGCTCAAGGCATTTAGCGGCAGCCGCGCCAGCAACTTCCAAGTCGACATGGTGGCTGGCCCCTACTCGCGGAATTTTGCATCACCGGCTTTCGGTGACATGCCTCTGACACTGAGCTTGCCACTGGCAGCTAAATAGTGCCAAAGGATGATTCTCGCCGAAGAAGACTCCGCATCGTCCAGGTGCAAGCCTCGTGCTGGCGCACCGGTCATTGGGTATGGCAAGCAGCACGCTCGATATCGTGCAAGATGGCGCCGCGCGTGTGTTATTCCATGAGCAAACGAGGGATAGTCTATTCAGGCCATCCAAAAAGCCGAAAAGACAACCTCTCACTCCACCACTTTCTTTGCCCAAAAAGCCCGCCGCTTTAATAAAACCTCTTTCATCATGAAACATGCGCAGATTGTCGCCGACGGTGGCAAAATGCTGCCGCTAAACGCGGCAGTCAGAATACCACCAAATGTTACTTGCGGTTTTTGCTGAATAGTACGCTCTCACCGCGCATTAGTGCAGCTGGCTCGATTATCGCAACCTCTATCGCGACCTTCGCCTTCAAGAGTGTGTAGAAATATCGCTACCTCTCCTCTGCACATGGTGCAGCAGTACGTCGATCGGCGCAGGATTAAGCGTACACTCCTTTCGCGCTGGCCCGTTCTCACACGCACTTGCCGCATCGCCGCGCGAGCCGCCTTATCAGCGAGCACCTGAGCACGCCGCTTTTGTAATCGCAATATCGCATCGCACGAACCACAGTGGCTATCGTATGGCCTGCAAAGCGGCAGAGTAGTGAGGGTGCTGCAGGCAGCGCAGCGTCTCTGCGTTTCCTGACCAATCAGCAGCCGACTCTCACTATTATGTCGGGCACATCTACCTCGTATAATGTCGCAGACCAATTGTGCCGATACTACGCTATATTTGGCTCGAAAAGGTCACACATCTTCGATGAACTTTTGAGAAAATGCGCAACTGCTACTTGTTCCCGTGTCATTAGCTACTAGCTCTCCTTTTACGTTTACCAGTTTTGCTACCACCGTGAAAATATTCGTCTCAGACGTTTGCTTCGTCTGTTTTACCTTTACCACTCTTCTTGGCCTGTACCATGCTGCGACAATCTCTGCTCCGCTCCTCTTTGCACGCATCGCAGCGTTTCTTTGCTGTCGCTAGCAATTCCCTGGAGTTCATCTTGGTCTTCACGCAAAATCAATCGCTGCTGCATGAAATAAACCACCACGTTAGACACTACCATGTATAGCGCCAACGCTAATGCACCCGCGTACGCTTAATCCTTAATAAAGAACATCATGAACGGCAAAATACCAGTCATTTTGCGTGAGACAAGCGCGGTAAGCTCTGACTTGATCAGCCTTGTTTGCCTTCTGCAGCTTCTTGCACCTAATATGGCGGAAGGTGTTTGGCTTACCGGTGTGCGGCGTGCAGTCTGGCGTGTAATCAACTACCGCAAGTACGCACGCAATTGGCGCAATAATCAGAGTATAACCGTCACGCCATCAAAGTGGAAGCGAAACTCAAGTGCTGACGGGTTAGACTCGTCACGCCAAATAATGTTTTATTAAACGCCTCTGGGTGCGCAATCACCCTTTTGCACTTCGCACGCTGCTGGCACGAGCGGAGTATGACAGCACCCAAGCTTTTCAGGGAGGAGTCATGCGTGGTCCGTTAAAATACGCACCACCTGGTAAATACCGATCCAAATTGGCAACCGAATAAGCGCCATTGCTAAATAGAACGGAACTGGTTTAACATTGCGCCGCTTATACGCTCCATCCTGGCGCAGCCACGATGCCTGCGAATTTATCTGTTGTTGTTGGTTTATTTCAGCAAGTTCTGGCTGGAAGCTGCACGCATCGCCCGTGACTGATGTGGAAGCAGCGACCGCAGCGCGCGCCAGTAACACAAGTCGCACCCAACACCGTGAACAAAATGATTGAAATACTGAAATCCGAACCAGGTACACAATACTATAAATTGCTGCAAAGGTTGAAAATCGGCTGCACTTATAAGTGTCGCGCGCATGCAACGAGATCCTTTTCTCTATGTTTCTTGGGTATGTAACAGACTACCGATTGTTATTTCGGATATAATTATACCATACTTTACCTTCCAGCGCGGCGACGCGGCGCACTACTGCTCACGGTAGAGTCCAGCACGATCCTAGCAAAGCTGTTTTCATCATATTTTGCTGCGCAGATCGGTGAGCGGCATATCACGCACTTCACTTGAAAATCATTAGCACCACTACATCGTGCGATGGCTTAAGCCCTAGGAAGCGCCGAATCACTTCATATACGCGGCGGCGGCGGCTGGTTTCAGTTTCACAACCGCACTCTTTAAGATCTCTGACACGACAGCAGTACAAACCGAGACAAAGCTTTTGCCGACGTGGGCTAGTCAATTGAACGCACAGTGATCATTCGTGAACGTGGCCTAACGCCATCGCTTTATACACATAGCTTGAGACTCAGCCGCATGCACCGTGAAACCGGTTACCGGAATTGTAACATTACATACATTAGTATACCATCGCTCCGCCCAATAAATACCCTGCTATAAGCTCTCCATTGCAAACAAAAACTACCTGCAGCAATTGTAGGTAGTTTATCGCCGATTAGATTGAGAGACTTTAGCGCGTCCGCTGACGGCGGCGCCGCTGAGCACCAGGACGTCCGGCCTTGGATTGACATACGGCGCGGAATCCGTGAGTCCGTGCGCGGTGCCTTGTGGTCCAATGGTTGGTCTGTTCGTTTTGCATTATCCCTTGCGTTTTAGCGCAATATATCGTCATATGCAAGGTGCACCGCCTACCGCCAGCGGTCATGTCGCAATGCTATCCACCGCCATAGCGGTTGTTTTCCACAGTATTTACGGTGGGTAGTCGCTACCTGTGGAAAAATAGTACCCAATCGGCCGTCTTTTTAATACAGCTGTCTTCTCTGGTTTCTCTCTAGGAGGCTACCCTTTTGCGTACAATGAAAACAAGTACATGCAAATCAAACAAACGTAGCTCGGCGTGGGAGAACGGGTAGGTGTTTTTAATGGACGATTTGGCAAAAGTGTCTCGTGATGGACCTCGAGCCGACTGTGCGAGCAGCGTATTCGTTGCTTCACTTAAGCCGGGTGCGTACGATTCGTTCGCCAAGACGATAACGTCATTGGCACAAAGCGTGCATAATGTCTTTGCAAAAGCCAAATTGAAAGCCGCTCACAAAGGCTAAATTATTGCCTTGATTAGGACGGTATACCTGGCAACATTGCGCCTATGAGGTTGTGTCAAGCGGTCACCGCCGCACCGTCGTTAACGTGCAGAACAACAGCCTCGCCAGCAGCGCCGCCAGCAGCGAGGTACTGCTGATGATCTCAGTGCCGCTTGCGCCAGCAGCCGTCGGCTATCATCGATCACCGCGGCGCAAACTCGACACAACGCACAACCCACGCCATACATATCTGATAATTTTGCGTGGGATCGAGTAACGACCTGGCTTTTAACGCCTGCCAGGCTGTCAGCGCGCGCACCCCGGGCACAAAGTATAACCCACTCTTTCTCTATGGTGGCGTTGGCCTTGGTAAAGCCACATCTTATTCAGGCGGTGAGGCATCATTACATGCAAAAGCCAATCCACGCGCCCGAGCGTGCTGTTTCTACCGAAACGTTCGTTAAAGAGTTTCTCGACAGCATCTACCTAAAACAGTGTCACTTTTTCAGATAGAGATATCGTAATGTTGATGTGCGCTGTTGTTGATGACAGCACCATTGCTGGCGAGGAAAACGCATAGGAAGAATTCTTCCATACCTTTAATGCATCTGCACCAGCATAATCAGCAAATTACGGCTTTCGCAGACGTCAGCCACGCACGATATCCCAACGCCAACCGACCGGTTACGTAGCCGTTTTGCCTGGGGCGCATGCGTAATTGAGGTTCGGCCGTCTGACTTCGAAACACGCTGCGCCATTGTTAAAGCAAAAGCTAACCTAGCTGAGGATTGGAGCTTAGACGTGCAGTCAATCGACTACATTGCCTCAAATATCACGACCAACGTACGTGAGCTCGAAGGCACGCTGAACCAAATCCTTTGCCTTTTCAGAAATGCGCGGTATCACTCCTGATGTCCTCGATTGCCGAAGGCTGATTGGTTCTGCCCGTGCGACCCGCCCTCAGCGCACATCACGCCAAAGCAAATTGTCAGACTGCCTGTTATTTCCTCAATCGACTATAAAGAGATCACCAGCGCAAACGAAGTCGTCATATTGCCATGCCGCCACATTGCGTGTACTTGCTGCGCGGCGAAGCTACGCTTAAGTTTTCCAAAATTGCCCAAGAACTTGGCCGCAAAAGACCACACGACTGCGATCTACCTCGGTGAGAGGTGGAAACCGCCCAGCAAGCCATGAGACATTGAGCTGGCCAGCGGTGAAGCTTCTGAAAATTCGTGACCCTGATGCATAATTAGATCAGTATTTTATTTTCATAATATAGTTATCTACTGGGTATTTACTGGCATGGAAAAGCTGCGCACATGCCCCATCTGCGCACGGAAAAGGTGCACGGTACTGGCGGCTATGGATATGGTGCAGGCAGCTATGTTGCCTGGGATAATCGCGCAAAACATGTGACTACTGGGCACACCTATTCGCATTGTTTTGCGCTCTGCACATTATCGTTTGGGCCGCCTACTACCACTGCTAGGTGGTAGGTTTTGCCATGCTATATCCACAGAAGCTTATAACCATCTCCATTTCTATATTTCTTTTAGCGATTATTTTACCAATAAAGGATATGGAATTGACCAGCCGCTACGAAGAGAACCTGTCGCTTTGTCAACTGGTGGGCGCGTGGCGAATGGCCGCAGCCAGTACCGATACCTTTGAACAACATACATTGCTGCAAACAGACGGCATGCAGCTGCTTGTGGCGGCGACGAACTTAGGACGCCAGCAGCAACGCATATTGCGCTAAAAATGGCGAATCCTGGAAGGGCAAATTACAGCGGTGCCAGCGCGGCTCATTACTGAATTTGTGGCGTTCAGCTTGCCGAAGCTGGACCGGTGAATTTAGACGTGGAAAGGCACGCATTTGCATGTTAAATCGGTAAATTTTCATCGACAATCCACGGTATGCGATGCGACTGAATCTCCAGAGCTGCCAGATTACTGAGGAGGATTATGCGATCCGCCACGAAACTCTAACCCAGCAGATCGCCAGCGAGCGTTGTCTCAAACGAGATCATGCCCAGCGAGTAGCGATGCTGCCCGCCCGTGCTTACGGGTGTGTCATTGGCACTCGCATAACGGGCATTTTGTATTTAGGCGGCTACCGATGGCTGTCGACTGAGTCGGCGCGCCGATTGAAGTGGCGACCGAGAGCACGGTATCAATCAATTGCGCCGGCTTCAGAGCCTGCAAGAAGTGGCCTGCACCTGCAGGATGAGTATGGATAAGATTGAAGTGTTATTCGATGAGAATCCAGGCCAGGTTCCGCGCTGATGGGATTGAGTACGAGCCGGCTTATCGACGGTAACTCCTGACTACTCAGCGTAGCTAATCTCCTGACGCCAGAACTATCAAAGCAATTGCAGCGCGCTGTGATGAGGCGGAACTTTGCCGTATCGCAAAAGCGCTGGGCTATTTGCGCGCGATTCTGGTGGTAGTGTAACGCAAACGTGAGCGATGTGGAGCCAATCGGGTAAAAAGTTCATCTCGTTGCTTTCTGGAGCTGGGTGGCAAACGATTCGGAAGCCGCAGCAGAGGTTGCAGGTGAAGGACAAGTCACACTGAATTCGCGCCTTTATTGGCGACGCCCCGCGTGCTAGAGGGTGGCCGGCATGTTTCGGTTTAGTGGCAAGCTAAGCCCTGCGTGCTTCACGCCGATATGTTGACTCAGCCAGATTTTAGTCTATATTATTATGCCGCTGAAGAGTTAACCGATGCGTATTTCAGCGCTAGCGTTGCAGCATGTTTTCGCAGTCGCCGCGTGCAGCGTGTTAGATTTTACAGGATACGTCACTACTGCTGATTGGCAGCTGCACGGTAAAACGTCGTTAATAGAGGCGATATACATATTGCCTCGCGTGGTGGGTCGTTTCGTGGCAATGATGCTGCGGTTTTGATGCATGGCAGCCCGTGGTATCGCATTGATGTGCGGAGTTTACCACCAGCGAACGCGACATTTTGACGGGCGCGCTGGTGAGCTGGCGCAAGCACCTCTCGCATTGATAGTCAGACCCACATCGGGCTCCCTGAGGCGCATATGGCATCCAGTGGTGTTGTTCGAGGCAGACGACTTTGCAGTGACTTTCTCGTTCCCGTCACGCTGCCGTCGCCGGTGGCTCGGATCGGTTCATTATGCACATCGGCGGCCACAGCACGGGCGGTCGCTGCGGCAATATGAGCAGGCTTATGCGGCAACGTAACAACGCACCAAAGCCAGCAGCCGCGCGGTGATGCGTCATTTGCTCATGCGATGTGCTATTGGCACGTTGCGGAGCAGATGGTTTAGCCCGAAACGAGCGCAGGCAGTTTCGTATATGGCGGAGCGAATAACTGCTCATAATCGCGGGTACCGGATACCGCAGATGCCGTGTGGCTTCGTACGAGAGCATCGCGGCTGGTGTGGCAGCACGCAGCATGGAATTACTTGATGCACTGGGGGCTACTCGGCAAAAAGAGATAGCCATTGGTTTTGCCATCGGTCGGTCCCTCACGAAGGATGATATGCAGGTGACGTTTAATGGCGCTCCTGCGCTCGATATAGCTCTTCACGTGCGAAGTGCGCAGCGTAACATTGGCAATCAAACCACTTTGAAATTGCTGCCATTGCGCAGCCAGTGGCGCAGCCAGTCGTACTACTTGATGATGTGTTTGAGGCTTGATGATGACCGCCAAGCGGCGCTCGTGGGACTAACGGATGCAGCAATGATTATCATCATCGAACCGCGCCCCAGAAGGCTATGGTAGCCAGCTGGTGACGTTATAACGCGAAAACTGCTCCTACACGCGGGAGCAGTTTTGATTGAAGCATGAAGCGATTCTGAAACGACGATTGATGGATTGCGCTATATGGCGTGTGGGCCGGGCTTGTATGAGCTGAATCCAACTAGGTCGTATCTGACTTGCCAGATCTAATTGTCTCAGCACTGTTTTGGATCGCCACGTGCTTTCATGGCGTTTGCGATCAAAAACTGGTTTTCGCTACTGAGCTTTTGACGATGGCCACGCGGTAACTCGCTGGTTTCACCAATGCGTCGGTCGTCTGGGTTAGGATCAATATAAACCCATACTTATCTGCATCAATGCCGATGTATTTCGGAAGTCTTTAATTGCTTGTTTTGCGGGCTTCGCCAGCATTGCGAAGGTTTGTGGATCGTTTCTTAAGTGAAGCGCTACTGGCGCGAGATTTGGTCTGCATCATCTCGGATGTAAGAGCGATTTACATGAATAGGCTGAATGAGTTTACGTGTGCGGGTTGGCAACTTACTATAAAGCGGGTCAGTTTTTCAGCGCATTAGCAATCGCTTTGTCGGCTACTCTTTGCCAAACTGCGGCTGTCCAACCTTGTCTGAGTTGTCGCTTTGTTTTGTGGCTGCTTCGGTACAGCGCGCAGATTGATGTATAGCCCATCATTTTTGCCAGTCTTAATTTTCTGCCCGCGCTTCTCTTCCTCAGAAATCGTTAGCGGTAAAGGTAAAGCGTATATTTAGTCTCTGGAGAGAAGCGCCTCAGCGCGCTCTTTTGCGCCAACAGTTCGCTGTATCTCTACCATTAATCGTGGCATACCGTAGCACTACTTGGGTTGCGGCGATTACTATTTCGCCTTTGTTCATCTCTCTCGCACCGTTAGAAATGGAGGGTGCCAAGCAGTGCAGCTACGAAAGGCACTAATGCCGGCGGATTGCAGGCGATTTGTTTCAGTGCATAAGGTGAAGGCATTCATGACAAAGCTCCTTTACCCATTTATTTTCGGTAATCCAGACTTCTTAACGCGAGCGACGGTGTGCGAGAGCGCTCCGGCAGGACTTCACCGCCGTTCGCGAAGTCTGCATGTTGGCCGCGCGATACAGGCACGTGCTGAGTGTAGCAGAGCGTCGACATCGTCCTTGCCAGATTCACCATTAAAGAAGTTGGCGATGCGCTGGTAGGCGCCCCAAATCAAAGCAGACCATCACCTGGTTTAAGGTCTGAATATGATACGTCACAGGCCTCTCTAAGATCCTCATATGGTTTTCAGGGTGTGCACGCACGTATTCATCTTGCTTGAGTGGTGGTGGACTGCGTGGAAATTCTTTATCTACTCCCGAAGCACGCATAACAGTCGAAACGACTGGCCACAGTCGGTACATGACATCTGCAAGCCTCGTTATGCTTTCTCATTGCCTCTTGGTAGGCTGGGCTTAGCTGCAGAAACAGAGTGCTGTTATATTCTGGCTTTCACTCAGGCCAAGCGACGTCGTGCTGCTGCCAGGAATGTCTCCGGAAATAGCAAGGCGTTGTCACTATCTGCACTTACTACCGCCTGGTGAAGAGGCGCCATCACTACCATCGGTTGATGATGATGTGGGTTTGCTGCTCAGCCTTTTTATTAATATCGTCCTTTGCGGATCTTTGAAAGGTTCTCAGTCAATTTTCCAGCGTTAGCAAGACGTTTATGGCAATGCTGCCTCTGCCGCAACTCCAGCATACGTTCAAACTGCAGGCCCAAGTCAATGTTGCATCCGTGCAGACTGAGCCTCTGCTTAAAGTGTGAGCATAACCGCTAAGCCTCAGTGGTTTCCGCTCTTGGACACATGTCCACGGACCTCAGGGTCGGTGCGCCGCCGCCGCCACCATCTGCAGCAGGCACTTTACTCTTGCGCGGCCTCAGTCCACTGCACCAAACAGCACGCACGCGCACCGACCACGGTGTCAACGATAGATGGATTAAGGGCAGACTCTGCTCGATATTGGCCAATAACCAGCCATGATCACAGATTTAAAGTCGAGGCGGTCACCGCCGCTTGTCAGAGATGCCGTGTCCCGTGCAGATGTGTCGACAATAGCGGTCGCTACCTCGCTTTTGGTCTACGCCGAAGCCGCAGCGCTGAACCGCCGCTTTGATGGGGTGTCGCACGCCATTTGTTTTGCTAACTAGATCCTCTTTAGTACGGATCGTAAACATGATGCTCGTTACCAGAGTAGAAGTCACGATCAATAGCCAGTTGCGCGACAGAGTTATAACCGGCGGTGATGAGCGTCAAACACCGCAGTAAAATAGCGGCGGTAGCTTTTTATGCGCCGAGCGTCGTGGTGGCTATGCTCGCGCTGAGCGTTGGCTCTCGTATGCGAAAATAGGTCTCATTATGGTGCAGATCCTAACTGTGAAACAACAGTAAAAATGACTTGTAGAGTAGTTTCATCCTGTGGGTACTTGACTGGCAAACCGAGGGGTCTTTTGAGTATGCAGTAACCTTGCCCGGCGTAGCCTTGGTCCGGAAATCATCGCCGAAAAACCATCGGTCGAGAAAACCATGGTCAAAATATTCAACGCGGAACGGTGGTAGCCGGAGTGACTGCTCATCGCCAGAAGTTGATAGAAAATACGGGCATGCTGCGTGGTATAGAGCATGTAGTCGATGCCGTTTTACGCAGAAGCCACTCGCCATGGCGAGGCGTGGAGTGTTTTGTAATAGCTCGCTTCCGAGTGCATTTGCCGTTTTGAGCGAATGCACAGCGCTGATATCACGTGAGTGTGGATAGCGTGGCGATTAAGTGCGAGCGCGGCCTGCTTTGGCAAGTTTTTGATAGGAGCTGGCCCGGAAGGCTGCTTATGCAGCTCACCAGGGCGTTGGTTATCACTTGGCTGTATAGGCCTCTTTGCTTGGCGCTGGAATTACCATTTTCTGGCACACGGCAGACATCAATCAGTAACGGTGTGCGCGGCTACCATCGGCAGTGTGTAAACTCTATTGTTTGGTCAATAGCCATCTTATGGATCGACAGCTTTGGCGCGAGCCTTTGGTCACGGTATGGCGCTGGTTGTTATGGCGTAGTGCATCACTTGCTGCGTCGAGACGCAAGGTTGCCCCCAGTGGCACGACGCGCACAAAGCATAGTGGCTTGCATATTTTGCCGCAATATGATGCAACCTGCAGCACCACAGCCCTACCAGCAGGTATGCCACCGAGTAATGATCATCTTACGTCGCGTTACCAAATGACTGCACTCTTCCCTCCTCGCGCTACATCGTCGTTTATACTTTAGTCATGCGTGCCTCCAGGACCGCTGGACTCGACTCAAGCCATGGGTTTTGATCACGCGTCTGGCTTGGTGGATCTGAAGAAGCCAATCATCTTTCGGCGGACACTCACTTTCGTCGGCTTTGATACCTCAAAGGTGCAAGTGCGATTAAATCAGCTCCATAGGCGTCACGGCCACCCCTCAGCACCAATGACATCACCCTTTTTCATTTTGCTCACCCTTGACCAACCTTTAAACTTCACGCATGTGGATGAAACTAAGCAGGAATTTTGGTCCATCGGTTGGAGTTGCCTGAACACCTCCTCACTGAGATACAATATTGGTGGATTTCCATATCTGTCAGCGCATGAATTGCGCTGATCCCAGCTGCCATGAGAGTATCACACCCCAGTGCCAGTACACGCAGGCAGGAAACAGTCGTTCGCAAGTTTCAGTAGCGATGCTTCCCACCGCTGGTGTTTTTATGCAAATGCTACCGCCAGCTCACATATGGTCGTACTCTGCTTTATTTGGATGAACACTGTCGCTTGAGACATCATTAAGTGCACCAAGAAGAAGGTGAAAGCATTCTGATTCACTTTCAGCAAACTAGTAATGGCGCTTTGGATCGCCATTTCGGGAAACTCTTTGAGACGCGTTAACTGAGACTCTTTGCACTAAAGCATCTTTTGAGCGCCTTCATCATTCTCGGTGACTGATGCACGATCGTCTGGACTATTCGACATACCAGTTGACAGCAAGATCGCTCTCTGCCATTTAGCTTGCCGGCTTCTGATTTTACCTTATCGAGCACTTCTGGCCGCGATGGAGCACCGACTCGCAAATTCTTAACATCGAAGCGGCTTAATGCCTCCTGCTTCAGCTGCTCCTCGCCGATAGAGTCACCGATACCTGGCATCATATTTTGCAAGTCACCACCACCGCCGCCAGCTGTTGAACCAGCAGTCAGTCGGTGCCGCCAGCGTAGAATAGTGCCCACTCACCGCTACCATATTCACCACCGTTGCACTATCATCGCCGCCGTTTCTCGTCAGTAACATCGGGTCTTCGTCCATACCTTTGGCGATATGCTTATCCACATAGTAGAGCCTCAGTATTTTTCCTCCCGAAGCTCATCTGGTGGCCGTCACCTTAAGCGTACCATCTTTCCATATCTGCGTACCATCGGTGAAGCCAAGTGCTCTTCACCGGTTAAGACTGACTTTCAATGAACTTCTTTAAGTCTCGCTCAGCTTCGTGTCGTCTCTCCTATCATCCGCTTCAGGGTCGACAAATTGATTGCGCACCATGTAATCTTCCACCGCTTGTGGATTCAACAATGTTCATGTCCTCTTTCGGTGAGGCCATAGCGCAGGTTACAGAACGCATCGGCGTCAATTTTCTTACTGCTGTGCACGATATCACTCACACTGCTGAAACGTTCTTCATCAGTGGCGATCCTCAGCGTGCGCAATATGTCGAAAGCGAGACTGACTGGCAGTGCAGCAATCTTTAGGGCTACTTTGGTAAGTGGCGATGGCGCTGGCGGCAGGGTAATATCAGCAAGTTTACGGGCTGCAATGCTCCAGCGAATGAATATCGATTGTAGACGTTGAATGGTCTCGCTATGCGCTTCGCGTGGGTATCAATAGCGTGTGCTGCTGGTTATTGACTTCACGACGAAATGCAAGCCGCCGTTTTATTTCTCATCTTTGGTCTTTAGGTGGCTCGAGGCCACGGTTTTGGTGCAGCTCCCCAAAAGTGACTGGCCGTTCCTGCAAAGATACGCAGTACCAGCGTCCGCATCTGCTCATGCCATCGGTACGTAATACTACCGGCTAAAATTGAAATCGGCCGATCTTGGAAAGTATGCGTATGGCGCGAAAACCGGCACTCGCGCTCGGTGCAGCTACGTGCTGTTGACCAGCAAAACGATGCACTATTCCAACAACGATACCGGCGATCATCGCTGCACCACGCACAAACCAGTTTTGCATCGACTTTACAGGTGTTGAGTGAAGCGCGGGTCGCCCGGTATGTCCACCGGAGGAAGGCGAGTGACGCTAAAGCCATCACCACCAAGGCTGTATGCTTTGTCAAAGTCGACTAACCTTTGGCGAGTTGCCCTCACCCTTTTGTCCGCCTGTCGTTTCAAAGCCGCTGAATCAAAGGCATTTTACCATACGGATGGTTTCCGCTCGTTCGGTAACGCCTCCCTCGCCGAGGCAGTCATATCAATCGCTTCTTGGGCATCTCAACAGTCTGCAGCGGTATTTGCTCGAAGATGTCACCAATTGCGCGACATCTTCTGGGGTTGCCTCACTCGGCTACAATCTTTATCGCCAACCACCATGAAACTGGAAGTGCATAGCGAGCCATTTGGACTTTTACTTCAATCGGTTTACAATGCCCACTGCGATACGGCAAAGTGCGGTACGAACGACGCGTCTGGCGGTATCAGCCCAACCAAGTGAAGCTATGCCTCGCGATGATACTCGCCGACGCGTGATGTCGGTTTTGATGCCGGCTTTCTTTGGCGGCTTCCACATCTTTTTCAATGTCTTTATTGATCTCTTTAGCTTTTCTTTTGTTTGTTTGTCGTCGAGCTTCTCATCACCGCCGGCAACCTTAATCTTATCTGGCGAGGAGGCATTACCCTCTTTAGCTACCTTGGTAAGAGTTCTTCTCTGGTCTCCTTACCTTTTCTTTACCCTCAGCCTTCCATTATCCAAGCCCACTACCGAGTCGCCGTGCTGTGTCCACATGACAGCACGCTTGCACCTTTGGATATAGGCGCGCCGTGTATCGCCAGCCAGTTTGATATCGGTTTTCACTCTTTCATCATTTCTTTGGCATGAGCGTGGCTTTTGCCAGGTGGCGTTGTGCTTGATGGCAGTCTGACGCATCGCGACTATCGCTGCTGCACAAGGGCCACGGCTATATACGCCAACGTAGACTATCCAGGGCGTTTGATGTGCTGGGCAAGTGTGACATTCTGCGGCAGCTTTACGCGCAGCTTTTCGCCACACTTGGCCCGTTGGCTGGGTGGTTTTTAATTTTCGTGCGCAGCACCAAATTTGCAAATCGCGAGTCATCGGCCCAATCTGATCGTTCAGGTCTTTTGCCGCAGAAGTCTCTTTGGGTGAGTGATGGCTGAAAAGTGCTTTGAGAGAAATAGCTCGTTTGCAACGCCGCCAGAAATCCGAGCTAAACTCAGCACGAGGCGCAGGCTGGCGACCACCGCCAATCACATGCTACGCTTTAGGTTTTGCCTTGTTGTCGGGCCATAACACCACGCAAACGCCAGCTTTGGCTTTACGAGCCCGCTGCGTACGCATGGCGGGTGCTTCGCCCCGGGCTGATAATAACCATTTTGGATTTTCTTCTGGCTGAAGAAAGAGCACGAGAAACACTCGTCGGCGTTCACGAGTTTTTGTAGCAGATCATCAAGGGCACTATCTACAGGTTACTTTAGTTCATCTCGCTGCGCGGCCATTGCGGCCTGCCAGTATTCAGCCATTGGCGCGTGCTTTCATCTACTACCACGTGCAATATCCCCTCTCGAGGTACGCACGTTTCAGGCACAATGTGCCGGTAGCTCTCTCGTTGAATCGGGATCTAGGAGCCAACGAGCTCGTTTCTCAGAGCATTTGCCATAGCGTATTATCACTTCTTCCGTTTGTTTCCACTCAGAATTATCGGCCACCCATCAGGTAAAGGTGCAAAATACTACAATATGTGTAGTACGACTTACCTAACTAGCGTGCTCTTGCTCAGCATGCCTCCTGCCATCGACTGAGCGGTGTGGCCCGTTTGTGCTAACTTTTTGGCGTGGTGCACCACGAGGCCGGTTTCAGTGCTGGTGATGCGTAAACTTGGATATGGACGTGCTCGTCCGGCAAAGAGCCAGTCCCTGCCCCACTGGGAAGTTTTGCGTGACGTCGCGTTCTTCCTCGGTGACTTGAGACGACGTCAGTACACCACTGCAGATGAATGTTGTCGAGCAGTGCAACTGAATGAGCTGCCACTTTACCGCGCATCGGCCCATCTGCTGCTACCCAGTGCACCGTCCTGGGTGATCGTGGTGAGCCCGACCCAATATTTACGAGCACGTTTAGCATTACCGTGGATAGTTAAGCTGAGTCGCTGTAGCGCATCAATAGCCAAAGCCTCATCGATAAATCAGGATACGTCGGCGCTTTTCACTACGAGTAATATTCCGTAATGACGATAGCACAAATGTACATCGCCACTGGACATGTAATTCTTCTTCTAGGTCGCGGATATTAAACGCTACCTGTGCGGTTGTTGATGTCAATATTGCTCAGCAGACTAAAGATACCCTGCAAAGGTCTCGGTGAGGTATCGGCGCAGCTCGTGCCGTTCGCATCTGATACCGCCCATATGGCGAGCAGGGCCGTGCATAGTCGTGAATGGCTGGTGGCACGCAGAGTTGTGCGTTAGTGGATCATTGCACACCGACGCGAGCATAGGTGTCAGTCACGCACTGGTCGAGGTCAGCTAACGCTTCAGCTGGAGAGAGCCACTGAGGCGTTTGGCCATTTTCTGCGTGATTGCAGCTACAGGCGCGGGCGCAGAGGCCATGCAGGTAACAAGGTTTGCACGCAGTGCATCTTTCACTGCTTCATCGGTGTCGGTTACTGTGGCAGATCAAAAATGGAGTTCAATGCGGGTATCACGCTCTGATGAGCTCAAGCGAGATACAACTACCACCAACGGCATCACTCAGCCGCTGATACTCGTTTTCTGGGTCAATGATCAAAATGCCGGGTTCCCCAGCATCATCGAGGCAAAGCGCCTCTAGCTTCACGGTAAACGACTTTACCAGCACCAGCTTTGCGAACACCACGGCAGCTGGCATTTCGAGGCTCCAGCCGGTCAGAAGATACCAGGCCGTTGTTGTGCATATTGACGCCACCTAGCTTTTACACTTGCCAAACGGTGAGAGGTCGGCTGATGTGAATGGAATGATGTTGAACGGTACCCGGTGTCCATGCCATACGGCGAATGTAGTTCGTCGCTAAGCTGTGCAGCACGGTGCTCTTGAGCTGCTCTTGTCGCTGCCATGCCTTGCACAGACCGGCTGCTGGCGACGCTCAATCACCCAGCGCGTACGTAACTCGGCTCATCCTCGCTGTCGGCGTATGTGATGCAAGTGACCATAGCGGGAAGAACTTCTCTGCCCAATTTGCAGTTGGTCGCGAAGCTGCCTCGGCGTCGTGCAATTGCAGCTTCAAGCCCTGCGTCACGGGTTTTACCTTTTTCGTTATTGACGGCTGCTGGTAGTTTGCTTCAAGCTGGGTCACCTGCGCAAGTTGTTTGGAATAATCGCGTATCGACAGGGTAGATAAACGCGCATTATCGAGGCACTTCGTCGATATTAATAACCGGAGCCAGCTCATCCATAGTTTCTGCGTAGTACGCGCGCGCGAGTGTTTGGCCAGATCGCTACCATGCCTAAAATGCTTAACGCATCAAACCGACTACGCACGCGCAAATTTTAGGTCGCGCAGGAGTAGCCATACTGCACCAGTAAGAAAAGACGCTTGCTCAACTTCGGCTGTGCTCACGAGCACGCTGCTCCTGCAGCAATATCAACCGCATCTTTATCTCGTTTTTAGCCATTTATTTCTGCCTGGTACCTTTTCACCATACTACATAGTACGAGTGCTGCTTTACTAGGTTTGAGCGCTCGCAACTCGGCGCATTCCGGATTATAAACATTATAGTATAGCCCACCGACTTTACGGGTGTTGAGCCGGTAACATTTAATACCAACTGGAATAATCGCGTCCATTACGATATCAACGCGGTTAGCACTTAATTTTCAGCTTTATTTTCGTAGGTAACTTTATCAATCTTTTGGATTTTTGCTGTTGCTGGCCCACCTTTGCCCACCAATCAGTTTGCGCATCAGTGCTTGTTGCCTGTGTTTTGATGTGGGCTCTGGTGTCAGCCACGCGCAATATGTGGCACCACAATATAGAACGATTTATCCGCCAATGTTGGCTTCTTCTGCCAAGCCAGATCTGATGAGCCAGCGCAGTCTTCCATCAGGATATTACAGTAGCATGTTATCCTTGGTTTGCGGCGAATATGCTCCAAGCCGCTCAATGTATGGTCCAATATCCACTCGCTGTGAACGAATACAACTTTGTACTGCAAGAGCTGATGAGTTGAGGGAAGCCTTTGGTAGCTAAAGTCTCCACTGCCTTCACGCTCACGAGTGCTCGATGAGGTCGAAGTTGATAGACTCACTAACACGATGGCTACAGCAAACGGCCGCCATAATGACCATGTTTCTCACGCATCTCTGAAAAGAGAGACCTCAGTTGTGAAATCGTGTTCTGCTTTGCACTGCTTTTGCGCTGCTCCTTAGACTGTCAGTTTCTGCGCGCGCTGCTGTGGCTGCTGCGGCTACGATCGCTCCTCCCGCTGCGCGCTACTATAAGCGGGCACGGACCTGTTGCATATCTAGATTGTGCGGCGTTGGCTGAGGTTGATGGGCCACCATAATTTGGATGTACTATGGCTGATCTCAAAAGCTGCTGGCTGAGGTGAATAACGGCGTAGGGCCGCGCTTTGGCGCAGCGCTTGAGGCTGCTGGGTGTTGCTGTTGATACTGCCTGGCTCTGCTGGTGGGTGTTTTGGCGTCCTTCGGTAGGCACGGGTCGCGAGGCATGCAGGCAGTTTGCTTGCTGTCTCAAAATTGCTGTGCAGCACCAGATTTTGTTGGCTGGGCGGCGGCTGTTGCAGCTTGATGTGGATCCGACACTTCTTCGGCATCATGGCTGGTCTGGTTTGACCGCTCTGCCTTTCACTGGGAATGCGCATTTGACCGCCACGAACAGAGTGCATCGACTCCTGGCATCGCTGGTGCTGATGATAGCACGCCCTTGGTTAGTTGATGATTGTCGTGATGTATCTGGAGCTATAACCCACCTCTCTATCGCAAAGTGACCTACTTCCCACCTGGTTTTAAGTTCTTTTGTTAACTCGCCTTGCCTCGCAGCTGATGTCGTCTCGCAGCGGATGATGATCGCCACTATTATGCTGCAAATCCGAGGGATGCTGCCCGCTGGCTGAGCACCTGCGGCGGCTCTACGGCGCCCCACCAGCCTTGGCGCGTGAGTAAAGCGCTCACCAGCTGGTTCACGACTATCTTCTCTGGCTGGTTTTAGTCTGGCTTTGTCGGGTGGGTCCGTGAATAGCCTCGTATATTGCATCAACTTTGCTCGGTTTGTCTCGCGATAGTACGGCTGCTTTTGTCCTTCGTCTGGCTTCCTCATTGGTACGGGCTCCGACGCAACCGCGGAATGCCAGCTGATCATATCAAACCAGCCAGTGGAGGTCGGGAGGTAGTTACCTCTTCTGGTTCTGGCCATGGGCGGGTGCGATGGCTCCGTACATGTAGCGACCACTTGGTGGTACATTAAGACCATCCATATAGCGCAGCAACATCATCCGGCGTCGATATCATTTGGTCTGGCGATTGCATGGCGGCCATCATGACCACGGCGCTGCTGGCTGGTTTTTGCTATCATTGCATCAGCGCTTGCGCGATACACTGCTGTTTTATGCGGTCGGGTCGCGTGCGTTTAGCGCATAGCCATGGCAGCGTTCCGCAGTATCATCTTTGCGCGCTGCAGGCCAACGCCGCGCACCGCCCAGCGCCAGTGCACAGCGATGTCCGCATGCTGCGGTGACGCTCTGCTCGTTCCGCCTCGCGGGCGGCTGCTCGCCTCTTCTTCTAGCTTTTTCGGTGCAGTAGGACTCTACGAGCTGAAGTTAATCCATCTGTGGCTTTCCAAACACGCTTTACCGTCGGTTTCGGCGAGACTGAATAATAGCAAGATGAGACTCTCCATGGCTGCTCTTTTGAGTGGCAGCGCCATGGATGCCAAATCAAAATAACGATTGGCAATGGAATAATTACAGTGGCGACAGAAAAGTGCCTGAACAACCACCGATGCTGTTGCGACGATAAGATAGATAGACTGCCTGAAACCAAAGGGCCGATGGGTTTATCTTTCAGCCTCCCACGTCTTGTGCGGTATAACAGCGTGCCACTCTGCGCTTTAGTCATAGCATTTTAGTTTCAAGGGTGATAGAGGTAATTATGGTTACGGTTACCTGGGATACTGCGGATAATTGCTTTGCAGCATGGGTTGATGCAAAACGCAACAGATTTGTAGGTAGAGAAATGCCACAGTTTCTCCAGGGGTAATGATGTTGAAGCAAAATTATAAAAATGAGGTAAAATAGAGTTATCACACGGTGCAGTGCTGCGAAGTAACGCACGTTACTCCTGCGATGCGTGAGTTCTTTGAAAGAAGGTGCGTGGTATTGAACAAAACACAGCCGCTGAACGAGGAGCATAGCTCGTCCACGTGCAACGAGATGAGCCGTCGCCGTCACGGAAAGCTCTGCCAATGGAGGCCGTTCGCACAGCAAATGCCGCTGGCAAATCGGGATACACCGGTAGTCGGAAGCTGAAGTCGATCCGCGTACGGCGGAGGGCACGTACTCAGCCGGAGCAACTTGCCTCGGCAGTTGCGCGCGCGTCGATCGGCAGGGCAGAAAACTGGCTGATACCTAACCAGCAACCAGGATGCCGATAATCGCGATTCACGTATATTACCGCTTGTCATCATCGCTTCGCTGATTATTATGAATCACATTGTATTGGCAGATTATGACATCTGATGGTTGGCTGCGAGCAGAGTTTTCGCCGCTTAACCCTGGCGTCTCACACTGCTGTTTTGTGTGCCGCTCGCATCGCCAGTTACTGGGTGCATCAACAGCTCTGCGGGTGAGTACTGGTTTCCGTGAGATGGGTTTGGAATATCCAAACAATTGCAACGATCAGTATCTCTATCATTGATGCTGATAGTATGCCAACGAACCCAGATGATTGATGCGCACTGCGTCTCTCGAGCGAAAATGTCGAACTATCAGCTGGTCAGCCGCTTTGGGAATCACATGGCACGAGTCAATTTTCAGTTGCGGCTACCACCAATACCGGTACATGCCCTGTACAGGCGGTTGCTCGGATTGGCACTTGGTGGGCATATATGCACGACGTGATGAAAGTGATTTCGGTGGCCGGAGACCGCAGGGTTATTCGGAAGACGAACGCCAGGCCTGTGCGTCTGCATTGTCTTTTAGCCGGAGCAGTGTCGGGTTTTTGCTATTCTTTGTAGGCGTCTATTGCTCCCATCGAAGCCGAGCGCGCTTGAAGCACCGTGCTTATATCGTGATACATGGGCGCTACTTGCGGCTGCATTGTACCACAAATGGAAGCAAAGCCAGAAAGAGCAATCTGAGATCCATCACGCCAGATTATCTGGAGGAACGTCTGCTACTATCGGATTCCTAAAGTGGTTTCTGGCAGCGCGCGCGGCCACGCGCTAGTATGACATACCAGTGAGCAAAAGCGCAGTATCTTTGCTATTATTGCAACCTTTTCTCCTCATGTATTTACCATGCAGGCAGTTCGCTGGCCGTGCGGGAGGTAGCTGTCGCGGACATGCCATGGAACTCGGTTATGTATTGCTGGTGGCGCTGCAGCTAGTGGTGCTTTCCACCAGCAATACTCCTGAGAGTTTCGCACCTTCTTTCAGCTTTTCATGATAATAACCTGCTTTATGCAGGATATATATATAAAATGCAGTGTAACAAAACACACCGCTTTGTCAGGGGTGTGCTTTTGGCTGGTCGATCACTACTGATTTCGTCGTCGACGCTGCTGATTTCCATGATGTTACGCCTGCTTCTGCTCGTGAACCACCTGTTCGTGGAAGCTAGAGTCTGCTGGCAGCATGTAAAATCTGCGCCTGCAGCGTCTGTGTCATGGTTTGTTGGCGCACAGATCAGCTGCTCGCTGGGCTACATCATCAACGTGTAACGGGTTTTGAGCTTGCGGCTGAGTGGCTGGAGCCCCGTGTTGTGGTTGGGTTGTAGCTCGTTGCACCTGGAGGAGATTGCGGCACGTCTTTTGTTCTACCTACTTGGGCTACATGCGCGCAGATCATCAAAGCCGCTCCGGTAGGGACAAAAGCGATTGAATCGATTCTGATGCCAGTGCTTCTGCACGGTTTACATCGGATGAAAGACTTATAACTCGCCATCTTTCTTGCTTTGTGAGTAACCAGGTCTCTGTGTGCCCAGCTGAGTGTTCCACGACATGCTACGTGCTTGTTTCTCAGGTGAGACACCCTTGGCGTTCGCCATACCGGTAATCAGCGCCCGTACCACTACCACCACCACCAAAGTAGCACGCTCGGCGGCCAGTTGCCCGTTGTCTGACACTTTGCGTTTCTGAACTTCCAGCTGACTGCTCGTCGCGCTCTTCGTAATAGACTGTCGTTCTGGTCTGCAGTGACGTGCTCTCCAGTCGCTGATTAGCGTTAGCACAATTTGGTCTTTTTCGTTTTTGAGGTGAATATTATTATTAATCTTGTAACTTATTGCATCACGGAACATCTCAGCGCGTTGCCGGCAGCCATAACCGCAACCAGGGCCACCTGCCGAGTTGACCAGTATTTGGTTGAGCCTTCCGCCACTAGCCTGAGCTCCATGGTATCCCATTGTTGCCAGTCTTCCACTTTTCGGCAGCGTCTGCGACGTTTCTTGGATCTTATCTTCACCACCAACTTCGTAGCCACTTTGTTGGAAGCGGGCTGCAAAACCATCGGTAAGCTCTCTTGCGGCGTGCGGCGTGCCTTTTAGCCTGCTTTGGTAACAATTTGTCGCTGAGCGATTTTAGCAGTCTCTTCATTGCCAGCGAGGTCACCTGGTATGAGGGTGCTATCACCTGTTGCTCGCTTTCATAGCGTTACCGACATTGCCGTAAATAAGCTTCAAGCTTTGTGTTTCCACCAGCCATTTTCTTCCAAGCGCGGTGGCAGTGGTTTCTGCGGGCTTTGTTGAGAGCCGTTTGACGTGTGATATAGCCGGTAAAGCGGCGCTAGTGGCGCTTATTACCCTATCGTCGGTCATTGCTGCAGGAGCGGGCATCGGCTTCTTGAATGCGGAAGTTTTCAAGATTCCGTGCCTCGTGTTTCAGTGGCTGTTTGGCGGTATACGGTTAAGCCCGAAGTTACCGAGTGCTACCACCACACTCAGGCGAGAAATAAAGGTTACCGCCGGTGCGCATGATTAGAAGTGGCGTGAGGGCGTGATAATCTTCACAGACACCTGCTAGCTTCCATGCCGAGACCGGCATCGACCAGCAGAATGTTCGTACACAAGTCTTTCACAAGCGACGCAAACATCCGCAGAATAGTTGGGTACATCAGCAGCATAGTGGTGAATATCTTTCGCCAACGTGTGAAGAGGTCTTCTGTGTCGGCGGTAGGTACGCCAAGAGAGCGGAGTGGATGATAACCAGCAGCACACACTCGCCTGGCGAGCTACGAGCAGAATGGTAGATTATAAATACAGCAACCAGGCGCGCTATCACGAGTGGGAACAAAATCTACAGCGCTGAGGATACGCGCACCAAGTCCGGCTGATAAGCCAGCTGGCAGTACCAGCGCCGACAGCAGCTCCAGCCGAAAGGATGAAGGCTGTTATACCGGCAGATTAGGCTCGTGCCATCGTGCTTGCGTCTTGTTCAGCGTTGACTGACATGACGCCACCAACAAAGTCCTTCATACTGGCGCCGAGAGATATTTGACAAGCCCTACTACTAATGCCACAGATGTAGCGACAGGGTTAACCACGGCAGCCAAATAAGACATGCATAACACGCGCTTAATAGAAGAAGTTGCGAAACCCATCGACGTAAGGTGCGAGATGATGATACGATCAAACATTATCGCAAGCTTTCAATAATAGAAATGTGCGCATTTGTGACCAAAGCCTGATATACCGCGTGTTCTCATCGAAAATCTTAGCGGGTGTGGTTAACCATAACGCTTTCACAGCGCATAGGTCGGTCGCATCGTCGCAGGCGAAGCTGAGACGCTGGGCAGAGACGATCCAACCGATGCCGTTGCCACAACACAGCTGCTTTCTCATCGCCCTTCTCTCCGTCTTTCACCAGCAACAGTCTTGTCGTCACCGGTCTGTTTGTCCCTTGGCTTCGCCATTCATAGCGGTAGACCGTGGTCAACACTGGCTTGTTGCCTTCCAGCTTCCAGCTTCTTGTCGGTCTTTTACGTCAACTGCCTGATCACCGTCGGGTCTGCTTTGTCGTGACAGCTGTCTTGATGTCCCCAGTTGCTGTGGTTTGCGTTAAAGTTGCGAACAAATACTCGGTTTTCACCGCGCTCGTCGATATCAATACGATACTCAGCACGGACCACCGCGTGTGCCGCATTGTAGCCGCATTTGACGAGAACTTTTGTATCCTTCAGACCAGCGTGTAAGCACCACTGCCAATCGCCATCACACCGACTCTCCGCGTTGTCGGCGCGTGATAGCATTCTCATCTTTGGTCTTGGCTCTTCATCTCCTGGTACACGCGAGCAGTCGTGCGCGCGTCGACGAGTTTTCTCCAGCGCACAACAATGTCACCGCCATCACGATATGCATGCCGCAACCGGTAACACTCATCCTTCGGGCGATCAGAACAAATTATATTTGCTTCACCGTCTTTATGGAGGACGTTGGCCAGACGCGGTTTTAGCGACTTGTCGACCGGATTCATCCCTCGAAGCCATATCCCACTATCTCGTAGACTCTTTAAAACTTTTGTCCCATTCGGCTTTGTCCCGCCAGTTTATTGCGCGGCTGTGGTGCCACCGGCAACAGCAGTGTACCGATCAAACTGAGACATGGCGGCGAGTACCCACTTTAGTATCGCTTTCGCGATGTCACCTTTTATGTGCATAGCTGCAGCAGAAAAGTCAAAATGCTAGTATATGCTCACTGCTATTCCTATGGTGATTCTGTTGCATCTTAATAACTCATGGAGCTAATCTTCAGTTATTTTTGTGTTACTTTGCATTTTGCAGACAGTGTACTCAAGCCTCCATGCTTTAGTGCTTTGTTTATTACGCTCAGAGCGTATTGATTTGAAGTAGTCGCTATTTTTAAGAGTCATGAACAGTACCCACATCTTGCAGGTACTTCCATGTCACGAGTGCATCCTCAAGATCAGGGTGCATGCGAGTTAAATCTTATAGCAGATTTCTCTTTCAGAATATCTCACTGTCGTATTTCTGTGCGAGCGCTGGTACGCCAAGACTACTTCTCCTTGGTACTATCTTACCTACTGCATTCTCAAGTGCGTGTGCCATGACTCCAGCCTGCTTCCTGTGAGTAGATTTCTATCTTGCAATTCCTCTATGCATAGCAACGGCGCTAACCACTAGCTAGCTGGCATATCCTTTCTGCCTCAGGCATCTCCTTTAGAGCCTCTAAAATTACGCCAGTGCGCATTGATTTTTCTGCAAGCGGTCATATCCTATCAGCGGCACATTAGTAATTAGTTCTCTGAGTCAGACCATTGCGCGCCTGGTGGTGCCTTGTCGGTTGATAATTTTCACTAATATGGCCTTCTGCACTCATTTTATCTTCCTTAAGCTCCCTGACTGTAGTATCTCCCATCGCTGGCGGGCGTAGCGCATTCTGGCACTTTTCTCATAAACCTGTCGTCGCCACCGCCAGTTGCGCGGTGAAATTTTCCAGTAATTGCGCGTTTGACGCAACGATGCGTTTTGAGCCTTCCACATCATCAGCAATAGCGCCAGTCATACGCCTGGCTGCCTGGCGATGCAGAATATTACTGGCTTTGTGCACTCTCGATATGTAGTTACAATACTTTGTACGTCATGCAGGCGCCCGGTTACGGCACCGAGCCCTGGAAAACGATATTTCTCCTTGCCTTCATCATCGAGTTTGGTGCACAAAAGCCCGTATGTGGCAGAGACCTGCGATAATCGCAAAACGATCTTCGCTGCAGCGACGAATCTTGTTCATGATAAAGTCTGCGGGTGCGCTGTATACCGGGTTACTGAGGAGACGGAATCGGGCGGATGGCATACCGGTGATGCGCGACAAGGTGCGTCGGCTCACCCAGGAGAATGTAGACGATACTGCTAGTGGCAGAACCGTATAAATACACCGGCAATGTTGTAGGTACATTTCAGGTCCAGTCGTTCAAGAACAATGCTGAGCCAATTTCACCTGCAACTAAAAGCAGTGATATCGTGAAACAGAATAGTATATCAATAAAAATAGCTGCGCCAAGCTTCAAAGATCTTATGGGTGTCTGCAGGAACATAATACAAGCGCGACTGGGAGACAAGATAATCAATATCACCAAATAGGCTTGCCTCATACAAGAAGCAGGTATACCACGCTGATGACAAGCAGTGTCCCAACCACTAGTGGAATATACCAACAACGGCGCTGATCGCACCCGCACTGCCAGCTACTTCCAGCACACACTAACGGTACTGCTAGGACAGAACAAAAACATACTGGTTTAGGAAAGAATTATCTGTTCCTGATAGGCCACAACGCACGGTAGAAGAACAAAGTTGCTACATACCCTTTAAGCCAGTGCCCAAGACTAGAGAAGCTTACACGTACATAACAACGGAAGCTGATTGCACATAGCAAGGCTAAAAGTTTTATAGAGCACTAGAGTCAATTAACCAAAGTGAGGTGCGATAATCATGATGATAGCCACCGTAGCCGATATTTGCGGATGCGCATACTTCCCACGCGCACCATGCACACCAGCCTGGTGTCACTTCAAAATAGCGCTGGCAACGTGCTAATACCCGAAATAGGAGCCAAAATACCATCAATCATACCACCAATCTAAAGGCAAAAACCGGGCACACTTAGCCAACCAATGTTAGTAATCGAACAATCTGATCGGTCCTGCTTGTCTTGTGGCCAGGTTGAATACTGTCGAAGACAGTACCATTTTTTGGCCTCTTCTCTGATTGCCTACCGCTGCAATATCGATATTATCAATAGTCTTCGGGTACTGGGTTTGCGTAGATATCTGGTCCATTTGTCTCGTAGAATTATTACGCATGAAAATCGAAAATATCAGCTTCTTACATCGCTCGATACCGTTATTTTTACATCAAACGATAGAGTTGGAGCGTTACTGGCTGCAGCAACTATATCGCAATATTGGTAATGGTCGCCAGCCCTTTATTACGGTAACAAGCGACAAAAAATGCCCTGGCCATCGTGCGCCCCATTTCACTTTTCAGGATGCCCGTATACTAGTATTGTAAAGGAACCAAAGGTCTCTGCGATGACAGCTAGCAGTAGTATATGATTTTGACACTATCCATACCCAGCAGTTATTTGGACGCTGTCTTCCATACGGCGTGCCACATACCATTCTGTTTTGTCGTTCTTTTCGCTGGCTTGTCTCCTCGTTTTGCCACAACAGCATTTAAATCTCTACATATTTTCACCAGTAGTATTATGGGTGTTTTTCACTACTGAAGAAGCCGGCTCCATCATCTCAAGCAAACTTTAACAAGTGTCTCTCGGCATTTTGAGTTCACCCATGAGCTACTGGCGTAAAAATAACACTACAACCAGGACCAACCCAGCTGCGCTGAGCAAGTGTCGTTTCATATCGGTTCTTTTTTATTATGGTCACGTATATAGTAAAGCAACTACCCCAGACGGCGAGTTGCAACAGTGCAGTGATTGCTGAGTCGCTACTGCTGAAATACGCTTTGTATATTGTAGAGCCATGTGTACACAACAAAGTTATATATAAAAATGCAGTAGGAGGTTCGCTGACAACGCTTGCACCGGTGATGATGAGCTGCAGCTCCACGCTGAGGAGCAGCGCAGCAGTGGAGATCGCCGTGTTGAGTTAGTAGCACGACAAAGGGCGGCGAAAGCACGGTTACGCGTGGCTTTGAGTGTAGCGCATGATGATTCTGACTTGGGGCGCTGGTATTTTGGCGGCTAGTTGGGCTGATGGTCGGTGGTATTATGTGGACCACTGCCGGCGACGCAACGCAAACCAAGTGTAGCACGTGCTCACGTAATTATAGTGACATGTAGTGGTTGACTTGTTACTAGCATGTCTTCTACGTGTGATCACCAACTTCTTAATTCCAGGAGGAATATTTCTAGCCAATGAGAGCGATTGTTGGAAGCATCGCTCTGGTAGTTTTCGGTGTGATTAGTGTATTACTCGGATTGTGGCTGCACCCTCAGCCGGTTCAGCCAGCTCCTACCGCTGCTGCTTGTGGTGGTGGCATGCTGGGCATTCCAGGCACGGTATGCTCGTTGCAAAAATGATGACTGTGCAAATCAGAGCTCAGTGACCACGTGATATGGCTGCGGTGCATAGATGAAAAGCCTCGTACCTATGTATTTGGGTTGTGCTCCCAAATGCCATTTCGACCATCATCTAATGTTGGTTGGTTATGTGACCCAGTCGGCTACGTGCTATGTATGGCGGTCGCCATCTTTGCAAGTGGTGGTAGTGCCAACGCGGCGGTGTCAGCGCGTCGTGTCATCGCCAATACGCCTCGTTGGTATGGTAGTGGTATCTCGCGCCTGGTGGCAATTATTAACCCAATTGAGCGGGAGCGCTACTAGACTAATGGGTATGTCGCAGCAATTAGCAGCAGGTGCATCAGAGACTGGGTGAAAGCAACGCTGAGGATTTACAATATTTCAAACTAACCAGCCTCGATGAGTGCCACATTTGGCACTATGGTGGAAACCACAGCCATGTGTAGCTGGCGTGGCTGCAGCAATTAGTGCCAGATTACCTCCGCGGGCTGCCTGGCGTCTACCGCTGGTGGCGCAACCCCTGGTAAACGTGCTACCGCCAAGAATCTGCATGGAGGTATGCAGTGTGCTTGGTATCATTGTGCTAACATTTGGCGCTTCACTGTTGTTCAATTTACCAGCAGGAGCATTTTCGCGACGTATGCAGCCAGTCTGGCTCTGGTTGAGTGTGGTGGCTGATAAGCAGGCTACACCGCACCTGCCATTTCGCCGGCAGAGCAGTAAACCCATACGTGCTTGTGATGCCATGCCAGCAGCAGCGCCATTTGTAAAAGCGAGGGTGAGATCTCGTCAGAGGGCTTTGTCGAAGCCGACAATTAATACTATTTTATGGGTAGTTGGTTGGCAGGCTGTTATTGTGATTGTTGTTGCAGGGCTTAAACATGTGACCAGTTCTACGTGAAATCCATCAGCAATTAGCTCTGCTAAAACGACAATTTTATATGCTGTTATCGGACTCGTGATTGCCATTACACAGCGCATGCTGCAATTACAATCTCTGTGCTGCAAGTCGTTTGGTGGATAACCAGGAAGATTTTTATCGTAAAATGGGCTGGCTGTTCACGAGCAGATCTGTTATAATAAGGATTGAATTTGAGTACAAAAGAAAGGGCCATAAAACATGAAACGAGCGTTCATGTAACAATTGTTGCCGGCATCCTGCTGGTTCCAGCTTTGCTGCCGGTGGTCTGGCATTTGTCGCACCAGCAGGAAATTCAGCTCATGCTGTTGATCTCAGTGGGAGTGTTACTGGTACTGGTGGCGATGCAGCAAAAAGGTACTGGACAGGTAGATAAGCTTATGGCACCGGCGGTGTTATTCAAACTGGTATTAACATCTTGCTCTACATCATTGGTGTGATCTCAGCGATCGCATCATCATCGGTGGTCTGCGTTACGCAACCTCTGGTGGTAACGCTTCAGCCGTAACCAGCGCCAAGAACACTATTCTATACGCAGTGATTGGGTTTTGGTTGTTGCTATCTTGGCGTACGCATCATTAACTCGTCATGAGCAACGTGGGCAGCTACGGGCTGGCAGTAAGACCTTTCTGAGTCAAAAATACCCTCGCTTTGAGGGTGTTTTTATATTGTAGTAAGCCTCTTCTCGCGTGGCTGTGTCTGTACAAAGATGAGCCTCAGCGTGCACATGTGCATACATAATACCACTCTGGTGCGAGCAGAGGTACGTAGGTTATTATTTTGGCTACAGAAACGTCGATAGTGATTGACGCGTTTTGCTCAACTTTAGCAAAGCCAATGGTCAGTACGCCATCTTTCAGCTCTGCTTTACTTCGTCTTCCTTTACGGCGACTGGGTAGACGATAGTACGACCAAATTCCGCCCCAGTAACACTCTTGAATGTAGCCTTTTTACGTCGGTCTCGTCACCGCAGAAAGCGTTCCCGAGATTGTCAAAATACCGTCAGATAGGCTTACGTCGAGGTCGCTGCAGTCAACTACCGCGGTGCGGCGACGACCAGGAGTTCATCCGTTTCATAGGCATCCACGGCGAGCTGGCCCGGAAGTTCTTCTTCTCGTCCCATTGCTGCTCACCGACCGCTGGCTGCGGCTGGTGCGGCTGGGCTGTGTAGCAATAGCCGTGTCGGCTCTGGTGCATAATCATCAGCCAGGAAGGCAGCAGCAGATCGTCACTGTGAGTAGCTCACCGGTAGGTTGTTTTACGATGCCATTATTCCTCCACCGCAAATCTAACATTATTACTGCTAATATCATATTGACAAAAGTCTCTTTTAAGTATAACGATAAAACAAGAGATAATCAACCAAAATAAGGTAAGGAATGCAGCACAATGCTGAGATGCCCTCCTGGCACGCTTGGCGCCCCTACTCCTTGCCACTCTTGTGGTCGTCCTGGCGGTTTCAGTGTCGTAAATGTAAAATAACATCATTAACCAGGTTGCGAGCAACTTCCCTGCCCGTTTGTGGAGACTAGGCAGGCTGGGCGTGAGGTGTGTATTACGATGCGATGGCGGACCGTTGCGTTCGGGCAGGAGAGTCGCAGATATGGTGGATGATGTAAAAGTTTACTGACAAGCGAGGGCTAGCCGAAAGCTAGCTGTGTGTGCGACGCGTGCAGCTGCGCAAAGATGCACAGGGTGGCGAGGCGCATGAGCGCAGAGTCATCGAGCAGATGACGGCATACGCGAGAGCCCATCCAGGAGGGGCGGAGCGATGATGGCGTTTGCGGACGATGTGATAGTCAGCTGCGTACCAACGGCGCTATCTCACGGCGCCGGCGCGCTGTAGACCACGCAAAGCCGCGTTTCGCCCGGTTGGTATGCACGACAGGTGGACCTGCCTAGCCGGCGGCTGTTGAAGGTCTGTCGTTGGCGGCTAGCCAAAAAGACAGCTGGAAAGTCGACAGCAGCACGTGCGCCAGGCGTCGGCGTGCTGCGGTGGCGCCCACGCCAGGAAAGGCTTGCTGTGAGCGGAAGCAAGATTATTCTCATCGATGATATTATTACCAGGGTATGACGTCGCTGGTGGCTCGAAGCTGGTGAGCGTCGGCGCAGCCTGCGTATAAGCACGGTCTTACAGCAACAAATTCATTGTGGTAGATAAAACAGACAAAATGTTGGCTGTCTGTTACTAGTACGAGTGTCTACTATGGAGAATGACCGAGGTTGAAGGCAATGGTCTGAAACCGGCGGGTAGGGACCCTGCAAACGTGGGTTCGAACCCACTTTCTCCGCTATGGGCGAACACAAACCGTTCCAGCTGAGGCGGTTTTATTTCATCATTTGTTTTTATTTACAATAAAACCACGCCGAGAGACGTGGTTTCTACTTCTGTGTTGGTTTATCTGTGAATGGAATTATGCGTTGGAAAACGCGGTTGCTGAGATTACCACCGTTTACCGACAAACGAAAACGGATGGGGATTGCGTGAGGCAAAATTGCAAATAACCAAAACCGATGATGGCGTACAGAATGGTGTTCTGGCGTCTGGATACCTTGGTTGTTACCACCAGACACAACATACTTCGTCCACTGATAACCGCCGATTACCAGATAATCGCAATAGCGTGAGTAAAACATTGATAATTCACGCACGAGTTGGTATCACCGTTGATTTGTGTTGGTACGCCTGCCCTGCGCGCCATCGATGCTGGCATTAGGACCATTGTCTGCTGCAAACACCATGTTCCTGCATGTGCAGTGATGGTTAGAACATCGCTCCACTGACGATAGCTGCAAGTGTAATGATGATTCACTAAAACTTTCATTTTCCTTTCTTCAACTACAGATTTATTATAGCAAATAGTAAATCAATGTAAGCCATAATAATTTTTCGCTGAGGAGTAAATTCCGCGGCTGAAGGACGGTTTACAACTGTTAGTCCGGGGAAACCTGAGTGGGAGTTTGAATTTCCTCCGCCACAAGTTTGAACCATACTAAATTATAAAGAGCTAAGTGGTTATTTTATTATAGGAGTTTTTTGTATATGATACGCATATGTTAAAAGCGTGGCTGCTAAATATAATAAGCGTATATGGAACCACAAAACCACTATCCACGATCAGGCGGGCGTATGGCCTGGGGAGGAGCTTACCGAGGATGCTGCGCGTACGGTTCGTCTTCAGCGCCCTCACAAACGCGCTGGCGATGCGACGTGGGCAGGCCGATCCACAAGATACCTGCGACGCAGCAGCTATGAAATGGTACAGGATTTTGTGGTGCCAATACGTGGCAAGCGCAGAGTTGTGCAGCATCAGCGCCAGCCAGTATGGTATGTCTTATTTTGGGCCAGTGATGGCGGTACTGATTGTGTTTGACCATTTAATTTTCGACAGTTGCTGCCCAGTTGCTGGAGCCTGTACCAAATATTGTTCTTTCTTGCAGTTATCTTGATGGGGAGTTTTTGTTACTATCATCAGTCCGCCTGCCAACATACCCTATAGTGTAGATATTGCCGAGGGAATGCACAAGGGATCATCTGCACCCATCTGATAATTACCGTTCATTTGGAGAGTTATTGAGGAGGGTATTTATTCTTTGGTATTTACCCAGCTCAGCTGTCAGGTTGAGCCTTAGGATGTATTTCAGAGGTTGGTAGAGTCAGGATTTGGCTGGTCAACGGTCACTTTAATGGAGCAAGTAGTCAGACGCAGTCGATCGTTTCATTCGTCGTCTGCATGTAGTTTGCCTTTTTAGACGGCGAACAGCTGGGGTATCGCGTTATTATAAACTATCTATCGTGCTACCGCAGCGATAGAAAGTACTTGCGTATTATAACAGCATGTTCGGTGACCTTAATGCTGTATCGGTAACTGTAGCTCAGTTGGATAGAGTGTTGGTCGGTGGAGCCAAAGGCCACAGGTTGAATCGTCGGGTGTACCATAGATAAATACACCTCCACCTGGGAAGTTTTTATTTAGTAGAGTTGTTTAGCAAATGACAGAAAATGCGCCCCGTACGTGTTGCAGGGCATGCGTGAATAGGTAAGGTTATTCGTCTACAGGGGTTGGTCTTGCGCGGCTTATGTTCAGCAGCCTTTCGCTGTTCAGCTTTGTTCTTTTCTTTTGGCTGCTTTTTCCCGTTCAGCTTTTTGTTGTTGTTCCTTTGCTTCGCGCTCGATTTGGCGTCATTTTTCCTTCGATATGCGTATCTGGCCATTATCTTTTGCAGGGTTTGTTTACGTAGAATTTTATTCATTCACTATTCGTTATATACTAGCCAGTATAGCCAAGAAGAGAGCAAATAATACGGCAGCCCCAGCCAAGAAGTAGGTAAATACTTGAGGCTAATATTGACGGTAACAGCTATGATTGATAGTTTACGGTTTTGCTTGCTGAATGACAGGAGTCCAAGATTAATCCAGGATGCTATTAGCCAACTAAGACCGACATAGGAGCCGGGCACCAAGCATCGATACCAATAATGCAAATAAAATATCATTTTTCTTTTGCTTGTTTCGTTTTGGTGCTGGCCTACGTTGCCTGTTATTGTTTGGTTCAGCTTGCTGCTCTACGTTTTCTTTCTTTGGTTAGCTTTTCCTGCTCTGGCTCCGGAGCCTTAGCTTGCGCCATTTTCACTGCGCTGAGCAATATTTCGTCTCCTTTGTTTTGGCTGTTAGTTCTGCCTTCTTTGCGGCCTTAGCGTCATCTGCAATAGTTGATTTTTTTGGTTTCGTGTCTACCGTCTTCGCGCGGCCGTTATGGTATCACAAAATGAATTCAGCGTGCTATAAAAGTCGGTATACTGCGGTGAGATGGAGAGGCAGGAGTGGCTGAACTGGTTGTCTGAACAAGTGTGCTGCAAGGTACCGAGGGTTCGAATTTCTCCGCCATATGAAGGAATTATCGCCATCTCGCCATAGTGCCAGGTGGCAATTTTGTCGACAAGGAGAGCACCATAATGATAAGTCAAGAGCCACCTTAGCCCAGGATGCGTGCGAAATCGTCACTGCGCAGGCGAAGACGATGTGTGGTGCATGCCTGGATATCAATCCACCTGTTGACAAGTAATGTGCTGGTTGTTCCTCGCAGCCAGCAGGTTGCTTCGCTGTGGGAGCTAGACGTAGAAACGTAGTCATCTGGGGCTACGCACATGCTGGCGCGACATATGCAAAAAGCATCGCGAGCCACAGCGCGTTGGTGTGGTGGTAGTTATTTCAGTGCCACATGCTCATATTCACCTGGTTCCGCCATATGATAAGATTGGCGTTACAACTGCACCACGGCTACCCTGTACACAGCGAGTCAGATCAGCTTTGGTGGATATTGCGCAGCAGCGGCGCATGGCTGCAGTAGCCTATGATTACTATTGCTGCTGTAAAAAGCCGACGATAAACCCTAACGCTGGCGGTTATCAAGGTATCATGCTGGTTGGTGAGAGGCCCGGAGGTGCAGTGGCGCGACAGCCACCTGGGAGGGGTGATAACGCACGTCAGGAGGAGTCTCAGCGCCCTACAGTTAACGATAGCCATAAAGACAGCCCTTTGTCGTACTACTAGACGAGGTTGGCAGCAATGTGTCATCACCAGAACTTTGTAATAAAGCTGCTGCGTTACCACCAGGTCCGGTGGTGATTATTGCGGCGCCTATGGCGTTACCAAGCAGTTGCAGCAGCGGCCACTGTGTGGTCGCTTTCTATTGGTATTTCACCAGCAGTACATGCCGGTTGGTGGAGCATAGCCGGTCGCTGTCAAGAAACTGTCAGATCACAATATCACTGGCTACCGCAAAAACAAGATTACTACATAATGTTGATAAATCAAAACAATGCTAATGTGGTGTTATCACTAAACATAACACAAACAAAGAGTAAACTGGGCACGAACTTATAATATTACGCGCCAGCCTACTACACGCCACTGTCACGGGTATCTGCTCCAGCGGAGCCCAAGTTCGATACCGTGACAATAGTTAGTATCAGCGCCCAAAGTAGCAGAGAGATGGTTGTGCGAAGCGAGTCAGCACTGGCCCGCACCACGAACTCCAGACTTTGTTTGATCGAGAGGATAGGAAAACAGTTCGGGTTTAATATGAGAATGGTGGCCATGGATATTACAGCGGCCCACCCACCAACGGGTTATGTACCTAAACAATGATTCAGTAATTGATGAATGACAGTGAGTGAAGGAGTATTACTTACAGTAGCTGGAGTGATACCGGTGTATTTTGAAGGTGATCCTGTAGTAGGCTGAGGGCCTGCGTGTAATTTTCATAGTATTTCTTTTGGAACGTGCCGCGTGGAGGAACGAGACAGTAAAACCCCAGGTTGGAGAGCCCAATGGCTTGGTTTGTATGACTGCTTTCCACCTGCGTTTCACTGCTCAAAGTGCTCCTGGTCCAATAGCTGCTGGCGAGTTTCATACCAGGCGCGGGGGCTTTATCTGCAGTTTGACGAAGTGGCGGCGCCTTTAGTTTGCGATGGCTGATTCTGCCGCAGTCAGACGTTGCTGAAGATTTGCCCGAAAGTTCGGCAGAGCGTATTCGTCTACATCTAACCGCCGAGCGACCGCTGAAGTGATACGTAGTCCGGCTTGATGCCCATTTGTGCTACAGCCTGAACCTGCAATGTCGGCGCAAGGCTCGTGGTTACCCAGCAGAGGATCGTCTTGCATATGCGATGCGACATGACGTGAGGTTGGCAAATCACTGAGCATAAAGCGGCTTGCGCACAAAGTGTTGTAGCTCGAATGCTGCCTGCTCGCATCATAGCTGCTGCTGGCACAGGCTGTGGTTTCGGGTGATCAGTAGGTTCAGGTAGTTCAGCGATCAAGCAGATGGTTTCAATATAAAACGGAATAAATGGATGCTAGCTTCCAGGCTGGTTGAGAGCGCCAATAGAACCGCTGGTAGGTTTTGGTGCGGCTTTGAGCTTTCAATATACCAGTTCAAAGATCATCCCAACGTGATATACCAGCCCATGGTTTCGGTAACGGTAGTGCAATGCTGCTCGATCTCCTGGGCGGCAGATTAGCTATGAATGATCCAATGGTCGGTTGAGCTTTCGCTGATTGGCCTACTTGCCGCTAAGCCATTTTCGGTGAACCAGTAATATCTCCATAGCTTATTAATACAGAAATTACGCCCTCTATGTCACAACCCTTTATTTTTGGTAAATGTCAGTCTCTGGCTCTGCACTGCGGGTTAACGATAATACCAAAGCGCAGTATCCGAGCCATACTCGGTGAGGCACTATCAGCGGCTGACGTTACTCTTTGCTGCTCATCTTTTGGTTGTGTTCGTCGTTAATCAGGCCGTTTAGGTTACGTTTTGGGTCGAATTCCTGCCCCTGTTCGGTATAGCCCAAGTATAACTTCATGCGGCCAACCCACTGATACAAGATATTCGCACCGGTCGCGACGCTGGAGCGGGTGCAGAACCGAGCCAGGTCGCCAGAGTCTAAAAGTTTGCGGTACAACGGCCACCGCCTGAGCCAAACCAGGTGTCAGCGTCTTCCTCGTGACAGTATGTTGTACCATTTACATCAATTTTTGATCAACATGGGTATCAAATATCCAGTCGGTGTCGTCGCCCCGTTTGTGGAAAGCCGGAATTGGAATTGCCGGAATTTGCTTCATTAATATTCCAGCCGCGAACATTTTCTAGATATTGTACCAAATGCAATGCGGGCTGGTGTGAATGAGATTTTCCACGCTGAATAGCCGTACGGCTTGTTTGGCGAGTGGCTGCACGTTGATGAACTCACTGCTCTTTAAGCATCACCGATGTAACAGTTTTGGCATTTGTAACAATGCCCGACCAACGCTGTGCCTGATAGGCTCTTCTCAATGAGTGCCAGTTTTAGCTTGGCAACCACTAGTGCGGGCTTCCGTGGTGAGCCCGGTAACGGTCCGGTACGTTTATCAAACACCATCGGCGTAATTGGATGGATTGAAACCGCGGCAGGTCGCCGCTGGCTATCTCAAAGTTATCGGATCGTGTGCCGGCGTTACCTTAGGCCCAGTGCCGAAACTGGCATCAACGTAATCATCAGCAACAATTGGCAATGTGCGGCCAGCACTGGCAGGATTGCCCGAGTGCCAATGAGCTGTTGGTAGCGTGCATCATCTGTAAAGGCAACGTGGTGTCGCCAAGTAAGGTTCTCGCAAGGGTCGTCGCGATAATAATTGGTGTTCCCCTGCCTGTTTGGTAAGTGATGCCACAGGTGGCTCACGTCGCGTAGTATCTAACCTCGATGTCTGAGAAGCTTGTTTGGTGTGTGGTAGTTTACGATCCGCTCGCTCGGTAACCAGGCCGTCGTCGGAAGAAGTTTCGGAAGGTGTCGTAAACCGTTTTGTCACCTTAGGTCGAGAGGCAATACTACTCCAATCGGCGCTTGCACTCAGAGCGCGCGCAACTGCAGTTCTACTACGCGCTTACGGCAACGGTGTCCCACACCATATCATAAAGCTGCTCACGATCGTAGTCGAAGCGGCTTTTGCCCTGCTTGTAGCCTTGCCCAAATACTACCTGGCGTCTCCAACCTATGATCTGCGCGCTAGAATATACACAGTATCCCTGCTCCGCATACGGTAAAGCGGATTAGTATATCTTGTAAAAGTATATAGGCGGCATGCCCAGGGGTAAATTTCGTTTGCATTTGGTGGTGGTGCATGACGATGGAATAGGCTTCACCTTCCTTTGGCTTAAAGGCCCCGCTGGTTTCCCAGAGGCAGGCATAAATATCTGGTTCAATTATTTGGTTTGTATGATCGTGCCAATTTCTGCTGACGAGTGCGTATCTCATTTTATGATGGTGCTTTGTTAATTTCACGAAATAAGCATGAGCGTCACCGTATCATCTGATACGCTCCTAAAGAGTGTGCTTCATACCTTCTCACGTCGGTATGGCCTTTAATATATTATTGGTGGTTGTACATACTTGCGGCGCTTTTGCGCACGGCGCACGATTGATAGCATCATACGTGGTAACGCAAATGGCTTTTAGCGGTTTATCCTAAGCCCCAGGGTAGGCTACGCTTTTGCCGCCAAACCGACTTTTAAACTTGTAAAGCCAGCCCATGGGTGGTTTGGTTCATTTCGGTACAATTAAGCAGTATCGAAGGCTGTTTTACCAGCGTGTCAAGGTCGATGATTGCATAAGCCAGCAGGGCAGCCGGCAGCATTTACGATATGTGTCGGCAGCAGCGTGCGCGTAGGTGCGCGTGTCGTCGCTGCTGCCATGAGGAAGCGGCAATTGGGGTGTCTCAAGCGTAAAGGTAAAAGAGAGTGGCAGCTTTATTCGGCAACAGCTTTGCCTGTGCTTTTAAAATAAGCATCGCTGTGAGGATGGTTATTGGAGCAACCTGACGGAGGAATGCTATAGAATTCTGTCTTCAGGATTGTGGTGATTTGTGGATTGCTGCGCTTTTATGATGATTGCGATAGAGATTGCGGGTGTTTTGTGACATCTGCAATAATTGGGTATTCTATCCTGGAGACAAATTGATGAGCTGTGTGAGTTGGCTGCACCGATTATAGGTAACCTCGGCAGCCACGGCACGAAGCTCGCTGTCGCCATTAGAGTACCGATGCTAACAAAAGTTGCGCCGTGCTGCTTTGGCGTCTTGTCTGGCGCAGGTTACATCGAAAGCTGCTGCTGAATCAGCGATTGGTCCGTTATGGGGCGGCATAAGTCTCCGGTATTGTTTCAGCGTTCAAAATAGTTTATCGCCAACCATCGCCATTGCGGCCGGATGATTTGGCGTCCCTGTCATGGGATGCACCAAGCGGGTGACCGTAAAAATGACATAATTGGGCTTTGTCTGTCTGTCGGTAAGAAATTTGATATTAGCTCATGCAGTAGGGCGATCGCTGCTATGACAAGCTGTTTGGCCATTGAAATGCCTCGAACAACCTCTAGTCCGTGGCGGTGAGACGAGATTTACCAGCCACATGGCGCATAATAGCCGTGTGGCGATCATGGCAGCGTTGTCGGTGCACACTGCACCGGTGCGCGGATTGATTGATAGCGGCAGACGACGGGCAGTCTCCTCGCGAAGAAGCTTGCTGGCAGCACGCCCGGCAATAACAACCGATGCCGGATTATATTTATAAAATGCTTTTCTGTTTTGTCAACGCGTTGCGCATATGGCGGTGCGCTGAAAGCTAGCGGCAGTAGTCGCTTGCTGGCGTAAGGTGACATGAAGAGCGGACAGTCGGAATGATGGACACGAAATATCAACGCCGACTTCTTTTTGGATAATGGTGCAGTACGGCAGCTTTTAGTCCAGAGAAAGAAAATCAAACTCACCAGATAGTCGGGCCTTTGGTAGTGAAGGCGGTCTCCGGCACCACTGGCGGCAGCTCGGCGATGGCTGGGCCACCAGGCAGAGCAGACCAACGTACTTTATTACCGGACAAAGCTCACCAACGGCATCCATCTGAGCTTTGTGCCGAGCAGGGCATAGTCACCGTGGTTCTTTGGAAAGAGTACAAGGCTGAGTACGGCGAAGCACCTGCATGATAAGTGCCAGCAGCGGAAACAAGTCGGCTGCGTGCGGGCGATAGAGGCCTTCTAGGTTTGGGCTTTGATCGTTTGCCGCTGGGTACAAAGTTGGCATATACGTGGGGCTTCAACGTGATGGAGTAGCAGTGAGCGGCCTGTATGCAATAATGGCAAGCGGAAAGCGGGCTGCCAGTGACCCAATAAGTAATGACCCAGCACCAGGCCCAGGCATCGTAGTCACCGCCGCGGATACCATCAATATCGTCCCAGCTAAAGGCCGCTGGCAGAATGCTTCAGTGCAATCGCGGCTGAATAGCTTCTATATGACTACGGGCAGCACTCGTAATAACGCCGCCATACTCGCGCAGGAATATCAATTTGCGATTGTACAACTTGTTTGAGAGCAATTTTGCCCGTTTTCAACAAATTGCAGCTGCTGTTTTCATCGCAGCCGCACTTTCGATCTCCCCATCTGCACCGTAACTCTAGTCATCACTAGTATAACATCTGGAGTGGGAAACTGGTGGACGCGGAAGCAGAAGATCGTACACACGCAGTCCGTCGCAGTTTATCACGCACAAAACTGGTGCGGCGGATTGAGGACTGTATCGAGTGGGCGCGTCAAGCTCGTCAGTTTGCGTTGCCGCAACCCGGCAAAAAGCCTTTCAGGTTATCGCGGGTGACTCAGCACAAATGGGTAAAACCACAACGGTAAACTTTATTAATAATATGTTAAAAGCAGCAGGCGACGTCACCGGCAGTTTTTCAACGCACTGATTGAGATAGCCGGCGATAAGCAGCTGAAATGATTTAAACGCCACTGTCGGCACTACCGCACGACGCAGCAGTTCTTTCGAGGCGGCAAGCGGTCGGCGCTCGATTATCAGTCGTGCTTGAGATCACCAGTCAGCGCACAGATCAGCATAAGCTTGATGAGTGTGCCGATTTTCGCGCAGCGATGACTCAACGTAACACAGGACCACCTAGACTCACCACGACGATGGATAGCTACGCGGCTGCTAAAGCAGAGCTTATTCGCTGGTCGTCCACAATATATTATCTTGAACCGCGATGACGAGGTGGTTTAGTACTAATACGTTTGAAGCTGGCACGGAAAAGGATTACCTATGGGTAAGACCGAGGATGCTCAGGCGCAGATTGGTGATAGTATTGCCCAGCCAGATGGCGGTCAGGCACGGATTATGTTTGCCAGGCGATGCGCCGGAAGATGGCATGTGCTAAAGACACATTTACCCAGGCGAGTTTAATATATAATATGACAGCCGCAGCGGCGCTTTTGCCCGCGCGCTGAGTCCATCGGATGAGGCACTGGTGCAGGCGCAGCACAACTGCGAGGCGTGCCTGGCCGATTTGAGCGTGTGCAGGTAGGGCAAGATTACGATGTGATCGTAGACTATGCCCCACACGCCAGATGCGCTTGATGCTGGCGAGCGTGGCGAGATTACGCCGGTAATGTATCACTGGTGTTTGGTTCGTGTGGTGATCGTGATAGAAAAACATCCAGTGGGCGCAATTGCGTAAACGAAGCCGATGCGATTTATTTGACAGATGAAGAAAATTATACTGAAGATGCTGATACAATTCGCCGCACGATTTACGAGGGTATCCAGCAGGCTGGCGGCGAACAGAAGACGACTGAAAATCGCCGATCGTCGTGAAGCTTTGTCGCGGGCGATCGCTGCAGCCAGCCAGGAGATACAGTGCTGGTGACTGGTTTGGGCCATGGTAGTACCACTTATGAACGGCCAGCGTATGCCATGGAATGATGCGGACGTGGCGCGAGGAAATAATTAAGAGCGTGGCGGCGAAGCAGGAGTAGAACGATCGCAGATTATTATCTAAAATTAAAAACAATTATATTTTGTCGTAGCTGGGTATTTTTCGTTTTGGGCAAATGTGAGTTGCGGCACTGAAACTCACATGTGCTGCGGTGACTGGTTCTGTGGGTAAAAACTACCGTACTGCACCTGCTCGAGCTGACGCCTGGTGAGCGTGCGCATTATTCACACAATGCCAATAGTGCCTTCAGGTTCCGTTCGATATCGTTGGTACTCACGGTATTTGTGGGTCGAAAGGCACGGTGGTTTTAAGCTCTTTTTGATAGTGCCGTGGCGAAGCGCTGCCTTTACGCATTCGCAGCAATACTACGTGGTTGAAATTGACGGTGAGCGGCCGAATGAGGCAACCTTCCTGGCAAATTGGTTGCGGCCACATATTACGCTATGGGTTAGTTCAGCTCGTTCACACGCCATTTTCTTTGATCGCCAGGTGCGCAAGGGCGCTAGTACTGCTGTGAGAAGTCAATCGCCTACGAGTTTGCTAGTTTGAGCTCGTGCGGCACGTGATCTTGTTATTATCGATGGCGATAATGAGCATATGGTGCGCGAGACAGCGAATATTTCGGCGAAGGTGGCCGCAGTTCATAAGAGTGACCTCACTGGTTACACTGTTACGCCGCAGCAAGCAGTATTTACCTTTGGCGAGACTTCGTTTACTATTCCATACCCAATGCCGCGTGAGATTAGCACGCAGCTTGCAATGCTACTGCAGCTGACGAACTACCTGAACGTGCCGCTGCCGCAGCATATGAATGATTTTGTGATGCCGCCAAGCCGTTCGAGTTATTTTGCGGGTGTGGGCGATCAGGGGTCAGCTGCATTTAGTAGATAGCACCTATAATGCTCACCTTGTCAGTATGCAATCGATGTTTACGATGATGCAGGGCATGACCGTGCCTGGTGAGAAGTGGCTATAATTGGTGAGCTATGACAGACCAGGGTGAGGGCGAGGCGCGACCAACACGAGAAGCTCGGCCAGGCGGCCGCGCAAGTGGCGGCTGACCGCTACGTCTTAGTGGGTCGACGCTCAAAGAAATATACCTTGCCGCAGCTAGAAAAAGCTGGCAAGGGTGATAAAACTGCTGCTTTCACTAAAAGCTGAAGACGCACTGCAGTATATTTGCAAGCTAGCCCCAGATCAGGCAACAATTATGCCAAAGGGAAGCCAGTATCTCAGGTGGTTGTGAAGAACACTCGCGAGACAAAGCAAATATTAGCACGGAACTTGCACGTCAAGACGCTGCCGCTCGGCGTACGGCAAAATGGGGACTGTATTGAGTATGAAGACAACACTTGTGATTGCTCACGGATGGGCATATTCACTAAGCCGTAGGATAAGACAGTAGCTGACTTTGCGAGCACGTGGCGTTGAAGTAAAAACAGCTACAAGTTCAGGATTGACTACGCCAAGCGGCGAGGTGTGGACTAATGACGGTTACACTGCTTGGCTAGAGCAGCAGCTGCAGGATTGAAAAATCCAATCGTGCTTGGGCACAGCAACGGTGGACGTATTGCGCTGAATTATTTAGCGCAAGAGACATGACAATGCGTTTGCCGGGCTTATTTTGCTAAAACGCTGCTGGAGTATATGAAAAATCCGGGTGCAGTATCACTTAGCGCCAGGTGTTTCGAGCTGCTGCTAAAGCGTTAGCGCCGCTAAAAGCACGTACCATATCTAAAAAGATGGTGTATCGCCTATTGAAGAGCGATTATAACCGCGCACCAGAAAATATGACGCTTGCATAATACTGCTAGAGGTGATGAGGCACTCGATTCTCGCTGTGCTACCAAGACAACATATTTGTAGTATGGGGCGAGGATGACAAAGTGACGCCGCTCGGTATGGGTAAGAAAGATGCATCAACAGCTAGCTGGCTCGCAGATGAGAGCACGTTTGCCGGATGGCCTCGCACGCATGTATTACTCACCCAGAGCAACTGGCAGAGAAAAGTGCTCGTATTGTGCAGCAGATTGAAGCATGGCCGAGACGGGAAAGGCGCGGGCCGATAATGTTATTTCAATCAGTTGGCTCACAATACACTCTGAGCAGGCCTGGCGCATCTATTTGCCATTGGGTGGGCGCCAGGACCGGTATAATTTAGAGATGGCGCTGGCTCGCCGATTCTAAAGGCCACGTAACGCTTTTTGCACGCGGCCGAACTGCACTAGCTGAGGCGGTTTGGGTGGCGACCGGTGGCAGCAACAGGTGGCAGTGAACGCATTGCGTGTTGCAGCGTAATTGAGGCAGTCGAGAGGCTGGCTGCACGCCGGTGTATGTTGATATTGCCCTAAATACACTGCACTATGGCGAGCGGTTGCGGCAAGTGATGCAGCAAAGAGGATATCAAGGCCGTTATTGTGCAAAATACGCTTGGTATGCCAGCCGATATTACTGGTATTGAATCGGTGGCTCGCCGGCAAGAGTATACCTATTATCGAAGATTTGGCACATGCAGCTGGTATGCGGCACACCGATGGTCGAGAGGTTGGTACCGTTGGAGACTACACGAGTACTGTCTTTGGCCGTGATAAACTGCTCGAGCACAATCAACGGCGGTGCACTTGTTACCCGTGTGCCGGGAAAAATTGCCTCGGTGCGGCAGCCACATAGCGCGCCACGGTTTATTGACCAGTTGCGCGATCGTATTTACCCAATTATGGCGGTAGCTGTTCGCGGTACCCACGGAATTGGCCGGGTAAATATATTTTAGCGGCGGCCTAGTAAACTAAAAACTGGCCCGTCTCGGCTGATGGCCCTGCCGATCGACGCGCGCAAGCTGCCAGCCTGGCAGGCAAAGCGGGCTTATGGCGATTTGAGCGGCTCGATGGTGATCTAGAGCGTCGGCGCCGGTTGGTGCAGCTGTACCGCAAGGCACTTGGCGGTGGAGCGACGATTTTCGTTTTGCGCTTAGGCTGGTAGTACTCGGTGCGTGTACCGCTGATCTCAACAGAGCGAGATGCACTGTGCACGCCTCAAACAGCACGGCTTTTTCTTTTGAAGATATTTGGTATGATAAAACCAGTTTCACCAGTCCTTCGGCTGTATGGCAAAGTACAGTTCAACGAAGCAGCGTACCCAAATGCTGTGATTGCAGCCGTTCGGTTTATAATGTGCCAACGCACCAATTTGTGACAAGCCCAGCACGTGCAGCAAATGCGGCAAGTATTACGGGCAACGCGGGAGGTAATTCAGTGGAGTGGTGGGTAGCAATTTGCATCACTGACGCAACGCGGCAAGATTGGCAGGCACTGCTTGCCCTATCCCGGAGTAAACTTTTGCAGTCATGGCGCTGGACGGCGTTTTTACGAGAGCGAGGTAATGCTGTGCTGCGTAGAATTGTGCCGGGCAGGGTACTGAAGTGGTGGCTATGCGACGGCATTATGTAGCAAGATGCGCGCCGAGGCCGCTACTGAGAATAACGGGTGGTCCACTGCTAGACTGGAAGCATCAAGCACTTGCGGATGTTGTGCTGCGTGATATAGCTCAGCAGGGTAAACACCACCACCGTTTTTGTGCGTGTTCGACCGCAGCTACACGAAACACCAGACAACGAAACACTCTTTGTGGGTAGTTTGCAGCGACTATCACACCGTGTGCTCGCTCCAATGCACCTGCATGCTGAACACTAGCAAATATATTGGATATCACGAAACGATGAAGAGACGCGTTTGCGTGTACGCCGACAGACGCGCTAGAGTGCGTCGCAGTGCTCGGCGCGACGTTGCGGTGACAGTCGCCCAGCTGCTGGTAATATTACAACGTTTTTATGATATGCAAGCAGATACTGCTCAGCGACAGGGGTTTTGTACCGCCAGTGGTCATTCTTGGAAGCATACTTGAAACCCTGGCGATGCTTTGCAATGTTATATACCGCTGGAAAAAGATGGTGTCATACTAAATGCTGCCCTTGTCATTATTGATGGACCAGAAGCGGTATACCATGGAAGCGGGTGCAGTCCCGCAAGCTCGCAAAGAGCCGGGTGCGTATGGATTTATTGGCAGGCGATTCAAGATGCCAAGACTGCTGGCGCAAAGCGGTTTTAATTTTTGGGAATTGCTTACACTGGCGATCCAAACCACCGGTACGTGGTGTCACTCACGTTTAAGCGTGGCTTTGGTGGAGCAGGATGTGAGCTTTGATTCCGGCATATGATATTATTTGTCACGGCAAAATATCTAAAGAACTGGATTGTGGAAACAACGCGAAAGAAGGAGAAATTATAAATGGCGCGAAAGTCAAAAGATATTACAAGCGAAAGCAGTGTGGATTCATTTGTTGAGTCTCATCCCGAGGCAAACCTTTTGCAGGCGTGGCAGTGGGGTGGAGGTTCACAAAAGCCTTGGGCATGATGTCTGTTCATCGCGGGCGTCGATGGCAAAAAGCTGATTGGCGTGTATGAGGGTTATGTTGAGCCAGCTAAACGCGGTCGTCACCTGGCAGTTGCCGGTGGGCAATAACGTGAACTGGAATGATACGGACGCGGGTAACAATGCTGCGTGATGATATCGTCGAGCAGGCTGAAAAACTGCGTTGTATTTTTGTGCGCGTACGTCCACAGTTGACTCGGTCGGCATCGCACCTGCGGTGTTTCGGCTACCACTTCCGCCCAGCACCAATGTACCTTAGCGTTGAGGCTAGCTGGTGTACTCGATCTTGAGGAAAGGCGAGAAGGCCTACTTAGGTATGCGTCCAGCAGCTTCGTCGCACTGCTGCGCAAGGCGGCCAGAACGATATTCAGGTGAGCACCGACCCAGAGCGCATGAAGGGTTTTACAATATCCAGCTGCAGACTGCTGGACGACACGGTTTTTGTGGCGTTTTCAGAGGAGTTTTTCAAAAGCAGTTTGCTGCCTTTGCTGGAGACGGGCAACGTGAGTGCTGCACTGCTCGCTACAACGATCTGATTTTGGCGCAAAACTTTATCATTTTTACGGCAATGGGGCCTCATATCACTATGGCGTCAGCACCGGGCGGGCACAGCTATCTGGTGCGCCGCTGCTGCATGGAAGCGGTGCGTGATGCGCGTGAGCGTGGTATTAAGCGCTACAATTTCTGGGGCATTGTGGGCGAAGATGAAACCGATCACCGCTTCTGCAGGTGTGAGTGTTTGACGTGGTTTCGGCGTGGAAGAGCTTGCCTGTGTACCAGCGCAGTTTGGTGATTAAACCACTGCAATATCTTAAAGCCATGACATTAAGAAACAATTCTGCCGCCGTCAGCGTAAAAGTATAACGGTGCCAGATAATCGAAATTAGCACTCTTGCAATATGAGTGCTAATTTTTATAATGAACCATAGATATCATCAACATAAACATCCTAAAAAGGAGGGATTATGAGTACAGCAATAACACCGCTCGGCGCTCGTGTCGTAGCTCAAAAACAAGAGCAAAGGCGGCTACTAGCAGCAGTATTTTGCCGGATTCAGCAAAGGAAAAGCAGTAGCGGCCGCGTTGTGGCGGTTGGCCCAGAGGCAAAGCAGGTGCAGGTTGGCGACCAGATTATTTATAAAGAGTACTCGACAACCGAGCTGTCGGTTGATGGTCAGGACTACTTGGTCGTTGCAGAAGAAGATATTTTAGCAAAACTAGCTGCTTAAGCGGCAGATGCAAGGAGGAGAGATAGATGTGAGTATTTTATGAGTGATGATGCTCGCGCTCGCGTCCTGGCTGGCGCTCGGGCACTAGCCAAACGCGGTAAAAAGTTACCTACGGACCAAAAGGCGGCAACGTAGTTGATTGGGAAGCAGTATGGTGGCTCAACTATTACGCACGATGGTGTGACTGTGGCTGAAAGTATCGACCTGCCAGAGGATGACGATGCAACGCTTCGGTCACTGAGACCGGTGCTGAGCTGATTAAGCAGGCGGCCAGCAAGCTTAATAATGGGTTGCCGGTGACGGTACGACTAGTGTAACTGTTCTGACATACCACATTTTTAAAAGAGGGCTAACCGCACGACTTAGCGCTGGCCACAATCCACAAGAGCTGCGCAAGGGTATTGAAGAAGCAGCCCGTGAGTGATTCACGCACTCGATAACCTAAAGGAAGATGTCGCGGGTGATAGTAATGAAAATTGCAGAAGTGGCAACAATTTCAGCTGGTGATGCCGAGATTGGTAAGTTAATTGCTGGCGTTATTGAAAAAGATTGGCAAAGACGGCATCGTGACGGTTGAAGCTGGCCAAGGGCTTGAGCTGCGGGCTGAAGTGGTGGAAGGATTTACCTTGAGAAGGGTGTGGATTAGCCCATTCTTCGTCAAACCGACCCAGCCCGTCAGGAGGCGATTTATGAAAAACCAGCGATTGTCATCACCGAGCCAGAAGATTAGCAGCGTACGAAGAGCTATTGCCACTGCCTGAAAAAGTTGGCACAAACTGGCAGAAGGCACGTGGTGCTAATCGCCGATGAAATTGAAGGTGAAGCGCTCAGCGTATTGGTACTAAACACAGCTAAAGGGTGTGCTGAACACCGTGGCGGTGAAGGCGCCAAGCTTTTGAGTGACCGCCGCAAGGGAGTGCTGGAAGATATCGCGGTGCTCACTGGCGCAACAGTTAATAAGTAGCGATAAAGGTATGACCTTTGAGAACGTTGGTCTTGAAGTGCTGGTAACGCTCGCAGGTGATTGTGTCAAAGACAACACCACTATCGTAGAGGGGCCGGAGATCAAAAGGCGGTGCAGGCACTTACCGGGATTGCCGCAATTGCCGATAATGCCTGCAAGCGACTACGGGCGTACCGAAAACGAAAAAGCGTGCAGCAGCGCTTTCCGAGCAGGTGGCAGTCGGTAAAGGTTGGTGTGGTGCTACCAGGCTGAAAATTGACGAGAAGAGTTCGCGTGATGATGACGAGTTTGCGGCAACACGCGCTTGCTGAGAAGGTATTGTAGCTGGTGGTGGTGTAACGCTTGTCAACGCTGGACTGTAAAATCGCCGACAAAGAACCACAGCAGCACGCTGCGGGCCATAGATTATAAAACGGGCATTAACTGCGCCTTTTGACACAAAGTGTGCTAAAATGCCGGCCTAAGATGCCAGGCGCACTTGCGCGGGTAGAGGCAGCAAAAGCCTGGCATGGCGTTAACGTGATGAAGCCAGAAAGAGGTATTGTCACGACCTTAAGAAGGCGGGTGTGGCAGTCGATCAGCTCGCGTCACTAAGAGAGTAATCAGAACGCGGCATCGATTGCCCAACCGCAACAACGATGGGTGCTGGTGTTAAAATCCCAGAGCCGAAGCACCAGCTGCTGGCGGCATGCCCGGCAGCATGGGTATGATGTAAAAGCCCCAGCGTATCACAATATACAAACACCTCTAACGCAGAGGTGTTTTTGTATATGACAATAAGAACGTCAAATATAACAAAAACTGTTAGCTGGTATGCGTGGTTGAGCTAGTATTGGCTCCCGGCAGCCAATGGACCTACCAAAGAGAGGATGAGTGTAATGAATGCTACCCCATCTACTACTTTCTTCGATACGGGCTACACGTACCCTGTAGTCGATTATGTCGGGAAGCTTGACCCAAAAGGTAGAGTATCACATGCAGCACAGAAATTATGGTGTGATCGTTGCTACTGGGCAACAGGAGGACCACCTTATCGATAACAACATTCTTCGGATTTATGCATTTCGATGATACTATCGATATGTATCCATATAATTTACTAAAGGAACATACGGAGTTATTTTGGCTGATTACGCTTGGATGAATTACGGAAAAGCCGACGGAAGAACACGAACGGGTGTTGCGCGACCGAGGACGAATTATGGCGTGCAAGGTTATCTGCCACAAGTAGTCGGTGATGACCCTCCTGCAAGTTTATTTTCATTTTATTGCCACCGATCGATTACATAGGGCATTTCAGTCACATAAGTCGATTTTTCACGGGTTATTCGTGCTATTGTAGGGTCATGACTCCTATTGTATAGACCCGCGCAGGTATCACTGTGCGGGGTTTTTCTTGAAGTATAACGGTGGGCGTGAAAGTCAAAAACCTCCCGCCTGGGGAGGTTTGAGCTAATATTGTCTTCGCGTGATTCGAAGAAGTCAATTTCTTTAACTGATGTCGAGCGGTGCTTGTGCGCGGCGACCTTCGTCTTCGATGGCAATTGCTGGCTTCGTGCGCTGGCTGAATCAGTGATTTGTCATCGGTCGAACGCAAAATAAGCGAGATATGCATCAAACTTATTCTCCTGGCGAGTTGCGTCTATCTTGCTCATGATTGGGTGCAGTTCAAAGAGATAGCCTGCGCTTAATATCACCAAGCGCTGCGCCACCTGCTAGCGGAGTTGGTTGAAATGTATTCTTTGATTCGTTTTTGACATAGTCGCCTCGCTTCGATTCTTCTGTAGTGTCCAACTGACCAGGTGTTTTTCTGCGTTGGAGCTGGTGAGTTCATTTGAATATCAAACTCTTGTGCTCGTCTGGGTTAATACCAGCCAATACCTTGGCCAGTTCTTGGTCGTCACTAATCGACGATTGCGTGTCTTGATTCATACGATTTTTCCCACCTCTTAAATTAAACTTATGGTTTTCTTTAGTGTATCATAAAAAGAGATGATGATGCAAGAAGGACACCCTTTGGACGAGATGGTCGCGCGCCACAGGAGGTGCAGCGGGTGTGCAATGCTTTTTGGAAGTGCTGCGAGATGGATGATGGAAGCGGCCTACGGCGGCATAGTGCATGGACTGAGAAGACGTCGGTGCAGCAGGTGATACTAATGGCTGATGGAGCCACGTTTTCCCGTGGTGGCAAGCGTGCAACAGTAGCTGCCAGCTGCGCGTCAATTCCAGAATGATGTGTGCATGCAGCGGGTCAGCTACCAGCTTTTGTCGGCCCAGATACGGTGGTACTTGGCATTTCTTATAGCTCTCAGCTTGGAGGTAAAGTGACATCATCAGCGCAGCTATGTGCTGCTGCTCATAAAAGGGGCTCAGGTGCACCATATAATAATGTATAAAGATGGGGGCAGCTACGATGCTACCGATTCGCAGCTTGCCATATCTTTGTACGAAGCGGTGCCCTGGCAAATGCAGATCATACGTTTGTGGTGGTGGGTTGTAGCTGCGCTGCAACAGCTAGGGGTTATTACTGGCGATTTGGTGCAGGAAATTAACGCAGCTCGCCAGGCGGCAGCTTACAGAAACGCTACTGCCACGTGCCATCGCAAGAATCTCGCAAAACAAATTGCCGTGCACAGCTATGGTGAGGCAGGAGCATTTTATGTGGCGTCAGAGCTGGCCTCGTTGGCAGCGATCTGGCAGCAGGCTTGGCAAGTAACGGCTAAAACAGTAGCTACCGCTGAATATTATCCAGTAGCTTATACTGCAGCGCCTGGGTGGACTGGCCAGCCTATCACGAAGCCATTTGCAGTGATAGATATTGCCTCCGGAGCATATGGGGCAGAGGCACAGCAATGAAGCAGCTTGCGAAAAAGATTAAGTGGTCGCGTCACGCAATGGTGGTCCCTGTGCCCGGTAAAACAACAACGGGACAACTTATTCGGGGCACATACTGGCTCATTTAGCGGCTGGCTACACTGCAGTATTACACGGAAAACCGTTGGCTGCAGATGAGGTGATGCACCGGCTTTTGGCGTAATCTACCATGATAATTAAAACCACTCCTTCTGGAGTGGTTTTGCCCTATCACAACAACCTAGAATGGACAGCGCAAAAGAGTTCGATTGGGTCGTACGTGCTGCTTTCATGGCAGGGTAAATACCAAACGCAATACCAACAACGAGTGCTAGCGCGGTGAAATAATTAGCATTAAAGCTAAAAGCTTGGTGCAAATGGCAACGAAGCTGAGGATAACCAGCAGCTACCATACCGATTAGATATCCGGCGATACCACGCCAGACTAATCACGATAGACTCAATGATGAACTGCCACATAATATGGCTGTTGCTTGCGCCAACCGCCTTGCGGATACCGATTTCTCGGTACGCTCAGCTACGTTAACAGTGGGATATTCCTCATACCGAATGCGCCAACAATCAATTGAGATGCGCACGTAATCGTTGCTACCGGTGGATTAGTAATGGGCTGGCTAGTTGGGCGTGAGATGTCCTCTCGGTGAGTACGCTGAAAGTCGCGTTCGTCCTGGTGGTTTTTAAGATCGCAGCGTCTGCTTGTTTGATAGCATTTACAGCTTTTTCTGGGTTTTGACTCTTAATAAATCTGCTGAATTTGCGTTACATTTTGGGTGACTCTTTCAGCGCTTGCGTAGCTCATCATTGCCGCGTTGTCCAGTCGATGTTCGAGAAGTTAACTGGCTGGTTGGTCTTCTTTAGTACGCCGATAACGGTGAGTTCTTACCGTGGAGCTGAAGCACCTTACCAATAGCGTGTTCGAGTGCCGAATAGGTTGATGACGAGCTGCTCACCAGCACAACCGTGCTGGCATGTTTGAGCCTTCGTCCATGAATTGGCCTTCCGCAAGTTAGGTTGTTAATCTTAGCAAGTTTCTGGCGTTGTTCCGATGCGCTGACGCTGTGTTTGGGTTTGCCGTGCTACCGCTTTTAATAGTGGTGCGGATGCTGACTAGCGGCGCAACCGATTCAATATCTGAGATCTTCTTGGTGACTGTACGTCATCTTCAGTGAGGTATTTGCTGCGGCGTAGTTGGTTTGTGTTGAGCTAAATGTTTCAACTGGTTTTGGCTTTGGGCGCCCGATCGCGGTACAGCGATGTTGCCTTACAAGTTGTGGTTTGTCCGGCAATAAGTTCACTTGCTCCTGCTGGGTGATTGATAGATCGGTCACGCTGGCAATACCGATGGTTACACCAGAGCATAGTAAAGGATAGTACGCAATCGGTGCGCAAAACAGCGATTCTATAAGCGTTCTGAACATGATGGAGTAAATTAATATCACGCGGTGGCATTACTTTTCGGTCTCGCTTTTCGCGGGGTTTTTAAGTTTGACTTTTTCACCTTGGTGGCACTACCGATTGGGCCAGTTGAGCTGTTGCTGTCATCTGGCTCGGCACGGCTTTTCTGTGTTTTTCGGTAGTTTGGTTGAGTCAGTACCTCATTCTCAACTGGCTCATCAGCATCAATACTCAGGCTACGTTTTACCATCACTGCGCTGATGGCTCTGGAGTGTAATCTGCGGTATCCGGGTCGATAAAATCCATCCACCATGTGAATAACGCGGCTTGCGTAAGCTGTTAAGTCTCGGTTGGCGCTCACCATAATAATTGTATTGCCTTGTTTGTGCGGGTCAGTGAGCTCCTGCATAATAAAGAGTGGCTTCTTTTAGTCAAAGGTTTCGAGTTGGCTCATCGGCAGAATGATCGATGGGTTATTAACGAGTGCACGAGCAATCATAACGCGCTGCGTTTGGCCGCAGACAGCTGCCATGGCATGTAATACTCACGCTCCGATGGGTGGAAGGTGCGCAGAAATTTCACTAGCAGCTTAGGGCGGCGAATTTTGCCCATGACCGGTGTAGGTAAGTGGCAACGCGACGTTCTCGATTACATTAAGGCGCTGCACCATGTTGAAGTTCTGAAGAAAACATGCCGATGCTCTTTGAGCGATACGAGGCTTTTTCATCGTCCCAAATTTGTGAACAGGCTTGCCGTCTAGTAGGTATGATCCCTCGGTAGCTCGATCGAACGAGAATATTTAATAATGTTGTCTTTCCGCAACCACTTGGCCCCCATGATTGCAATAAATTCACCTGATTAATCGTAAGATCAGATGCCGCAAGCGCGAGTTCTCGGCGTTACACAACGCCGAAACGTTTTGCAAACCTCGTAATTCTGATTACTGGTTTCATGTGTTTCTTCGTCATTGATTTGCATTATAGGTTTTTGTGCCACCATGAAATACATCACAGCACCGAAAAATGAGTAGTGACACAATATTGTGGTGGATATTGCTGTAGTTAGCGGTATTTTATGGGTAGCTTGCCGCGCAAGCGTTAAGCTGGACGCCTGTAAGTACGTTGTTAAAGCACGTTTTGAGCCTACAAAAGTCCTTGCCATGAGTATATATATTATTCTTATAAGTAAGCACCACATGTGCAGTAAGACAACAACATACTAAATAGCAAGGCCCCGCGTTGGTGGCGGGGTTTTGTGTTACCAAAAAAGGGGAGGGGCCATGAATGCCACAAAGGAATCGGCGCAATAGACGAAATAAAACGTAGCGTAGTAGCGGTTGGTGAGGGGTGCCTGGCCAGCTAGAGAAAGGTGGCGGTGATAGCTGCGAGATGGCGACGATGCTATTGCCAGGGCATGAGTCAGCAGCAATGCGAAGGCTGATGATTCAGGTGGCGCTACAAAACGTCAAAAAGATGACCCAGACTATGACCGGATTGCGGCTGAACTACTCTTGCGCCAAATATCCCGCACCATCGTTGGTTCGTATGAAACGCCGCAGGGAGCTGCGAAGCGCAGTACGGTAGCCTCAAAATTTATTGAAGCCACGAGTCGCGCAAGGGCTGCTTGATAAGCGCATGAACGATGGACGGTTGATATAAAGCGGCTGGCTGAAGCGTAGACCCGGCTCGTGATGATTTAAGTAAGTATCTTGGCGTGGTGACCAGCCGCAGCCGTTATACGCTGCGCAAACAAAACGGTGAGCCGTTAGAAACGCCACAGTTCACTCATATGCGTGTTGCTATGGGAATGAGCTTGCAGGCGCAGGAGAAACGACCGAGGCAGCACTTGAGTTTTATGAGCACATGAGCACCCTCGATTGATGTACCCAGGTGAGTCTACTCAGGTGAACGCTGGTGGAGCTTTTCCAGCAGCTATCGAACTGCTGTGATGGAGTAGGGTGATGACATGGAGTCCATTGCTAAGTCGATTCGTGATGATCGATGGATCGCTAAGGAACGGGCGGCATTGGCATTGGTATGACGCGCTGCGCTCGTCTGGCGGTCCGGTGCGTACCACTAATGCACAGCTTACTGGGCCCAATTCCTTTTATTAAGATGCTTGATTCGGCATTGTTTGCGGTGACCGCAAGAGCAGCAGAGTCTGCAGCAATTTACTGAAGCTGGCATTTAAATTTTTCCGCAATTCCTCGATTCGCCAAAATTCAGGCGACCCTATGCGTACTCGGTTTTGCAAATACCGCGGTGTTTTGGTGATGAATTTATGCGCCGGGTTGAGGCTGATGAGCCGTGTTGTTGTTGATCCGGCAGATGTGCCAGATTTGCGTAGATGCTTATGGTGAGGGTTTGCCCGACTCTGCCACTATATTCAAAAGGCGGAAGCTGGTGAGGCTGCGTGAGTTCGATGCACGGTGCCAGCTCGCAAGCGGTACTCGAACGATGCTGACTGGTTTACGGGCGACGGCATCCGTGGTTAACCTGGAAAGACGCGATTGATGTGCGAGCACTGAAACAATAATGCTGGCACAATTCATCTGAGTAACCTATGCACTGAAATAACATTGCCGCAGGATAAGAGAATATTGCGTGTCTAACCTGATTAGCATTAACCTGGTGCGGCATTTGAGGCGCCTGGCAGTGGGAGCGCCTGGGCAGAGTGTACGTAGTGCGGTGCGCCAGCTCGATTGCGGTAGATATTACTGATTTGCCAGTGCCTGAAGCGATGCAGCCAATAAGCAGACCAGGGCGCTTGGCTTGGGCGTTATGGGTTTTGCTGATGCTTTGGAGCGACTGGCATTAGCTATGATGATATGCGGCGCTGGAGGTAATTGATGAGTGATGGAGCGCATTGGCTATTATGCCATCGATGAATCGGCAAACTTGGCGCACAGTTTCGCGGTGTCGTCAACCTTTGCAGGCAGTGGTTGGAACCAGGGGCTGTGCCAATCGATACTGTGGCTAGAGCTCGACTTAGACTCGCGGCCAAGTGGAAAGTCGACATGACGCAGCGGCTTGATTGGGACGGTTTGCGCCAAAAAGTGCGGCGCGGCATGCATAATGCAACCTTGCTGGCGATTACCGACGGCTAATATTGCGCATATGCGGGCGACCCCAGGTATTGACCCACAGTTTTACAGTTGCTACGTAGCACCTTGAGATGGTAAATTCACTAGGTAAAGCCTAACCTGGTGAGGCGCTTAAGCAGCATGGGCTCTGGGGCAACTACGCGACCAGCTATTAGTGTGCCAGGGCGATGTGCGGCGGCTAACCGAGATTCAAAAGAGATTCGAGCAATTTTATAAAACGAGGTTTTCAGCTGTCGCCCTGCGTTTATTGATGTCGCAGCGCGGGCGACGGGTACCAGGCGATTAGTCGCAATATGTTATGATACGCGTATGTGTGATGATTACGATCTGTTTGGCAGCGTGGCGGCGGGGACGCAAACTACTATTATTTTGCATATAAGAGCCACGTCATCAATCAGAGCAAACGACGGTGGCGGCCAATAGGTCGGCAAAAATTCAGGCCTGAAAAGCAGCCGCAAGGTGGGATTCGGCTTTCGGCGGCGCGGTTAAGCGGCATAACCAATAAAAGGATAATAGAGGGATAGATATATGATAACGCAGCGAAACCAAAGAATTTTAGGATCAGGCCTTCGTGATGACGCAGCAAGCCAGTGCGCTGATTGGGCCTACCGGCTATACAATCAGGCGGTGGCGACTACCTGGTTCCCAAACGAGTGCCACTGGGGGAGTGATTTGGCGGATTTTACTAACCGAGGATGAACAGCACGCCCCTTAAAACGGTATTAGCTATTTAAAGCCAAACAGGCTGCTGATTAATAAAATCGCTGGCATTTTGGTATTTACCCATATGTGAATGCTGCCGAGGCGCACCTTTGACTATCGAAGCAGATGTGAAGGGCTGTCATTTCACTGACCTTTGAGTATCATCGAAAACCTTTCCGTTTGATCGAGGAGATATACGCTGCCGTTGATTTAATCACTGCTGAACAAGGCGGCTTTTCAAACAAAATAGTGAGCCGCGCGCTAAACGACCGGCTGGATATCACCCACCACTGAAGCAGAAAAGACTTTTGCCAACCTGGTGGCTTACAATATCGTGCTGGAGGAATTTGGCTTTTACAAGTGGCATGCAGTGAGCTGACTTCCGCCGCAACCTGCTACGTAAGCGTCAGCAGCTACTAGAGCTGGGTCGCGCGTGATGAGGTGTACGTGGGATTTGGCGTCAACCTGCTACTGACGGTGATAGATGAAAACCCAGATTTACAAAACCGAAAGTTCGCTGATGAAATTCGTGAGGCTGTGTGCACGGTGGAGCTAGAAGGCTTGCAACAGATAACTGCCACAGGGCATTTTGGGCCTTAGCGCCGATTATATAAACCAATATATATGTTATATGACGGATCGCCGCCCAGAGAACTGGGCTTTGGGCCGGAGTATCACGTAGTACCTACGCAAAGTGGATGGCGGACAATGACACACTCGGGGCTGGTGAACTTTTTCGAAAGCCCAAACACTAGCTATAGAGTAAAGTAGACCACCTAAAGAGCATAAGCGGTAGTACTATAAGTAAACGAGTGGAAAGGAATATTATGAGCGATTTCATGAAAACACGTACTTGGGCGCTGCGGTAGTGGATGAGTATGGTCGTCCATATATGTTCACTGCATTTTCACTGTTGGCGATATGACTGGTGTGGTTTTTCAAGCCCTGTTGCGCGCACAGTCATTACTCTGCAGCGGCCGGCTGTGAGTGTAGTGATTGTGTGCAGCGGCCAAAAGGGCGGTGTGTTGAGACGGCTAGCTCATGAAGCGATTACAGAGCGTGAGCGGCTGCTACACCACCACGCTGGTGTATGGGCGTATCTCCAGATACACTGGACGCCTGGGATGCGTATGCGGCACCATTAGGAGACAAGGATGAGCGCAAGTCTACTAAAGCAGCCACTACTGTATTTGCAGGAGATAAAGTATAGATGCGCAGATGTGCATGATATGACATTGGACGAAAAAGCTGAGCCGCTATCGATGCCATGATGGAACAAGCGGTACGCCGCCAGCAGGAACCTGCTGAAAGAAAGCGGTATGTATGTGCCCGTGATCCGCGCTGTAACTTCTGAGCGGCTGAATAAGCTGGTTGCACGCAGAAAACTACCACGTGCTGGTGGTAATATAAGAGCAGCACACGCGGATGGGTACGAAAGGGTGTATGCCTAATACTACCGCCAGACGACATGAGTGGTGATTTTGGTGTGACAGGCGATCAAACATGCCGCAAAGCTGTACCAGCGCTCCGCACGATCGTGAGCCGTAATCTTGCGCGAGCTACATGCGCGGCGCATGTCGTCGGCAGATCGAGTATTGCCAACGACAAATCCTCTCGGTATCCAGAGCTGCACCATGACAGACTTGCGCTACCATGGATATGACGGACCCTCGAGGAATTCTTGCGGCTTAAGCTGCAGAATGCCGACTGCAGCCAGATGAGGCAACATGGTGTACATTTCAGTGCACACCAAAAGCTGGTGCAACGTTACGATGCACTTGGTGAGGCGGGCCTGACCGCACATGAATGTAAAAGATTTTTATTTGAAAAGCCATTTGGGTTGAGTTTAGCCTCGGCGCAAGATGCCGTTTGACTTTTGCTGGGCTAGCACGCTATTTTACGATGAAGCGCAACTATACCGCATCGATCACTATCTCTGACTAAAAATGAAACTCCAGAATATTATTGCACTACGTAGTGGTAACGCACTAACTGGCCATATGTGGAACGACGCGTGAGTTGATGCGAGTGACGTAATTGCGAGTGAGGTCGATCGATGTGAAAGCCGCGCTGATTTTTGCAGGCAGACCGGAGCCTTACGAGGATCTGGTTCAGGGGCATTTGATGCAGCTACTAGCGTTTAAGCTTGATGGAAATTCCGCGAGAGTTTTGGCTAGAGCGATGTGCGCGGCTACGCTTGCGGGCGCTGCACAGCGGTTGACCAGCTAGCTTGATCGCACTGCTGTTCGTGGGCAATATGAAGGCTATAAAGATGAGGTTGCTAACCCGGCAGCCAGGTGGAGACGTTTGTCAAGGTGGGCTGCCACTACCGATCCAGCACTAAAGCATCCTTGCAATCTCACTAGTCACAGCGGGCAAGGAGACTGGCGAAAAGAAAACTCAAATTCGGATGTACGTTGCGCAAGAAGGTGCCAAAACAAAAGCAGTGCGATATCTTTAATATTCAGCCAGATGAGGCATTGCACGGGCAGTTTGTTAGCCTGTGACGCGTGGCGTGCGCGGCATCAGCTCAGCTATCGTTACCCCAGAGCAGACAGTGCTACCAGATGCATATGAGCAAGTGTTGGTTGATGCTATCGCTGGGCACAAGAAATCCTGTTTACCGAGTGGTGACGAGGTGCTGAAGCTGGCGCATCGTGCAGCCACTGGCGATGGTTGGACTCAGGGCGAAGGTCAGCTGAGTGTCATACGCCAGGGTACTGCGCTGGAAACGCTGTAATCGCTTTGGCCGTCTCTAGGACGTGAGGGTGCTTTTTGCTAAAATGAGGCTATGATTGAACAACTGACTGCGCTATATATCGGCGCATTACGATATAGACATAACACCAGAATTAAGTCGTCCAGATGCTGTTTTGGCGATATTGCTACTAATGTGGCGCTGCAACTGGCTGGTCAGCTGAAGTGTAATCCCGCCAGATTGCTGAAAGAGCTTGCAGAGGTTTTGCAGTAATCTGATTTTGCTCAGGACTACGGTCGCTGGTCCTGGGTTTATCAATGTTCGCTTATCAGATGAAGCATTGCTGCAGCAATTGCAGGTATCGGCGCCGCAGCGATTACAAATACCAACGTTGTTATCGAGACAAACAGTCAAATCCATTTAAAGGCTATGCATTGGCCACGCGATGAATGCGGTTTGCCAGATGCGCTGCTATATCCTAGAGCGTGCTGGCGCACAGGTACACCGGGTGAGCTATCACGTTGATGTGGAGCTTGCACGTTGGCAAACATGTATAGTTTGCGAAAATACGCCCAGGGGCGACGTACGGCGCATTGCGCAAATTCAAAAGCGGAGCGCAATAGCTTCATGAGCCGCATGTATGCAGAAGGTGCTGCTGCTTACAAAGAGTCGGAAGAGGCAAAATGTGAGATTGACACTCTTGCCGCGCAGTCGTTTACGATGAAGACCCGCTGTGTAGAAAGCAGATATGAGCTTTGCCTGAAGTGGAGTTATCAACAAATTGATGAAACTGTTGCTCGCTTGGGTAACAAGCCAATCGAGCGTCGCTTCGTCGAAAGTGCGGCTGACAGCCGTGATTGTAGCGATCGTTAAGCACGCATACGCCGGCTGTGTTTACGCAGTCGGATGGTGCCTATATTTTTGAAGGCAGTAAATATGGTAGCTTCGATAATGTTTTTGTCAGCAACAGCCGTGGGGTTGTATGCGGCGCGTGATCTTGGGCTGATGGAGCTAAAGGACAGGGTCTTCCACCTGATAAAGCGTTATCGTCTCGGAGGTGAGCAGGGGCAGCTCACAAGGCGATATCGCAGCAGCTGGGTTGTCAGATCCGTGTTGAAGGCAAACGATTTCATATCCCAACAGGTCTGGTGAAGACTCCACTGCAGGAAGATGGGTAGCCGAGACGGCAATGTCATTACAATTGACTGGATTTTTAGATCAGTTTGGGCAGGCGATTGAAGCTCGTGGTCGCTGCTGCCACCGATGCAACAATTGCGGGTGCGTTGCGGTACCAATTCCTGAAGGTAAAAGATTGGTGGTATGTAATTTTTGATATTAATGATGCAGTCAGTATCACCGGTGACACAGGTAGTTACCTGCGGTATGCACATGCGCGTGCGAAAAGAGTATTTTGCGTAGATTGACCACGCTGAAATTAAGCGGTTGCGGCGGAAGACCGCATCTTGGTGCGCAAAATGGGTGAATATGGCGACGTGGTGGAGCTTGCGACGCCGCCAGCAGACCGCACCATTTGCCGGTATTTATTTGATCTCGCTTTACAGGAATTTAATCGCTATTATGGGCGCAACCGTGTTGTTGGTGGTGAGCTACAGACACATCGGGCGGGGCTGGTGGCTGCCTATGCGCGGATTTTGGCAGATGGTCTGGCGCTGCTTGGCATTCACGCGCCAGATGAGCTATAGCGCGAGCACTCAGTCAGGACGAAATCATCCTGATTGTTACTACTAACCAAACGCCACGCTCTGTAGTGGCGTTTCTGTGCTAACTTGACAGTTACTAGGTGGATAAACTATAGGTATAACTTTTGCGCATATCGCCTGAAAGTGTTTCGTTCATTCAGTTCGGTTATCTGTTAGATAACCCCTAGTGAGATAAGGAGAAGATGATGCGGTCATCATCGCACCCTGCCGGAAGATCCGTTCCAGACCTTGGGGGCTTAGCATCGAGTCCATCCACTCGAAATCTTAGTTGAAGATCCTTAGGGATGCTCGAGCATCATTATGGTGATGGTTTAATTCCACGTGGCGGCATTGCCGCCGGTAGCTGTCGTTGGTAAAAAGTGTCTGAGCCAGTGATGATGATACTGAGAGGTTTCATGGTAGGACAGAAGGTGCTGCATTTTGTTAACGGCGGGGCGGTGAGTTTCGCTTTACATTCTGCAGATCAAAGCGCATACTCTCTCGCGAACGTACGTTTTACTGCTGTGCACGTTTACGTGTAGAACAGAACCCCAGCTATGAGGGGCGGCCAACTGGTCTGCACATCCAGGCAGAGCTCGCAAAGCTGATAGCAGAGAGTGTACAAGATCAGACATTTGTCTGATGGTGGCTCACCATCGTGACTCTGTCCCTATTGTGGTAGATATATATTCTGGCGGAAAGATATACTTTCTTCCTGTGCAGTCGATTTGAGTGTACGATGTCCGATGACGGTGTTGAGGTGCGGCCTGAACTTGAGGGGTGTGCCGAGCAATTGACCGAGAATCAGGCTGCTACGCTACAGCTGTGGTTTAAGATATTCTTGGCTGAAATTGATCGTGTGAAACCCGGATCTATTCTGATCTGCGTGAGGGCCAGGGCCCATTAACATCTCCACTACGAACCGATAACGGCTCCACCATAGAAGGCTCCGAGCATTCCGCTCGCCGGCTATGGTCGGAGCCTTCTTTTTATGTAGCAGGGGTTACGTTGTAGTTTGTGCATCGAAAATATATTGTATTACGGGGGTGATTGTGTCATAATAAACATTTTTGTGGCATGGGGTGCCTTTTCGTCTATGTTACAATGAGCCAGAATAAGTAAATAAAGGAGAATGTGATTTATGAAAAAGTCGCCACTTGCCGGTTTTGCAAACTTTATTCGTGAACAGGGCGTTGTTGGACTCGCCGTTGGTTTGGCAATTGGTACTGCTGCCGGTGACACAGTGAAAAAGCTGGTAGAAGGATTTATTAGCCCAATCGTGCAGTTTATTGTTGGATCACAGGCTGGTCTTGAGGCTGCAACATTCCACATTGAGCTACTTGGCCGTAGTGCAGACTTTAAGTGGGGTGCCTTTTTGTATCGAGTGCTATCACCTGATTACACTGCATTTGTTATCTACTTCATCATTCACGGTGCAAAGCTAGATGCGTCTTGACAAGACCAAAGGAAGACAAGTAAGCCTTAGGTTTGTAACGTTTACTCCCGCTTGCAGCTTGCCGGCGGGAGGTTTTCATATAGCTCCTATCGCCGCGTGGTACAATGTAGCTGAAGCGAATTTTTCGCAAAACAGATCGTATGGGTTGATTTAGAAAATGACCGGTCTTGATCCGGTGAAGGACAGATGTAGAGGTAGCGGCTATTATTACCGATTGGGATTTAACACCATTTTGCTACCTATGAGGGGGTGGTGCGTCATGATCCGGACGAAGCTGAAAGGCGGCTTCTCGACGCAGATAGCCTTTTGGGATCAAATCCGGAGGCTCGCCGGGGCTTGAGCAGCAAAAATAATACCGGCCAGCCATTAGGGGAAGTGGGCAGCAATTGTTGGCGTTTTTGTGGGGAGCATTGCCCAGAAGATAGTACGGCTGCTTGGGTAACTCTATTCACCAAGATCGCCGTTTTATTGATCACTGGTGGCCGGCGTTTGCAGCGCGGCTGCATTATACATCGCCTGTGAGCGCCTGGAGTGGTGTTTGATGAGTATGGCAAACGGTTTGCCAAACCAGAGACACCGGGCCCTAGATGATGTTCGGGTAGTATTATGGAGCTCAAGTATTACTTAAAGGCAAGGTGCAGCCAGGCAAAAAGTCATGAGTCAGCTGACGCACTCGCAGCTCGAAGAGTACATACTGTGCTGCCTGGTGCCTGGTTGGATTATCCGTTTGGTGAGCAGGCTGCGGTGTAAGGTCGAGGCATAAGGATACCTGGGCAAAAGAGCGGATGTTTGCGTTGATTGCCGAAGCTACCACCCCAGTGCGCGTGAGTCTTAAAGTGTGATCCAGCATATAGTCTTGCGCCGCAGGAGCGGCATAGTTCGGTCTCGCCAGGTATCATTTAAATACATTGGATTACGATCGCCTGCGATGAGCAACTAGCAGAACGCGAGGTGCAGGAGCTAATTCGCATGAGCTACATGCTGGTGACAAAAAACAGCCAGAGGCTATAAAAATAACTATGGAGATGGTAATGATAGCTAGAAACAATTGAACAACTAGCCCGAGATATGGGCCTAACTGAGCGGCCAGAGCCACTTGGTGATGGGCTGCGGGCTTTGAATGGAATGGGCAGCTGGTGATGGTGCTTGATGATCGCCATCAGCCGGTGCGGAGTTGATTTACGGTGTGATTCGCAGTCGCAGGCGTACTCGTGAGCGATATGAGTCTGTGCTACCATCAAGCCAGTTGCACCACGCAAGTGGAACACGGTAATTTGTAGCGGCCAACTGTCACTGCCAGAGGTGCAAGATCTAGTGCGTCATAGCTTTGAGCTAGTGCAGTCAGGCAAGCTGCAGATGAATCTAGTGGCTCCACACCTAAACTAGACGAGCCGGGGGCTATTGCGCCTCGGTACATACTTGTAGCTTCAATTTGCTGCCGGATTGTGAGAGGTTTTGGTAGTTTTTATCGAGAATCTCTTTGGCATGTGCATCTTTCGAGCCAGCTTTTGCTTTTCAGCTCATCCATCATAAGTAGTAGTTTATCAAGCTCAAATTTCATTTCACGTGAGTAGTTGCGATCGAATAGGGCATTTTAGCTCTGCTGCTTCAAGACCGGCCTTCAAGTTCTTCTCTCGACTTTTTCTCATTTGAAATTTTTCTACCAGGCTGCGCGCACCATCTTCTTTACCGCCACTTGCGCGCTGAAGATTGCTGGGAGTGATGTTGATCAGGCTAATTGCTTTGACTAACCGGCACTTCTACGGATATTGAGCACATCATTTGCTGCGCTCGCTCAGATTGAGTGCTCCTACAGCTACTGCATCAAGTGAGGCGCTTTGCGTCTTTTGTTTATTGTTGCCGCCAAGCATTGCGAAAAACTGGCAACAGTAGTAGTACCAGCGCAGCAGCAGCGCCAGAATTATCATCATTTTTATCAAGAAACGCTGGCTGGCGGTGGGCCACCAATTTCGATTGAGTAATCGATAAGTATTGCGGGGCGTGGTTAGCTGGTCCAAAGTGTGGAGCGCCATAGGCATCACCTGGCTGAGGGTAGCCATATGGTGCTTGCTGGTTGGGTTGCCCGTACGGTAAGATTGCTGCGGTCCGTATGGTGATGGCCCTGGGTAGCCAGTTTGTGGAGCACCGTAGCGCTGTTGTGGTTGGGCGTAGGTGCGCGGGCTTTGCTGCTGATGAGTAGTGCTGTTCATGCTGGCATAGTGTACCCGTGTTGCCTCGGTGGTGGCAGTTTGCCCGGAGTGTGGTTACCGGTGCAGACGATGCTTGTGGCGTTTCGGGTAAACGATTCATCAATAATACGCATGACTCAGCGGTTGAGATTAGCTGCTGCTGGGGGCCTTGGTCCCGAATGGAGGGCGTGGCCTGATCGCGATCGGGTGAGGTTTGTGGATTCAGCAAACTCCCTTCCATTTAGCATAGACGCAATGGTGCTGTAAAGGTAATTTGACTGCTCGGAGCCCGTAATTTACGCAGGAAAATGCTACAATAAAATCATGCGGATGCAAAAGAAGAGGTGCGCGTCGCCTGGCAATTGAAGATGTCATTGGTGAGTATGGAACTTAAGCGGGCTGGACGTAATTTTAGGGGTTAAGCCCGTTTAACGATGAGCACGCCGAGTTTTGTGAGTCCAGATAAGCATATTTGGCATGATTTTTCATCTGGCAAGGGCGGTGATGTATTTAGTTTTGTAATGGCCATGGACGGCATCGATTTTAAAGAAGCCCTTGAAAAGCTAGCGCGCAAAGCGGGGGTGGATTTGTCGCTGTCAGTCTGCACAGCAGGAAACGGCAAAGCAGAAGGCGCGGCTTCGGCAGGCATTGAATATAGTGGCGCGGGTGTTCCAGCGTGAACTGCTTTCGCATGGCCCGGCGCGGCAATATGCGGTAGAGGTGCGAGGATTGGGCCGCAATGTGATTCGTGATTTTTGCATTGGCTATGCGCCACCGGGGCGTGATGGCCTGGTGCAATTGCTGCGTCGCCGCGGCTTTAGCCAGCAGGAGCTAATGCAAGCTGGGCTGGTCAACCAATATGGCGGTGATATTCCCGCGACCGGCTGATGGTACCACTTATGGACGCTATCGGGCGAGTGATTGGGTTTACCGGGCGGCTGATCCACGATGATATCAAGGCGCAAAATTCTTAATACACCAGCCACGCTGCTGTACGATAAAAGCCGGCACGTGTTTGGCCTATCTCAGGCAAAAACAGCGATTCGAGAAGAAGGTTTTGCGGTCATTGTGGAAGGCAATATGGATGTGGTGATGGCCACCAGGCGGGGGTGTGCACCGCAGTAGCCACGGCAGGAACAGCTATGACTGAACACCACATTCGGGCTATTGCGCGCCTGGTGGTGATATTCGCTTGGCCTACGATAGTGATGAGGCTGGCTTCGGCAACGGAGCAGGCTATTGTATTGGCGCAAAAGCGGTTGGTGTTGAGCTGCGCGTATGGGGCTGCCAGCGGGCGTTAAAGACCAGATGAATTGATTCAGCGTGATGCAGTAGCGTGGAAACAAGCTGTATTTGCGCAGCGCCACGCGGTGGAGTGGGTGCTTGATCGCTAGCAAGCCAGTATGATTTAACGGCGATGGCCGGCGGCAGTTTAACACGGCAGCGGCAGCGATTATTCAAAAAGCTGCAAGATCCAGTTGAGGCAGAATGTTACAGGGATTAGCGAGCTAAACGCTTTGCACAGATTGCACCAGCTATTTTAAAAGCAAAAAGCTGCAGCTAAGCCAGAGGCAGCTCCAGTGAAACGACCTCGCCCACATCAGCGCAGACGCGAAACAAGAGCCGGAAGATGCTGCTCCGCGTAGTCGGCGAAGCAAGCGAGACCAGAACTCCTAGCTGTGCGCTAGTTGGAGACTACGGCGCCCACAGCTTGCGCAGTTGCCAAATGACTTTTCACGCAGCCACCAGCGCGGCAATTGGCTGAATACAGCATCTTAGGGAGCCACTAATGGGCGACGAACTGCCGAAAAGAGTTGCACTCAGCTGCTAGTGTGTAAAAATAGTACAGTTATACGCCGACGAAAATATCATTTCTGGGATTCGCCCGACCGGGTGCGTCTGGCAGGTGAACTCGTGCAGAAGGCACAGCGGCAGCACAAACAACAACAAAAGCAACAATTGAGAGCTCAGCTTCGTGATGCCGAAGAACTTGGATTACCGATCGCTGCGCCGAGGTTCTACAGCAACACAAACGCTAATACGAGGAAAATAATCTGTGCCAGATGAACCGACAAAGCCGCTTGCAGAGGATGCTATTCAGCCGGTTGATGCTGTGGAGCCAGAAGAGCCAAATCTGAGTGATTTGGAGAACGATGAAGACCTTGAAGAGATTGAAGCCAGCCTAACCGATGGGCAATACGTAGGACGATATCGCCGATGATTCGGTGCGCCTGTATCTGCGTGAAATCGGTAGATTCCCTGCCAACTAGCGAGGAAGAGCTGGCACCAGCCAAACGCGTGGTCGAGGGGTGACCGCCGGGCAAGGATAAAATGGCTGAGGCGAATATGCGCCTGGTGGTGAGTATTGCCAAACGCTACAGCGGTCGTGGGCTTGATTTCCTTGACCTGATTCAAGAGGGAAACACTGGGCTACTGCGTGCCGTTGAAAAATTTGACCGACAAGGGCTGGGTTTAGTACCACCGCAACGTGGTGGATTCGCCAGGCGATTACCCGTGCGATCGCCGACCGAGCTCGCGACCTATATGTTCCAGTGCACATGGTGGAGACGATTAACAAGCTATTGCGCACCCAGCGCCGCATGACGCAAGAGCTAAACCGTGAGCCGACTGTTGAAGAGCTGGCCAAAAGAGCTAGACATGGAACCAGACAAGATTGGTATGTTATGAAGATTAGCGGGACATTACCAGTTTTGGACGGCGCAGTTGGTCGCGATGATGATGAAGATTCAGTACTTGGTGATTTTATTGAAGATGAAGATAGTGCTACCCTGAAGAATCGGCGTCGAGTGCAGCTTCTGAAAAGAGCAGGTGCAAGCAGCATTGAGCGCACTCTCGGATCGTGAGCAAAAGATTATCCGCATGCGCTTTGCCTTGATAACGGCAAAAGCCACACCCTTGAAGAGTGGGGCAAGAGTTTGCTGTAACTCGTGAGCGTATTCGCCAAATTGAAGCTAAGGCCCTTTGCGAAGCTACGCAGCGTATGAAGATATAAAAATTACACGAAGTGCGGCCCCAGCAGTTGCGCAGCTACTGCATAGCTAAACGGTAGAATGAAGCAAATAATGCCCGGCCGCCTAGTGGTGGTGTTAACCCAAAAAGTTCAGCGCTTTCTATAGTGCAGCGCCGGGTTTTTGCACGCCTGGATCGGGCTGGGCTACGCATATCAGCAGTATGAGTTTGGCCATGAAATCTGCTATGGTGATGCTATCGTGCATTTAGCTCGGTTTTTGCAGCCTAGTGGCACGAGTACTCGTGGCAGCTGGTGATGGTACGGCTAATTCTGTATTGCAGGCGGTGCGGCAGTTGACGGTGCCCAATGTGCGAGTCGGCTTTTTGGCATTTGTAATTTTAATGATGCTGCGCATAATTTCTGGCCGCGGCCTGCGTGGAGTTTAGGCGCTATAATCCGCTGCAAAACCCGCTATATGTGCTGCGCAATAGTACACCTCAGCCAATATACCCACCGATAGTAGACGCGGGGCGGGGAAAGTAAAAGCGGCGCTGATTAGTATTTCGCTTGGCTGGACAGCCTTTGTTGTCGCTGAGTTTGATAGTAGCTGCGTGATACGTTGCGCCATAGCACCAGTCATTTGGCAGCAGGTTTGTGGCATATGTTGCTACTGCATCGCCGCACTGCGCGGCATTATCAGTTGCCGGCGATGAGCGCAGTACAGCCGGTCACCGCTGGGGAGACAGATGTGCTGTGTAATAGCCGCAGCGCCCGGCATTATGCGCACGAGGTGATGGCTACACGGGTGGGGGACACATTTTTACTGCGCGGCTTCGATGCGCGTTCGTGGCGTAGCCTGCCGTTTTATTATGCGAGCGTACTGTTTGGCCGCATGTGCGTGGGCGGCTGGCGAGTTGCCATAGCACTGAGATACGGAAAAAGAATATCACGTGCGGTTGATGGTGAGCCGATTACCTGGTTGGTGATCAGCCTCTGGTGGTACCGCAAAAAGTAGCCCAATTGTCGGTGTTGTGCACAGCAAGCTGCAGCCTGCATAAAAGAAATAGCCCACCACCAGAGTGGTCAAAACCCGCGGCAGGTGATAAGTGAAAATCCTGATAAAACTATAGCCAAAATAAAAAGCCCAATGCAGGGCTCAAGCCGGAGCCTCAGAAACTCGAAGCTGGAAAATAAATAATAAAAATTTTATAACCGAGTTGAGCTCACGCAACTTATTGCCAACAGTGGTGAATACCCTTGCTACTAGTAGGTAGCTGTGCCTCTAGGCAGCATCATACAACATAAGTGGTATGATTGCCGAGACAGTCGTCCCAGGAGAAATCGTTTCTATTGGCCGTAGCGTTCGTAGCGCTCTTTGTCGTCGTCCGACGAAGTTTTATGAACCATGCTTTTACAGTAGCTACTACACCAGGGTTACCAGTGCTTTCTTGTGCTTCCTTGCTGTCTTGGTTGTGGCCTTCCACTAATCTGGGCGGCAAACATAGCAGAACGACAACAGCCAGCTTGCTAGTGTGTGCTGCAGCATCTACTGCGAGTATCTACGGTTTTAGCAAAGAAATGATCATCATGGGGTTCTGTTCCTTAGTAAAGGGCGTCGACTGGACATCTCAGCCTTCAATATGGTAGAGGGATACACGATATTAGCGGCTTAACTTTTGGATCAGCTTGGTCGCAAGTGATGTCTGTATGCTAGCACAAGTTGCCAGGTCGTCAAGAAAACCCCGCAGGAGCTACCACGAGGTGAGGCTACTAGTGGCAGATGCGTTTAAAAATGCAGTTCTTTGCACGTTTGCGATATCTTTGTGGAACGTATCAAGGGTCGCCATTGCTAATGTAGTGGTCAGCACTGGCGATTGGGCCCGCTTTTTCTGGGTGTTCTATTTCGTTCCAACTCGTTCGTTGGCTTCTTTCTCGGTGTATGAGCAGCCAGGGCGGATGGCGAGGCGGTGTTGCACGCAGCCGCTTTGGTGCTGATAGCGACGACGTGCAATTGCGGTCCAAAATTCTTGCTTCAAGATTTTATATTCAGTCAGCTATATAGTCCATCGGCGACCGATATGTCGTTCACCGGCAGCGATTAAATCGATTAGCTGCTTCACGATACGCTTCACGACAAAATCTTACCCTTCCTTGCGTGAATTTCTTCACGAATTTGGTTTCGCTGGCGCCGTGCGCTCGATGCCAGCCTCAGCGCTTGCAGATGACGCCACCAAAATAAACTTTGATAGCCCTGTTCGGTCAAAAATCAACAGCGGTGGTTTTACCGCTGCCTGGCAGAACCAACAAAGGCTAAAATAGTGGCAGGTTGTGAGTGTGGTGGTTGCTTCATCGCTGGTGTATCACGATACCTCGCTGGATATATACTAAATCTATGGAAACGACGCCTGGTAGTGATAGATGGAAAATCAGTATTTTATCGTGGATATTACGCGATGCCACGCATAGCACGCGCGATGGCATACCCACGAAGTGTCTATGGCTTTACCCGCCCTAGCGCTTGAGGTAGTAAAGCAGCTGCAGCCAGATTATGTATCTGGCCTGGGGATAAAAAGGCACCAGCATTCGCCGCCGCCTCGCGCTTTGCCAACCTATAAAGCAGGCCGCACCAAAACCACCGCAAGATGACCAAATTCCGATGCTGCGTGAAGTTATTGCAGCGCTGGGGTAACCACTACTGAAGCTGATGATTATGAGGCGGATGATATTATGGGCACGCTGGCTCACCAGGCTGAAGCACAGGGTGAGACCTGCTTAATCTCGAGTGACCTTGATATGCCGCTAGTCTCGCCGCAGACGCATATGTATGCCATGAAAAAGGGGTTTGCGAATTGAGCAATACAATCCTGAAACTTTCACTGCAAAATATGGCTTGCGTGTGGCGCGGTTCCTTGATTTTAAGGCGCTAAAAGGAGATAGCAGCGATAACATCCCTGGCGTGCCAGGTAGTGGTGACTGCTACAGCGCTGCTGCAGCAATGGGGTAGTCTAGAAGCTATCTATGATCATGTGCATGAGCTTAAACCGGGCGTCGCTAAAAACTCCCAAGATGGCCGGGGAGTTGGCGCTGCTCAGCCGCCAGTGGCTGAGATTATGCGAGATGCGCCAGTACAGTTCAACCAGGTGAACGTTCCATCATTGATGGCCAGCGCCTGCGCGATACGTTGGAGAAGTATGATTTTTCAGTCGCTTATGACGCGAGTTGCCGTCAGGCTAAAACAGGCGGTAGACGCGGCGAGCAATGCACAGACCATGGCGTTCGATCAGCAAAAGAGATTACCGAAACCGCCTGGCAGGTGAATGATGTGGCGACGGGTGACTCAGTAGCTGCCGCAATTGAGGGCGGAATGCTTCACCTGGCGCGAGCAGATGGCCGATACATGAAGCACTCAGTGGCAGATGTTCCTGCTGAAGATTGGGCGGCGCTTAGCCGGGACAATTAGTGCATACTGACGTTAGAAGACCTATACATGCGCTAAGTAGAACTTGCTGGCAGCAATTTGCTGGCGTTTATCGCCTTTGCCGCACCGCAGCCACGTCATGATGGCGACCATTGTTCTTCTAGAGCCACTCCGCCGTGACACTAGCGTGGCTGCGCTGGTGGGCCACCCGGGGGAGGAGCTTGATGCGTCGCAGCAAGTCCTATACCTGCAGCGCACTGCGGCAGCGCAACAGCAGGCGCTGGCAGATGACCCGAAGCTGCAGTATATTGCCGAGCAGCTAGACTTTCCGTTAATTTGGTCGCTATTCCAAAATGGAGCGAGCCGGTATTGCAGTACGATAAAACGGGTGCTTGAGTGCGATGGACGGGCAGCTAGCGAGCGAACTAGCGGCGCTTGAGGCAGAGGCCTATCGATTGGTGGGTTATGAATTTAACCTTGGCTCGCCGCGGCAACTGTCAGAAGTGTTGTTTACAAAGCTACAGCTACCAACAACTGGTATTAAAAAGGGTAAAACTGGGTATTCTACTGGCAAAAAGAGCTGATAAAGCTGGCTGGGCGGCGCAATTATTCAAATTATTGAACAGTGGCGTGAACTGGCAAAATTGCAGCACACTTATGTGCAGGCCTTGCCAAAAATGGTTGCGGCTGATGGGCGAATTCACCACCTTCACGCAAGATGTGGTGAGCACTGGGCGGCTATCGAGTAGTAAACCCAAATTTGCAAAATATTCCGATTCGTTCAGCGCGTGGGCGGGCTATTCGAACAGCTTTTGTGCCTGGGCCGCGCGCGTGTTTGTTAGTGCAGACTACCTCAGTTTGAACTGCGGCTGGCGGCAGAATGAGCTGGCGATCAAGCATTGATAGATGATTTTGCGGCTGGCGTTGATATTCACTCGCGGGCTGCCAGTGAAGTATACGGCGTGCCAATTGACCAGGTGAGTACAGAGCAAAGGCGGGCAGCCAAGACCATTAATTTTGGTGTGCTACGGCATGAGTCCCTCATGGGCTGGCAGCCGCCACCATATGAGCGTTGCTGAAGCAAAAAGTTTATTGATCATTATTTTGCGCTGCGAGCCCCAATCCGGCAATTTATTGATTGCACTCTTGAGAAAGCTCGCACGGCAGGGTATGTTGAGACTTTGTTTGGGCGACGGCGTCCAGCCCCAGAGGTGAATGCGCGTAATTTTGCTGTTCGGGCTGCGGCTGGGCGTGCTGCTGCTAATATGCCAATTCAGGGCACCGAGGCTGATATTATGAAGCGCGCGCCATGCTTGCGGTCGATGCGGCATTGCCGGTAGGAGCACAGAGCATTTTGCAAAATTCATGACTCTATTATGGTAGAGTGCGGGCAAGGATCATAGCCGAGGCTGTAGGCGAGCTGCTACGCACCACTATGGAGCAGATTGCTCCAGAACTACATGTGCCGCTAAAAGTAGATATTTCTATTGGTGATAACTGGGGTCAAGCCTCAGGTGATATTAGGCCCGAGACTGCGCAAAAACCTTGCGACTAGCGGTAAAACGTGGTACAGTCTCTATCATGAATAACCGTAGTAAAATTTCTCGTACGATGCCGATTATCATTGTCGTCGTCATATCATTATTGCGATTGTGGCGCTGGTTTTCATTGGCACGAGCACGTGTTTGGCGGTGCAGACACAAACAAGCAGGGCAACCAAAAACAGACGTCAGCCGTGAAGCGTTATGGCTAGTGATCTATCACGATCAGTGCGTATGACGAAAGCGCAGAGCCAGTGTGGCTAATGAAACCACCGCTCATACCAGATTACCGTGACGCCAGAATCACGTACCATCACATCGTGTGGGGGCTATCTTGAAAAGCAGCTGAAAACTAAATCAGTATGACAACAACGTAAAGGCCTGCACGCAATTTACCGCAGCGCTTGATAAAGCAAACCCTGGCTAAAGGTGTACAGCTGACGGGCAATGCAGACGATACGACTGGTGTGTGCGAAGGGTAATTCTAGTGTGAATTTGAGATTCTGCGAGGAACTCGTGCAGTAAAGCGCCTCTGGACGACTGACTGTAGCGGTTCGAAGGGGTCGTTGCAAGCTTCGGTGCAGCAGCTGAGTGAGCTATTTACGAATCAGGTGCCAAACGCACAGAGTATTGAAATCTGCTGGCCAATCATCAGGTGAAATAACCTACTTAACTTCTAACGGCATATGAAACAGCCTGCGGCTGGTGTTGTAGCATTTGATTGTGATGGCGTGCTGTATGCTGATGCAACGCAGCGGCTATTAGGCTGGTGCCTTTGCCCAAGCAGCAGGCGGCTAGTGATATTGATGCGGCATATCGACATGGCTATATTGATGCAGCAGAGTATACGCACCAACTGGTTGAACTAACAGGGCTGTCGCAGGAGCGCATCACTCAGGAATTATCAGCAGAGTTAGCGCTGGATGCAGCGATGATGGATATTGTGCGCCAGGTGTATGAAGCTGGAGTTGGTGTCGCACTGTTTTCAAACGCTTCCCGTGAAAAAGATTATGCAGCTATTTTCACCTGAGCAAATTGACGGTTTGAGGCAGTGGTGCTGGCTGGCGAGAGCTTGGCACCAAGCCGGCGGCTACTATGTACCAGGCCTTGCAGCGAGCGGTGTATCCTAAAACGCACATAGTCCTTATCGATGACAGCCCAGCAAATATTACAGCTGCAGCAGAGCATGGCATGGCGGGGCATCAACACACAGAGGCCCAGACAGCTCGCCAGCTTGCAGATCTTGGTATACTATAAGTATGCCAGAATTACCCGAAGTTGAAACCATTGCTCGAGGTACTGCGGCAGCTGGTTGTGCGTCGCAGTGTTGCGTCGGTGAGAAGCGCGCGCAGCCAAAAAGTTTTCCAGTTGGCCCAGATGATGCGCAGCAGTTTTTAGCGTGGCGCCACTGTTCGGGCAGTGCGTCGGCGTGCAAAAGTGCTCTAATAGAACTATCTTCGTGTATGGTTTGATGATCCATAAAAATGACCGGGCAGCTGGTTTTTGTGGGTGAGCAACGGTTTTGAGACGCAGGGGCATCCAAATGATAGCCTCGTCCGGACGATTGCCAGATGCGTCAACGTAGTGATTATTACGTTTACCGATGGGTCACACCCTCTATTTCAATGACCAGCGCAAATTTGGCTGGATAAAACTTATTCCCACGGCTGAGATTGCCCAGGAGCCGTTTATGCAAAAAGTAGGGGCCTGAGCCACTGGATGCATCATTTACTGCGGAAGCCTTTGCTGCTCGGTTTACGCGGCGCGGCAAGAGTAATAATGGGCTGCGTTGCTCGATCAGTCGGTGGTGGCTGGAGTCGGTAATATCTACGCCGATGAAAAGCCATGGCGAGCGCAGCTGGGGTCAACGCGCTAGTAGGGTCGCTCAGCCAGGATGAATTTGCGCGGTTGTTTACAGCGCTCCGAGATGTGATGCGGCAGGCTATCGATCAAGGCGGTAGCACAGACCGAACGATATGTTAACGCTGCCGGAGAAAAATTGTTGACATTTGCTGGTGTGTTTGGACGACAGGGGCAGCCGTGTCCGGCGCTGTGGGGCGGAAATCAAGAAGTATAAATGGGCTGGACGTGGCGCATGTTTGCCCGGCGTCGCAGCCGCTCGACCAGGGGCCCAGACCTAAAGGGAGATGCGGTAGATGCCGCTACATGTATTAGTAGGAAAAATACCTTTGAGCGCTTTCAGGCGGAGCAGCAGCTGGCGGGTTCATCGCCGCGTATTGTGCGAGCTCCTGAGCTGGCGCCATGAGCTCCCGAACCTGCTGCTCGGCGAGACACTCTTTGGCCCCTCCGCAGCCGCTGGTGCTTCGCGATAGTGATGAAGCTACCACGCTGCAACGCTGTTGATGAAATTAATAGACGAGCTCATGAAGATGTGGTAATTCTTTTCACAAAAATACGTCGATAACCGAACCACTTTTTGCAACATGGCTGAAGCAGCATGCTGATGTGCGGCAGTTTCGCGCTATATAACGAAAAACGCGCCGCACGCTGCTTGACACAATGCAGCGTGGGCTCCAGCAGCAGGGGCGTGCAGGTAACGCGAGCAGCTTTATCGGAGCTGGCAGTGCGACTGCAAGACGATCAATGGGCAATCGCCAATGAGCAGAGCGCCTACAGGTGAAGGGATATTACCGAAGAGCTGCGTCAGCAGCTCGCCGCCACCAAGTAGTAATGCGTTTTCTTTGCTGGATATGGCTGCTTCGGGGCAGGTGAGCAGCTCCATCAACGCCTTGAGGAACTGGTGCAGCCCGCTGGTTAATCCACACCAAACGCTAGGGCTGCTGTCTTCGCAGTTGATGACCGCTTTGGCTGCAGGTGCGCTAGGTGCTCCAGCAGAATCAGAGATTGCACGTGATTTTGGGCTGCCTGCATTTGCGGTGCGACGCTCGGCCGCACTGGGCGAAGGCATACGCAGGCACCACCGAGCGCCAACAACGCGAGCACGCACATGGCTGGTGCAAGCCCTGGCCGAAGCAGACCGCCATGAAACGCTCGGTGACCCTTGGCTTGCGCTGCAGCAGGCGCTTATGTGTATTGTGCAGATTACTCAGGCGTAATGCCTTACTATCGGGGGCGTGGAGCCTGACATGCAAGCGATACTAAAAGACCACCCGCTATAGCAGGTGGTCTTGGTGCAACTGCTCTTCCGCGCTATGCAGGTGGTTGCGTTCTTAGAGTGCAGCAAGCTTGCTCTTGCGGCGAGCAGCGGTATTTTTCTTTAGCAGGTTCTTCTTAACTGCTTTGTCGAGCCTCGCTGTAGGCCTTGGCCAAAGTATCTTGAGTAGGGTTGGCCAGGAAGGCTGAGTCGCGCTTTTTGATATCTTTTTGATACCAACGTTACGCTGCGGCGGGTAGCCGTTTGCTTAGCGCGTTTAATAGCAGATTTGATGATTGGCATGCCTATCCTTTTCTTTTATCTTAATGAGGTTAATGTCTACAATCACCACATAGTATAGAAATCGCTTGAAATGTAAAAGCAATTTGTGCAGCTAGGTGACTAATTGACCAGGACAACACCCTTATGCTAAAGTGGTAAGCAGGTGGGATTTTTCCCCTATGGAATTAACATAAGTAGGATGGGACTTCTAGCGAAATACTATGAATAATGCAGAGATCGTTGAGCAGATCCGTAATGTGACCAATATTTTGGTGACTGTAGGAAACCCAACAATTGACGAACTAACCGCTGCGCTCGGCAACGTTATTTTTAAACAAGACTGAAAAAGTACGCTGCATGCTGTGGTGAGCGTAAACTGCCACAGTCAATTGCCTTTTGAAGCCACAAGAGGCATTTTGAAACGACTGTTGATAGTTGCGTGATTTTATTGTGTCGCTGAACAAAGAAAAGGCTGACCACTTGCGCTACGTGCAGAAGGCGATGAGGTGAAAGATTTACATTTACGCCATACCGCACGACTATTACTAGCAAGACTTAACCTTGAAAAGGGCGACTACAATGGAACTTGTCATTGCGATTGGTGCCGCTAACAAAAGCAGCTCGATGACGCTATTGCGTCGCACAGCCAGATTTTGCAGGATGCTCATGTGAGCGATATTTAGCGCCGGCAAAGCTGCGAGTGAGCTAGGTAGCGCCCGCTGGAATAATCCACAAGCAGTGGTGCTGAGCAGAAATGGTAGCTGATCTTATCGATGGCCTGAAGGGCACATAAACAGCTCGATGAGCAAAGTACAGAACGCACTGCTTACTGGTATTATCGACCAAACTGAACGCTTGTAACCCACGCACTCAACGCGCGTACGATGACGATTGCGGCTAACCTGATGGGGTTCGGGTGCTAATCAGCAGCTGGTTGTTTCAAAACTGGAAGAAGACAAGCAGCGCCAACGTGATGAAGAGGCCAAGGCTCGATTGGAAGCTGAACAGGCTCGGTTGCGTGAAGGAGCTCAAGCGAGAGCAGCGCGTGAAGCTAAGGCGAGGGCTGCAGACCGAGCTGCGGCGAAAAACGCCGCAGTGGTGAAATTAAGCTGAATGACGGCACAAACCAGCCGACGCAAAAAGTCGAAGGATATATCGACGCCAGCTGACACAACCGATAAAAGGGGGTGAAGGCGGCAATATCACTAAAACCCGGCGCCGCGAAGGTATTAACGCACCTGTCGCGGCGGGCGAATCAGTTATTCCACACCTTCCAAAGACTCCGTCTGCAGGAGGGGTGCCAGAACAGTAAACCAGCGGGGCCACGCGCTGCAATTAAGTGTAAATGTTGAGCACGAGCTCAAAGCGCTGCAGACCAACTGAATCCGGGAATGCGGCTGCAACGCCAGCGGAGACTGATCCGTTTGATTTTGATATTCACCGATGCCAGCCGATGCACCTGTGCCGTCGGTATCACGCACGTCGTCGCACGAAATAGAAGACCTCACGGCCGAAGTGGGCCGAGATGGCTAATGCAGATAAAAGCTACATCGGTTTAGTGGACTATTTAGCAAAGATGCTGCCGAGGAGGCCACCCCAGACGTACCACCACTATCCAGATGCGTTAGAGCACGCGTTGCCAAGCTCCAAGTTTTAGCAGTGATCTTGCGATTTTATGGAACACCGATGCCGCCATCGGCTGAGACGCCTGCTGATGCGAATCCATTCGATGAGCTCAAAAAGAGCGTCGCACTGGTAAAAATTATCAACCACGAAGGGGCTACTACTTCAAGTGAGCCACGGTTTCGCAGCTAATAAACAAGGTGGTACAAAAGATGGTCCGGGAAAGCGTTGATGGGTTAGCAGAGAATAAAGATCGTGGTTTTGGATGGTGTCCACGCAAATCATCACCACAACTTACCGTGCCAGATAGTAAAGACATTTTTGCTGAGGCTAAACAACAGCAGATGCTGCACCGAGTTGATCCTTTTTGCGGGCAGTGCTAGCCGTTTTGATTTTAGGAGCTGTTCCAACGACGTCACAGCCACCACTGCCACCGTTGCCAGACTTTTCGACGTTGCCACCACCGCAGATATGCAAACTTCCCGGAAAGGGACAGGGCGGTTTCGCCGCAGGGCTTTATGCCGCCGGCACCGACTGGAGGCAGGCAATAGCGGATAAACCACAAAACCCACTCCAGGACAATTTCGTACGCCAGAATGAATGGTACTCACGGTACATGACCGAACCTCACCCGACTATGCCATCACCGACCAAATCAGTTACCAGGGCCCCAGCAGGAGTTTACTGGGGCTCTTTTTGGTCGAACAAGCCTGCTCATGGCTGACCAGTTTGTGGTGTTGTGGCGCGATGCGCCGTCTCCTGAGCCAGCAGGCGGGCCGACGCATTAAGGTGGGCCCACTGGCACGCTGGACCCGTTTGCAACTGAAAGTGCTTATGGTGGTTGTAACCAGCAGGAGATGACCAACAGGTCTGAAACCTTTGCAAGCTAGATAAAAGGTATATGAAGCGACAATTATACTTGGGGCTGAGAGCTCGACTGGAGACCCAGAGGAAATCACCCACGTTGCTGGCGGAGCAGCCCACCAGGGCGGCGCTAGAGGCGGTGTTAACGCAGTTTACCGGGAGCTATTCAGCAGCAGCCACAGTTTTCAGCAATTAAGATTGATGGTCGCCGGGCCTACGATCGGGCTCGTAAGGGCGAGGCAGTGGAGATGCCGACGCGGACGGTTCAGGTACATGAATTAACATTGCTCGACTATACATATCCGGCGGTCGTAGAGCGTGCTCACGTGGGTAGCGGAACTTATACGAAGTCTTGCGGCTGATATTGGCAAGGCACTTGGTACGGGCGCCCTATTGCACCGAGTTGAGGCGCACAAGGTTGGGCGCTGGGATGTGGCTCAGGCGGCCACGTTAGACGAGCTCGGTATTGACTCTAGGCTGTTGCGCCACCGGCAAACCTATAGTATAATGCGGTGGTATGATTACTAAAGAGAACAAGGAAAAAGCGATTGCTTTGACTCAGGTGAACAAGAACGACGTTGGTAGCCCACAGGCTCAAATTTCAATCTCGACCACTCATCGTATCAAAGAGGTGACAGAGCACCTAAAAGCCAACAAGCATGACTTTATGGCACGTCGCGGTCTTGTTCAGATGGTGGAAAGCGTAGCGCCTTTCTGAACATATCTTGAACGAACCGATTTTGCTCAGTACAAAGCAGTTTTATTTGAAAAAGCTTGCCTCCGCCGCTAACGGTTCGAGGCGCAAAAAGCACTCCCGCAGGTTGTGTGGGAGTATTTTTGATAAGCGTGGTGTTAAGTCTGACCGAACTTGCTCGGCGACAATCACATCACGGCCATCGGCGCTGCCGGCCAGGGTGCATGAATAGAGTGTCATGATATTTTGCCGGGCTGTGGAGCCCTCAATTTCACAGCGCGTGCAAGCGGTGAATCGTTGTTACGCGTAGTGTAGCGTTTGCCGCCGTAGTCAGCAATGATAGTGTCGCCTCTTTCACTCGATCGATTGTGTAAAGGGCGCGATTTGCGCTACGTTTGTTGCGGCGTGGTTCCCATAACAAAGCGGTGGGCGGCTACTACAAAATTGCCACCTTCGCAGGGTTGCCTTTCGTTGGTGAGCGCCACCAGGCGCCATTTTCAAGCACTTTCGGCGTCACCTTTGGCATAGGGAACAGTGACATTAATTTTTGGTATGTAGTCGGTCTTCGGTGATTTGCTCTTTAGTGGCAGCCAGTTTTTGTGTGGTAGCATTGTTGGTTGGGTTGGTCGTCAGGCTGGCAGTCCATGGAGAAAGCAGTATACAGAAGATAGCCACCACCGGCGAGGAGCAAAAAGCGAGACCATACGGTAGATAGTCTATGACGCTGCGGCGCGGCGTGTGATTACGCATGTGCTTGAGTATAGCATGAACGTGCTGTGATCGAATAAAAAGGTAATAGAGGCGCGGAATGTGATAGAGGAAGAACGTTTTGCTATATGGGGTGATACACGGCAAGCAGTTTTCTGTTACCTTCGCAGAAAGGAAACCAACATGAGTATTATTAACCCAAGGGAAAGGGATCCACTATCGGTTACGACCGAGTTTTTGTAGTCGCCCCTTACTTTAGAAGTTAACCGCGTCGGCTTTTCGCTCAACCGCCGGTGTACTGGTGCGCTACGGCGATACCGCTGTATTGGGGTACAGCGCAGGTGGGTAAGCGCCCGGTAACGCTAGACTACTCACTAAGCGTCGACGATGAAGAAAAATTCTACGCCGCAGGGTAGATTAGTGGCAGCCGCTGATAGCGTGAAGGTCAGCCGAGCGATGAGGCAGTGCTGATTGGGCGCTTGATTGATCGACCAATTCGTCCCTCTTTCCAAAGGGCTACCGCCAAGAGGTGCAGGTGGTGGCTACAGTGTAGCATGGACCCAGAGTTCCGCCTTGACATGGTGGCGATGATTGCCGCCAGTGGCGCCCTCATGCCGGTGGGACGCCGTTTGATGGCCCGGTGGCAGGATTGCGCGTTGGCCGCGTCAATGGCGTTTTCAAGGCCTTTTAAGCCCTGAAGAGCGCGAGCAGTCTGATCTAGATCTTGTCGTTGCCGGTATTGAAGATGGCATTACCATGGTGGAAGCCGGTGCTAAAGAGGTGCCGGAAGAGGTTTGTCATTGATGCACTAACACAGGCGCGGCGCTTTCCAGCCGGGAATTGAGCTGCAGCAGAAATTGGTGGCAGCAGTGCAGCAGAACAGCAACAGTACGAGCTGGTTTTGCCAGATGAAGCAATTCAAGCAGAAGTTGATGCTTGGGCGCAGGCAAACTCGGCGATAAGGTGCGTGCGCCATACCCACAGCGCAATGATAATGTTGATGCGGTGCGCGGGTTTTTCACCAAGCCATGGAAGAAGTATGGTGAAGAATACGAAGACGTTCGAGTACGACGAAGCCTTTACTGGCGCTGCACAACGATGTGCGCCGCGGCATTGTGGAGAGCGCACCGCCCCGATGGCTCGCGCCCTGACGGAGATTCGCCCGCTCTCGAGCGAGGTTGGGATCTGCCCCGCACCCACGGGAGCAGCCTGTTTACCCGCGGGGTAACGCAGGGGCATGAATATCGTGACGCTAGCGCCGCTCAGCTACGCGCAGCTGGTCGATACTATGGAAGTGACGGAAGGCGAGCGCCGCTACATGCACTACTACAACGCCCCGGCTACACGGTGGGTGAGGTCAAGCGCCTTGGGCAGCCCGGGCCGGCGCGAGATTGGCCACGGCTACCTAGCCGAGCGCGCCCTGACGGCGAGTGCTGCCGAGCGAAGAAGAGTTCCCCTATGCCATCCGCAGCGTGACGGAAATCATGAGCCAGAACGGCTCCACCAGCATGGCGGCCACCTGCAGCAGCTGCTTGGCCCTGATGGACGCTGGCGTGCCCATCAAAGCGGTTAGTGGTATTGCCATGGGCCTGATGATGGATGGCGACACGCCCTACGTGCTGAGCGACATTGCCGACGCCGAGGACTTTTGCGGGCGATATGGACTTTAAGGTGACGGGCACCAGCAAAAGGTATCACCGCCCTGCAGATGGATATGAAGGTGCGTATGGCGCCTGTGCAGGTGCTACGCCAGGCGTCGAGCAGAGCAAGGCTGGTCGTGCCCATATCCTGGAGCATATGCTGGTGTGTTGCCTGGCCCGCGTAAAGAACTCAGCCCCTACGCGCCGCGTATCGAGAAAGCTCAAGATTAACCCAGATAAAATTGGTGCCGTCATTGGTAGGGGTGGCGAAACCATCAACAAAATCACCAGCAAACTGGTGCCGAGGTGGATAAAGAAGACGGTTTAATCACAATTTCGAGCCCAGATGCCGAAAGCTATTACAAAGGCCTTGACGTGGATCAAGAGCTAACCGAAGAGCCAGAGGTTGGTAAGATTTACGAGGGGCACCGTTGCCTCAATTAAAGACTTTTGGGGCTTTTGTGACAATCTTACCTGGCATCGACGGTATGGTGCATCTCGAAGATTGCGGATCGACGCATTGAAAGTCAGTGATGTGCTTAAAGAAGGGCAAACTGTTCGCGTGAAGCTGCTAGAGATTGATGATCGTGGCCGGCATGCACTGCAGCATCAAAAGACGCCAAATAGGCGCCCCAGAAGCTGCAGTAGCCATAACACCTCGGGGTATACAACCGAGGTGTTTTGTCGGTAAAGAAAAAGCCCCTCCTCGCCACCGACAACGGTAGCGGGGAGGAGCACTCAATTATTCATCGACAACGGCGGCTGCACTGAGCGCTGCCAAGGGCAGCCCTGGGGTGAGCGCTCGCGACACCAGAATAGCAACGTATTTCATCGTTTGGCATATTATTGCGGTTACGACGTTTTTGATGAGCGTAATATCGTTGTGTAGCTACACATTAGCTGTTCAGTGGCCTGCGGCACTGTAGCCAATAATAATGACCTGAACACCTGCAGGGGCGATGAGCTATTTGCTGCAGAATTATCCTCCAAAAACAACCCGGTAGCATAGATGGCAAATACCAAACTATTATCACCGCTAAAAACGCGGCTGCTGCCGTTTCTTGGCTGGGTCACCATCTTTTTTAGCGATAAGCTCAATGCAGACAATATTATTACGCAAAAGTTACCACTTAGCGTACCGGTGATTATTTCAGGAAGAGTCTCTGGCTCGAAGCTAACGAGTGGCTTTTTATTTGAAGCTGTGCGTGTCGTCAATGGCTTGAGTGATGAAGATGCATCAGGACGGGCCACAGTATGGCCTCCTTCCGGTTGAGCCTCGTCGACTGGCGGGATTGCCAGGACATAAGCTAGGAAGAATTATATCACATATCCCAGCCGAAAATAGCCCACATAGAGAATGAGCTACAGAGCCAATATGACTCAATGTGAGCTATTTTCAGCGAAACAGACACCCCATTCCGCAAACAGTGCTATAGGCCGCCGTCTAAACATCCATCTCAAGTACATGACGTACTGAACGAGTGTGGCCACTCTTTTGACAATAAAATACTGTTAGTACTATTATTGTCAGATAAGAGATGCACTAACCAGTGAGCAGCAAACGCGAGAAGGCAATCCAGGGGGCTTTGTCGTTCACTCTACTGCTATTAGGCTATAGAAGAAGATAAGCTCTGTCATATAGCAGCCAAACAGAATAGCCGCAGCTGCCACGACGCGAAGCGCATCCTTTGCGTGAGTCTTAAACCACATATAGCCGGCAAAAGACCGACCGATATACCCGCGGACGGCAGGCTGCCAGGACTATCGTAGTTTCATTTGCAAAAATCAATCGTAATGTCCATCATTTACACCACGTCCTTTCAGGTAGGCGACAGTCTATAACTGCTATAGACTACAAATCGCAATCAATGGATAAAATGAATACGTTAATAATACGGTGATTTGAGGGGAATGTCAAGAAGCCCAGCGCCAAAAGCGAGGTAAACCGCCAGCTGCGCATAGTGCAAACTGGCGGGTGCACAGATACGTGGTTATACCTTTTAAGAGCCTCGTTAGCAAAGTCAGCTGCCAAGAGTCAGTAATGGAGCCAGCCGGCTTGCCCGTAGCTGAGTACTTCGCGAGACGACAACGGCATAGCTATCATCGAAGCCGCACCGTGTTTTCTTGAAAATACTAGAAATGATCTCTTCAGGCGTGGCACAGCTCTGGGATAAGGCGCACCAAATTTCCATTGATCATCACTCAGCCAAGCTGTTACTGCGTGAAACAGCAGCTTGCCGTTTTCGTCGTATACTACCAGACCACTGTGGGCAGATGTTTTCCATATAATTCCAGCCGTGCAATCGGCCCAAGTCGCTTAGACTTAGCTTGTTTCATAGATGATGTGGCCATCCCACGGATAAGTGACGTAATGATCTGTTGCGTCCGCTCACCTGTGTCGGTGAACACTGGCGTGTCACCATTTTTGTAGTGAGTATAGCCCATACACTCCCGCCTTCTATCTCTGTAAAAGTATAACCGTTTTGTACAAAATTGCTTCACTCGAAGTCGACATGAGTCACCCTTTTCGAATCGCTGCCTCGCTCAACACCGGCCAGTGGAGCTGTAGCTTATAGCTATAGTATGGGCAAAGTGGCCTGTAGTGTCAGAGCATGAAAAAGCTCGTGCAGATGGTATAACTATCACATGCACTGGGGCGAGGAAGAACTACTGCTGTTCACCTAGACCTATAGTTTTTCCACCACCAATAACTCTTGGCTGCTAGATCTTTGCTATAGCCCGCAGTTTAATCACTATGGTGTCTGAGCTTTCGTCTTTCAGTGTCTTCCGGAGGATCTTTATGTCGTCACGACCAGAATAATAACGAAATTATGCTGATCGTTAAAGCTTCTGCACGCGGACGTCTCGCTGGCCGCACGATCTCCGGAAAAAGTAAACCTTGGCCCTGAGTTAACCTTATACCGCGGCAACCTTGCAGCAGTTCTCCTAAAGCGAATGATTGCATCATGCTGGCAGCTGTTCAGCTTCCTCTTCCAGGCATGATCATATCGGCTGAATTTGCGGGTGATAGCTTGCTGCGCACGATTAAATACATGCAGCCGGGTTTGCGGCTTTTTCTAGCGGCACGTCCCTTCTGCATCATGCGACGCGGAGTAGCTCGATGCGGCGGGCTGCGCTGAAATGGTGCGAAGTCTTTATACTCTTTATCTTGTAGCAGTGGCTTTGGGCCATATGGTTGTATTCGGTTTCGGTGGATCTGCATGCAGGTAATCATAGAGTTTGCCAATCAAATACGTGATTCGATGAGCCTCCGTGACTAACTCCCCACAGGCCCAAATCAGCGCGGACCGATTCATCATCCTTGGGATATCAAGATTGGTTTAACAGTACCAGCAGCCTGCACTTCATTGCGCCCGGTGGGTAATCTCTTTCGAGGGATTAAAACAGGTAAACCTGAGCTAATATGAACATAGAGGTTTGGTGAAGGTTCAGTAGGTGCCATGGTGGCATCCTTTCTGCGTCATGTCGACGCAGTAACATGCGGACACAACGAACTAATTATAGCACATAGCGGCAGAGCAACAAATATAGGCCGCTATGGCCACATAGTAGGGTACACATGGGCAAGAAAAATAGCCCACTAGAGTGAGCCAGAGCCAATATGACCAATGTGAGCTATTTTCAGGTGGGTCTCAGGCACTAGTTACAGCTGCTCGATAACGTCGTGCGCATCGTGCTCGAAACCTTCCTTTAACGGCGCTGACTACAGCCGCTACAGCGTATACAACGGCTGCCCTGCTAAAGCAGAGGAAACACCATTGTTTGTGTTCCAGACCTGAAAGAGCATAATCATTGCTGCTACATGTAATGATGCCAGCAAGATGCATACCGGATAACCAGTTGTCTGGCTTCAGGTTACCCGGTTCAAAGCGTAGCGCTGAGAACGTGTCGATAATCATAATACCGAAGAACCATAAACCGGATTGGCGCAGCCGTTACAGCACTAACGAATAGGATCTGAGCAATATCAGTACACGTCCATCATTTACACCACATCCCTTCAGGGTAGCGCGACGTTCATAGCTCTGTATGCTAGACTACAGCATCGCAACATCACAAATACATGGATAAAATGAATACGTTAACAATATTGTATTTAACGTGATATGTCGCGGTGGATGAGAGTTCCGCCGTAGCGAGCATCTATGCTAATACGCAGGTGTGCGCAGATAAGACGCGTCGCCAGGCGGGGGATGTACCTAGGGTACTACTGCTTTAGCTTCGTCAGTGACAGGTGTGGTTGCCGGACAACAGCTTACGACGCCCGTATATCACGAAAGCTTAATCGCCACGAACCATTGCTGCGGTAGAGCGGCCACGGCATGGCGCTACCGTTTGCCGAAATCGTCCCAAATCTCATCTGATGATATTTTGCCAGATATGCTGGGCTGGTGGTAAACCCAAGAGCCGAGGATTATTCGGCGCCTGGCGACGCTTTTTATGAATGATACCTGGTACATGGGCGCCAAAGTCTGGTACATGAATGATTAACTGACCATGCTCATCATAAACCGCCAGGCCACACACAAACGGGATCGCCTTTCTTGGGCACAAGCGATATCACACAGCAGCGCTGGCTTGCTGAACTTAGTATCTGGCGCGAATTGAGTGAACTGCTCACGCCGGCGGAACTCAGTTAAAAGCACCTTCCTTATCTTCTGTAAGACAAGGAACGAACTCAGGTTTTCGCCTCGTGAGTAGCGATTAACATGAGTTATCACACCGCTCTCACGTTGCAGGCTTTTTGTAGTCTTCGCCTGGCTTCGATAGAATTACCGGTGCATATGAATAACTTTGCCCAGTTAGTCGTAACGGCAACTAGACAAGTTGAGGTTTGTGTTTGAACGACTAATAGATACAGGTATCAGCACAGATTGTGTGTAGTGCATCGCGGAAACGATTAAAGCAGATTCATCGCTGCTTGGTATCGCCTTATTATTTCTGGAGACCGATTTTTTCGAGTCACAGTGGTCAGAGTGCAGCAGTCGTGCAATTTTTGGTACATAATAGGTAGCCATGATGGCCTTTTCTTTGTGCTTCGTCGACCAGCGGGATTGCTATATGTTGATGCAATTATACCATAAATGAAGAAAAGCAGAAAAGCTGGCGCGGGGCATGTTACTAATGCTATTGACGATATCAGCCAGCCTGAAGCTAGAGGCGCGCTGAAGACTATTGCGACAACCATGCCCAGAACTGGCGGCGAGTGCAACGCAGCTGGTGCTTGGCGTCGGTAGTTCGCCTGCACATAATATGCTCATTGGCGAGGCGCCAGGGCTGAAGAAGACCAGTGGCAACCACCCGGGGCGAGTGGAAAGTTTTAGACGAGATGGCGCAGCTGGATTGCAGCGCAGGAGGAAGGCAAATATCGTTAAATATCGTCCGCCGCACAACGAGACTGTTGCCAGAAGAGAAGGTGGCGTTTTGGCCATATTTAGCAAAGCAAATTCATATTATTCAGCTGCGCGTACTTACCGGCCGGCACAGTGGAGCGCTATTTGTACCGGGGCTGGCATTACACGACCACGGGCAGCCCGCAGACGGTAAACGTGGCCGAGGGGAGCGGCTAATTATTCCGCTGTACCATCCGGCAACACGTGTGACGGTAGTACACTGTTGGCTGATTTTGTGCAGGCGGTACAACTTGCGCGCCAGGCGCCCAGGAGTAGCGCGGCGGGTTACCTGGCGATAGGCTTCGTTTTTATGCATGGTAGTATGAAAGTACTATTACAGCGGCAGACAAGTGAAGATTATAGTGATGCTCGCCCGGCTGCACAGCCCAGGTGGCGGGTACTTGAATGAAGGAGAACATATTTGAGCACAGCGACGAATCGCAACGCCAAAACAAGACGAGCCAGTAAAGAAGCAGAGCGCCGCGGGTGAAACTGATCGAATATTCCGGCACTAAACGCGACGAATACGCGGCGCGGCACGAGCGCCACCGTGAAAACGTTAATATCGCGCAAGCCAGCACCTCATTTCGATTCCGGTGAATAAATCGGTACAACGGCTACGATGGACAGCAGTTTAGTGAATATGTTACCAAAGCAGCAGCGTGGCGGTAAGTAAGCCGCAGAACAATCGCGGCCTAGGGCGAAATGGGTATTGGTAAAACATATTGCGATTGGTTACCAAAACGAGATTGTGATTGACAGGGCTTTTGTTCCCCGATCGCGACCATTCGTAGGCATTACATCACGCCAGATATTACCTGGCTAGAAGAGAAGCAAGATTAAGGCACACGTATTTGCCATTACGGGCACCCAGACTTGCTGGTGCTGTCACCTGATTCACCGTATTCCGGCGCCAGTATACGCAAGTAAATTTATACTGATGTTGAAGCGCAACATGGAGGATGCACTGACCGGTTTGGTTTAGATTTTTGTGAGCTGAACCCAGAGTCATGAGATTGCATGTTTCAGATCATTTATCGATAGAGCTAGTGCGAAAACCACCTGATTCCAGATTCAACAGTAGTGGTAGTGCGCACGCCAGAAGGAGGCCATATTGATACCGGTGATCATGCTTGAAGATGATCCAAGTATGCGTCAATCGCCACACCAGCTCACAGCAAAGGCATTATGCTGCTGATGAACGAGTCGACTAATCAGAAAGCGAAGGCACGCACCCATGGCGAGCGAGACATCCAGCAGAGACGGCCAGGTTATGGAGAAATACCAACATATTGGTTCTGCTTTCCGTTTAGTAGCCAGCCCATCATAAGCCATTTTAGAGGAAAGGCGCGACACGGCCGCAAAGCAGCATTTGCTGGGTATTCGATGACCAAAACCAGCAGTTTTTGCGTCAGCAATGATTAAGGTGCCAAAAAGACGTGTTATGAAGATGGAAGATATTATTGCCAACAGACAGCCAGGTGGTAGTCGTTTGTACTGGCTCGCAGGGTGAGTTTAACGCAGCACTTAACCGCATGGCGAGCGGGGCACATCGACACATTAAGATTAAAAGTACTGACGTGATTGTCTTAGTTCAAACCCGATTCCGGGTAATGAAAATATGTGGTGCGTACCGTTGATGGCTTGATGCTGAAGGCTCAGGAGGCAGATTCAAACGGCAAGAAACACCTGCACGGTGGCTGGGTCATTGCACCTTTCGGGGCACGGCTACTACGATGATCACGCCGTGAAGCCGATCACCGCACTAAACCCGACGCGTACTACATGCCGATCTGGCGGTGAATTTCACATGCTCGTGCACAATGTGCAGAGCTAGCCGAAAAGAGTGTGGTTTGCCGCGCCGTAATATTTTCGTCTGTGACAGTGGTGACGTGATAGAAATTCAGGTGGTAAGGTTAAAAGCACGGCCGCGTGCATGTGGGCGGTATTATGTATGATGATTCAGGCCAGGAGGTGTCTGGCGGTATTGAAATCGTGGTCTACATGAGCCAAGAAGGTATTTTGTGGTGATGCTGACCTTTGCAACGTGGCACCAATCGCCTGCTTACCAGCCCAGATATTATTAGTCGTGGCTTTATCTACTAAGAGATAGTGAAGAGCTGATGGGCTGATTCGTCATCATTTGAAGCAAAAAGTGATGCGTGCGTGCGTAAATGGACGCCATCGATATGGAAGTGTCTAAAAAGATAAAGATGAACGTACCCATCTCTTATACGACAAGACACGCCGCACTCCAATCGTGATTCCGGTGATTAATGAAACTGGTGGCAGCAGCACACGGGCGGTGTGCGGTGAAGCGCCAGTGGCTCGCAAAGAGGCACCTGGCCGCGCTGAAAGGACAAGGCGGCTGGAAGCCAGCTGGCAAGCCATTGCCACGTACCCTAATGCCGTGCCGTGCCAGACACCGAAGCAATGACACTAACGCGCGTCATGCCGCGCCAACTGGGCTCACTTAGCAGCCTGCGGCAAGTTGATGAGCAAAGCAATTTCTATCAATTTGATGTGCGCGAAGGAGGTGGGGTCATGCGGTGAGCGATAGTTTTAATAGATACCGTACGCACTATCCGGCCGAGGCAAACTGCCTGCGGTTACTAAAGCAATTCAATGTGGCGACAGCGAGCTTACGCAGCGCACAAACTTGTTATTACGTGACTGCTAGTGCGTTTATTGTGAACTCCGGCTACCAAGCGGGTGCTGCTATTGCAGCACAAATCGCTTGGCACGTTACTGCAGCCCGGTGGGCATGTGGAGCCAGCCAGATGTTCATTTTGCCGCCGCGGAGCGTGAAGTTATGGAGGAAACGTTTTGACCAGCCAGTTGCAGCTGAGGAGTCTTTATGCCGACAATCCCCAGGTGCCGTTTGATATCGATACGCACGTTATCCCAGAAAAACCTAAAAAAGGGCGAGTTGGCCACTACCACCACGATTTTCGGTACCTGTTTGTGACCAAAGAAAACCGGCGACGATTGATCCCGATGAATCAAGTGGGTTTGCGTGGTCGGCTGGGACATTTCACAAGCTTCCACGCTTTGAGTCGGTCGCAATAAAAATAGATAGTTTAGTGTGCGGGACGGTATTAAGGCGTAAGATGTCGGGCTGAGTGGGCCGGATGCTTAACAGGCAGCGAAGAAGAAAAGGGCGTACACGCCGCATGAGGCAGCATGGGTAGGTTAATTACGCGCAAATCGTCAGCGGTATCAGCTGGCGATTTAGTTTTGACTTTGGTTTCTAATAGTCGTTTTACATCAGTGTGTGGCTTACTCCAAAACAACCCACCACACGAGACCAACCCAAAAGGTAATAATTAGTAAGGTGAAGATGGAAAAGCACAAGCATATTATTCATAAATTCTCCCGTGATTATATTAGAAGGACCGCCCTGTGGACAGAGGCGAGTACTATTGTTCTAGCGAGTCTAACTAATGACGGGTGGAGGGCGCCAGGGCTCCTCCACCCGTCGGTCATCAGGGGCACGGTTACTATGCAACTTCCTCCTCTACCTCGTGTTTTCACCAGGCTCAGACCGAACGCAGTACCAGTCGCAGATGCTACTAGCTGCGTTGTTAAACGCAGAGCCGGGTACCGTGCGTCACAAAGTTTCTGCACACATCTGCAACCTTGCCGTGAACGCCATCCTGATCATTAGCGTCGCAGAGCACACCAAGCGGGTCATCTTCATTGGTTGCCAGTAACCAAGGAAGCCCTGCACGGCGGTGGCATCGCCTGGATTTACATGGTGCCACAAGCAAATCCTTTGTTATCAGGACTGGCTAGTGAAGCTAAGATCATTTGCTGCCTGGGCTGGCTTGTGCCTTTGCAATAGTTTGTTGTTACGCAGAAGGCATGGTAACCCTAATGCGACACATAAGGCTAAGGGTGAGTGCCATCTTCGACGTAACGTGTTCATGCGATCTCCTAAGGTGATCTTATGTCACATGTATTTCACTGACACTGTCAGCATGACATTTTCACTATATCACCACGTATAACATAAAGGTCAATATCAGCACAGATAGTATGTAGCAAAGTTGTATAAATTACGCTTATTATCAGTAGTCAGCACATAAAGTACACTAATTAGTTGCATATAATAACAACAGTTATACCAAATAACCAATAAGTATGAGAGCGTTATATAAGAGTAGGTGCAGGGCTCTTCAAAACCCCACACCTGGCGAGGTGCCAGAGTGGCGGCGTAGCGCCCAGGGCCAGTATGGTTTTGTGCGCGACGGATGTCATCATAAGCGACCAAAACTCGCTGAAGTTGAATTCACCGTGGGCGTGGTAAATAAGGTGCGCCCGTACAGTTAGTCGCGGATTGTCATGATCCTTGTAGCGGCGCTTAAGCACCGGCGAGCAGCACCGCGCACCGTTAGCTGTAGGGCGGCAGCCGGCTTGCCAGAAGCTCCGGCAAACCAACTGGCGATACAAGGATGATGACTGCTGATACTTTCTGACGAACGTTCATATCTGCCTTATCTTTTTTTGGTAGTGCAATTGCTGGTGGGCAGAACATGAATATTGCGGTGATAGTATGTCGCTGTGAAAGTCATCTTCTCCTCTTTGCGGCATCTCTGGTAGTTACGGGCAGCTATGTATAACGGAACAAGGGTGTTATGGTTAAAAGAACAACACAACAAAGAAGAAGTCCGCTCCTAAGAAATCTATCGCCAAAAATCCCGTTCTGCTGCTCCTCAGCACGCACTTCCAGAAGGGTTTGTCGCAAAATAGCTGCTGTCGGGCTGATAGTATTTTCAATAGTAATTGTCGTAAGTTGGTTCGGCAAGGGCGGCCCAGTAATTGATTGGCTGCACCAAATGCTGTTCTGGCTGGGCTGGTTGCCTTCATATTTTGGGTCAATAAATTTTGTATTTATTGCGGTAAAAAATTTTCCAATCAGAAGGAATAAGGTACCGCTGGTGGTCAAAATTGCTGGCGCATTCAGCAGTGCTGTGGGTGACGGGCATTGTTGTAGACAATGGCGGGCGGGCATGGCAGCTCGTTGTGGCGTTGTTGGGCAAGGCTGAACGGTGGCGCATTGCAGTTAGTCGATGCACCAATTGCTGTATTTTACATGTGTTACTTTGTCGGTCACCATTATGTTTATGCTTTTAAAGACGCCACGGAGGCACCGGGAGGGGGGTTAGCGAGCGCTGGCGACTAAAACCGCAGCCGATGAGGCGAATGCAGCGCTGATTAAACAAGCAATGCTGCAGATGATGCCGAAAAGGCTGAGCTGTAAAGAAGCTTTCACGCCGAGAAAGCGGCTCAAAAGCGTGCCGAAAAGCTGAAGCTACTGGTGATTCACCAGAGGCATGAATGTCCGGTGCAAGATGCGGCGCCAGAGTACGGGGCGGCGTAGTGTCCCGCCAATGCGCGTTGAGCGTGATAAGAAAGAAAGCGCTGCCGCCCTAACAGCGGCGGCACACGATAACTGGCGCCGAGCCTTGATTTGCTTGAGAGTGTTAAGAATTTACCTGATCCTGGTGATGCGCAGGCGAACGCGAAAATTATTCGTGATACCTACGGCGAATTTAATATTAATGTAGAGATGGAAAGTGCTAATGTTAGCCACGGGTCATGCGGTATACGGGCATGAAGCCACCAACAGGTGGTAAAGCTGAAGCGATTGACGGCACTGGAGTCAGAATACGTGGCTTCAATTTGCAGCCTGAGTCTGCGTATTGAAGCACCGATCCCGCAAGCGGTGCTGGTATTGAGGTGCCAAATGTGCGCGGACGTTCGACTATATGGTGCTGCATAGCAAAACAGTGGCGCCAGGCGACCGAACCACCTGCCATTTGCCGTGGGCAGGATATTGCTGGTGAACGGTTACCGCTGCGCTTAATAAGATGCCACACCCCGCTGATCGCCGGACAACCGTTCTGGTAAATCGGTGATGATTAACACGCTGCTGACCAGCTCAAGCAGATTTCCAACAGCTCAAGCTATATGAAACTTATTTGGTGGACCCAAAGCAGCAGGTAGAAATGGCCCACCAGGATATTCCACAACTTGCTGACCCCACCATTACGCGTCTCCGGAAAAGACGCCCAGTGCGCTTAAGGGCAGTGAACGAAATGGAGCGCTGCTATAAATTAATGGCTGATTTACGTATCTGCATATTAAAGATTACAACAAATATATTAGCCAAAGAAAACCAAAAATCACTGTGGAGGATGGCAATCCAGCGGCAGAGATTCGGCAGCCGAAGAGGAGCGGCGCTGCATATTGTGATCGTGATCGACGATGGCCGGGACCGATGATGGTGGTGTTAATGTGATGTTAGTGCTTTGGTCGTGCGGCGCCCAGAAAGCGTGCGGTCGGTATCCACCTGGTGCTGCAACGAGTCAAGCGTGAACGTGGATTACCGATTAATTAAGGCCAATGCTGGGCCGTATCGGGTTTACTGTTGCGAGCCAGATAGACTCACGTACTATTTTTGATGCGCTGAAAGGAAAAAGCCGTTTGGCAGGGTGATGTTGCTGGCTGGCGGTGCACCAGGGCCACCAGCGTGCAGGGCGCTTGGGTGACTGATGATGAAGTAAACCGGTTTGTGGACTATTTGCGCATCAAATGGAGCCACCACAACGATGAGATTACCGCAGCAAGTAGCCAGGGCGGCGGCATGACGATGACCTTTCATGCGACGACAATTCCATCGTGAGGCATTGGTAGCCAGTAATTAACAATGGCGGTGCCAGTACGATATTTGCAGCGGCGACCGCGCATCGGTTACGGCAAAGTTGCGTTCGACCGCATGGAGGACGAGGTATTGGCCCAAAGAACGGCTCAAAGTCACGAAATACTTGTTACAGCATTGAAGGGTTCAGGGCGACGACCAGCTGCCAGGTGCATAATCAGCAGCCCATTTGGCATGGGTAGGTATCTTTGTTATACTAAATGTATATAGCCAAGCTTGCGCGTTGTCGTAAGCACCTGTTCATAGCGGTACCAAAGGGAGAATCTATGAAAGAATTATGAACTGACCGTTCTTATCCACCCAGATCTTGGAGGGCCAACCAGAGTGAGGCACTGGTGTGTCCGGTGGTATTATCACCGCCAGGTGAAATTACCAAAGTTATAGTTTGGGGCAGAAAAGCCTCGAGACAGCATCCGTCATGAAAACTTTGGTGTACGTATACTTTGGATGTTGCGTTGCCAGCAACCGCGCTTTTCACTGCGCATTTCAAATGTCTTTAACATCACCGATGAAGTGTTGCGTTACCTCTGGTAAACCACAGAGCGCGCTCGTGTGGCACTCCTGAGAGTCAGCTAAGCGCCGAAAAGCAGCTTCTGAAGCTTAATACGAAAGAGAGAACCTGTATGGCAAAGAGCATCAATCATGGCCAGAGGGCGCCTCACGCGTGACCCAGATATGCGGCGACCCGCGGAAAGAGGATTATTTTAGTCTGGCGGTGACCGCCAGGGTCAGGACGACCAAGCCGACTTCTTTGATGTCACAGCCTGGGAAAAAAAACTGTGAACTGGTTAACCGCTATTCATAAAGGTCGTCGCCGCTTCGTGCAGGCCGAAGTTGCGCCAGATTCATGGGAAATATCAGACCGGTAAGTCGCAATCGCATTACTGAAATCGTGGCAACCGATGTAACTTTCTCGATGGTCCATCATGGTGACACTAGCGGTGGCGGTAGCACAAACGGCGGCTTCTCAAGCAGGTCAAAAAATAACCAATCAGCAATCAACCAATCGCTGATATCGATGATAGTAAACCACCGATCTATCAGAGATTCCATTTTAGGAGATATAACTTATGGCAAAACGATTTAAAAAGGATGTTCCAGCATATTTTGACTACAAGGATGTAAAAACCTTGCAGCGTTTCATTAATATTTACGGCCAAATTGAGCCAATTTCAAAGACTGGTTTTGAGCAAAGCAGCAGCAGCGTCAGCTTGCAGTAGCGATTAAGCGTGCACGCCACCTTGCATTACTACCATTTGTTAGCCAGGGGTAGTACATGTACCAGCCAACTGACGGAAGAAAGGTGTGGTTTGCCAGATCGATGGTAAGCCACCGTGTGATTGAATATGGCCAAAAGTGATGGGCCGCGGTGGATCAATCGTTAACGAAACTAAAACCTTATCGATGGCAAAGCGTGATTCCCAAGACCTTTAAGGCCGGACAATTGAACCAGCTGATGTACGCAGTAAAGGGTAACACCTGTATAGCACTGGTGATAGCTACCACTTTTTGGGACCAGAAACGTTTGAGCAGTTTGAGCTTGGGCAAGATATTGTTGATAGCGCAGCAGATTACCCAAAAGAGGGTGAAGAGCTGCATCTGCAATTTTTGATGAGCGAGGATTAACGGAGCCAGTATTATTTACCGAAGTGACATATACCGAAGATGTCAAATATGGGTGAGCACTACCAGTAGCGTAATAAAGGATGTACTAGAAACCGCAAGGTAATTAAGGTGCCGGTCATTGTGCGGCGACGGTGAGCGTCGATACGGCAACTGGCGATTACCGCGAGCGTAAAATAATGGCTACAAAGACTGCGCAATCACGCGCTACTTGGTAAGGCCGGCGGGCAGTCGTTCTCAGGCTGAGAACTGGATTCGTCTTGTAAGGTAATAACGGTCGATGGTCGCATCGTTACCGCCAGGGACGTTTATTCTCCAGATAGCCACGTTCAGCCGCAGGCCACACAGCAACATGTTAGCCGGGCTGTTTGAAGCTAGCGAGCGTGGTACAGGCGTTTAACTTGCGATTTACGGGTATTGTGCTTGATGCTGGCAGTAGTACTGGTGGCTTTACCGATTACGCCTTGCAGCATGGCGTGTCGGTACGCCGTCGATGCCGTACAGACCAGCGCATCCTAGTTTGCGTGACTAGTGTATTGTGCTGCACGAAAAGACCGATATTCGTGATTTTATTCCCACCAGCCACCTGATATTATTGTGGGCGACGTCGTTTATTAGCCTGCGCCAGATTCGCTACATATTGCTCACGTTATGGGCTGCACAACATTAGTGGCGATGGTTAAGCCACAGTTTGAAGCTCAACGCCACCAAACGACGAAGGGCGTAGTTGCAACGCAGTGCGCCGCAAGATTTTAGCAGATTTTGAGGGCTACGCAGTATTTTGTGATTGTTGCCAAGCGCGATAGCCGGGCGGCCGGCGCCAAGGGCAATGTAGAGCGTTTATCAGCTGAGGTTGCCACGAACCAGCCATAAACAGCGACCTGTTAGAAGAGTCCCATTTGTTTTGGCGTTAGCGCCAGCCCGGCTGATTCTGCAAAAAGTAATGGCGACTGGGTAGCCGGTAAAGTGGCTGGTCGACATCAGTGCAGGGTGCTACCGGTAGGTTGTTAGCAGCTGGCCGCCAGCGCACCAGAGCGGCACCAGAGTGACAGATGGTGGTGTGTAATCGGTGAGGTCAGCTAGTCTGTGCGTGGTGGCTGGCGCCAAAATCGTGAAAGGTTGAGTAAGGTGGTTAAGGGCAGCCTGGATGCGGCTGCTGAGCGCTTGTTTGCCGTTGCCGAGCTATCGGTGGTGTGGTATTCAGAGTTGCTGCTATGGTTTTTGCATTAGTGGAGACCGTCTTTGATGCCGGGCAGTTTGGCAATGGCGGCTTCGCAGTGGCGCGCACCGCCAGCGTTTGGGAAGATATCAAGAACCAATGCACCGCGGGCGCCTTGCGGTTCAAGTAGGCCGGCTTGAGTGTCACGGCGCTGCTGCGATATACCAACTTTTATTAACGGCACCAAAAATATGCCAACAAAAGCGTGCATGGGGCGGTATTGTTGCTCTTTGCTGGGCGGGAGAAATAGTGCTGCTGTGATAAAACGCAGGGTTAAAGCCAGCAGTGGCTTTTTTGCAGGCAATGCAGGTATCGTAAGCTGGAGCTACTACGGTTGGTTCAAGAAAAGAGATGTAAGTTTAGTGATATCGCGCCACACCCGGTGCAATAGCGCTGGATCAGCAGAGAAGGCTAGGTACGGGGCGGTAAGTCGGCAAAAAGGGTACCCGCTTCCCGCTAAGATAATCATATGAGTGAACCGCGGTGTGCGGGTCTGTTGCCGATATTTTGTTATCGCTATACAGCCAAGCTTACTGCACGCCCAAAAAAAGAGGTTAGACATTAAACCGAAACTCGACGACATCGTCGGCCGTATAATATAGTCTTGCCTTCGGTGCGCACCTTGCCGGCGGCTTTAGCTTGTTCGCCGTCAGCTGCTACCAGGTCTGGATAGCTGATGATTTGTGCAGCGACAGCCTCGTTCGAAATCGCTGTGGATTGCTCCAGCGCCTGTGGGGCAGTGGCGCCCGAGGAACAGTCCAGGCACGAACTTCCTTTTCTCCAGCCGTGAGTGTGCTTTGTATTTGCGTGTGTAGGGCAGCTTGAAATGGTTTGTCTCGCGCCAGAAGAAGTGACACCATAGCTCTCGAGCAGCCCGCAGCCCTCCTCAGCCGGCAAGCCTTGTCACCTCTGCGCAGCACAGACAAAATAGCCTGGCTTGGCGCGATTCAATTGGCAGCCTATCTGCAGAGCCGCATCGAGGCGCCGGTCGGTCTACGCTGAACAACAAATAACTGGTTTAGCGGTTGTGCGTAGATCGGCAATTGCCTTATGGTCGAGCCCGGCACTGCGGACAGTGGCGTACCCGAAGCGCGGCTGCTCGGCAAGCGTTTCAAGGTAGGCAATACGTGAGTGTACTTTGCTGGCTTTAGCCTCGCAATTTAGGAAGGTTGTTTCTGATTGTTTGCAGATCAGCCAAATGAGCTCGGTGTTGATAATTTCAATATCATCTTTGACTGGTTTTCGGTAGCGCCATCATGACGCATAATACCGCCATCAAGCAAAGGCCCTCCGCACGACGTGCGCAACACTGCATTCGTTTGGCGAATATTAGCCAGGAAACTTATTACCCAGGCTTCGCCCTGGCTGGCGCGCCGGCCACGAGCCCGCAACGTCCACAAAACGTAATCACTCAGCAGGCAGCACCTTGCTGCACCCATTACACAGTCTGCGAGCACAGCAAGGCGTGCGTCAGGCCAGGCACAAATGCCGCGGCTGGTCTCAATTGTGGCAAAGTGACACTGCCAAGATATCATTATTTCGTTGAGCGTTAAAGAGTGTTGATTTGCCCAGTCGTCTGGAGCCTGCAATTCCTATATACTTACCACATGGCATATTGTAGCACATTGTAAAATAAACCACTTTTACAGTAGTGAGAGTGCGTGTTACTATCATGGCGTGTATACAACCCATGTTTTGAGCGCCCGTCAGCACTGGGCCTGTCTCTGTAGAAGGCGTGTAGCACCTTTTATCGCCAGCAAAGGAATTAGATAGCGGGTATACTTTAATTTTTCACCTGAAAAAGAAACACGATCATAGTATATTCATTAGCAAGACACGATCAACCACATATCTATAAAGGCGCCAGTGCTTTGTAGACGATTTAAGGAGCCATCATGAATATTTTCCGTATTAAACGCATAGGCTGCCGCAATTGCGTTGCAGCAACCTTGTTAATCTTGGTCTCGGACTCACCATCTGCCGCACACGCAGCACAACCGGTAGTCCCCTTCGGCTGCCAGCCCATCCGCCCGTCAGGGTGATGTTGGTTATCGATCAGCAGTGGGTTCAGAAAAATGTAACTGTTAAGGCTGGCCCTTGTGAAGCTGGTTACTCATCGCCTCACGTACGCTTCTCCGGACAGCGCGTTTCTGCATAGTTCGTGTATATCCAGCAGGTGTGTACAAGCAGCCACAGGAGCATGGCTATACGGTTCATGCGCAGATGAAGCGTACACGCTTTGCTTGACGGTAAAGAAATCGCCGAACATTATCTCACCCGAGGGAAGGATCGAAAGGCAGAACGACAAAGAAGTAGCCATCGGCACAGCCCAGTTTGTCGGCAAAGAGAACCTGCTCGAAAAAGATCGGTCGTTACCAAGACAAAACGGAAGTTGAAGTCAAGTTCGAGCGCAGTTCCTCCTGGCGGCCAGCCGTGCGCTGCTAGGGTTGCACTTCAAGATGATGACGGTGTACCCCAGCGCTGAAGCACTAAGGAAGTATCGGCAAGAGTATCCGCATCCTAGTGTTTTGCACATGCGAGTGATTAATTTTACCGTGCTGCCCATCAATGACGAGGATGCGAATTCCGACGTTGATAGCGTATTTGCTGAGCGATGATGACAGCATCTTCCGTTGGCGCAGTGTGTGTTTGATCATGCTAAAGTCATTTGATGACATGGAACATGCAGCGGCCGAAGTGCAGGTTAATCCAGCTCCAACGCCGAAGCCGATTGACCCGCCAAAACCGGCTCTCGAGCCAAAACCAACGAACCCGCGGTGCGCAGCGCCAACGCCCCAGCCTAGTACACCAACCACGCCGGAGCGTGAACCACCGTCGTGGCGAGGATCGCTGCAGACAACCCGTTTGTAGATGACATTGCGTGCTCGCCAACAGGGCATCACCGCAGGCTGGTCTCGACGGTACGTTCCGTCCAACAGACGGGATTGAACGCCAGGCTATGGCAGCTTCTTGTACCGCGCAGCAGGTAAGCCCGGTGCGCAGTAGCCGGCGCCAGCCGCCTCTTTAAAGATGTGGGAAGCCGAATGATCCTCTCTATAAAGAGATCGTCGGCCTCAAGCAACAGTGGGTATCACTGCAGGCTGGTTCCGACGGTACGTTCCGTTCGCCAGACGGGATTGAACGCCAGGCGCGGCAGCCTCTCTGTAACCGCGCAAGCAGGCAGCTCGAAGTGCAGCTCTCGAAGAGCTCACCATTCACGGACGTCAATCCAGGTGATCCTTTCTACAAGCGAGATTGTTTGGGCACAGCAGCAGGGCATCACCACACTGGCTGGCCACAGATGGCACGTTCCGCCCGCATGACCAAATTGAACGTCGCTATGGCAGCCTCTTGCATCGGCATAGCAAGCAGCCGATACCCTATCCACTACCCACGAATATGATTAGTAGGTAGGTTTGCCCAGCACAACGCTACATGTGCGGTTGAGAACTCGAGTGCACGAAGCCACCGCCGCGGTATGAGCCGCATATTGTATTTATGCAATATATGACGTCGCTATCACGGTGGGCTTCGGCCCTTCTTTATTGGGCTCAAAAGTGACGTTCGTATATCGCTATTATATATATTATGCTTAAGGATATGAAACGATTTACAACGTGAAAGCACCGTGGGGAAGGTAATAGGGGCGTTATCGTCGCGTTATTGTGGTCTGTGTTAATGCAGAAAATAATGCTAAGATTTCAACGGATGCCACCCCACGATTCGTCAGCTCGTCAGCGATTGGCAGAACATATGTAACAGAACAGGAGTCGGTGCCCACGTCAGTCGGGTGGACACCGTAGTGGCGGTGGCGGCTCATGCTGATCCATACCCGCTTTGATACGTAAAGAACACGGCACCACAATCACACGAGTAATTTCTCTTTGTGAAGAAGTGAAAGATGTTACAAAGTTAGCGATTAACTTTTGCTGTAACGGGGCATCCAGGAGAGGGAGAGAAGACTCCGGGTTTGTCCAGAGTCTGACGCCGTCATACGGGTGGTTCAACGCACGACCGTGTAAACATGCTGGCGTTGGTACATGGTCGAGCGCACATGGCTATTACAACCCGAAAAGCCAGCGCGTGGCAACGAAATTGGTATTGCGACGCAGCAAGGACGGACGGTGGGGATAATGTACCAGAGCCATTCAAAAGCCAGCGCGCCTGCCAGATACACGTGCAGCTTTCGGACAAACCGCACGCTAAGTATATATTGTGTAGAGGCGAGCCAAATAGTAGTGTTCAGACCAGGAAGCGCTCGATATTCACGGTCAAATCCGAGATTGGGAGACGCGTGATTGCAGCTGCAAGGACAAACAACCCACAAGCTATCTAAAAAGCCGAGTGTGTGTGCGTTTTATAACAACCAGGACGACACTAATGAAAAGGGTTGTCAGCACGCTGGAGATGCAGCTTAAGTGGAACTGAAGCCAATCTCAATACGCTTTGTATCTAACATAACAACCAACACCAGGGATACAGCAGGCAGCGGCCCAGATGAGGTAGCTTGTCGGCTCACCCCCAAGATGAGGTTGAGGAGAACATAAAATGCAAACCAAACCTGAGGATTTTCATTCTGAAGGATGTGTCGTTTGGTTTGGCTGGCCGTTCTGTTCAGGGGGCGGCACCTGGGCAGACCAATTTGCATACCGATGAGCGCAATATGGTCAGCGAGGTACAATTACACCGGCTCAGGAGCGGTCTAATCAAGCAGACTGTTCGTCCAGGTCAATGGTATGATGCCAGACAAGCAACATATAAAGTCACAACCAAGATGTTGCGCGGCTGTTGTATCGACTATGGTTAGTGATGCGCTGCTGCGCATATTGCGCCACGCAGCCCAAACGATGGTGGGTATTCAGTGTAATCTGGCTGTGGTCGCGTAACGCTTGCGTGCGAGTGATGGACTGCCAGTGCTCGAACCGGTCGCGAAACGTGTCACAAACAAAGTTTCGTCGGGAGAAGGAGTAGCAGTGTTGAGGCACATGTTAAAAATACTGGGTGGAAACGGTCGACAAATCCCATCACGTACTGCGTTGACTCGAGTTTAGTCTGCCGCTTGATCGCATACGATGCACAAAGCAGCTTTCTAAGGAAGACACTAACGTTTATACGCAAGAATGCGCCCGGAACAGGCTGTTGATAGTACGTTTAAGCGCAATGGTGCCAGTGATGTTAAGACGTTGATTAACAACTACGATGAATTGCAAAACAGACCTTGAAAGGTTGGTGGCCGATTAATCGCGCGCCAAGTCGGCGCTTATACTGAAAAATGATGTTGCCGCAATTACAACCAGCTACGCTGGCTGGTCCGGGTGCAGGTTATGCCATCGTTTGTGGAAAAGCACGATCACAAACATGAAGCCGATGGGGTTTGAAGCGTACGAGCGGCGTTAAGCTGCGTGAAGATGGACTGTATCGCCATACGTACCGTTCCGTGGTGGCAATGTAATTGCAGGACGCGGATTCCAGATGGGCACTGTCCATCGCGTTGGTAGTAGCAGGCGAGATCATAACTCACCGCTTGGGAGGTGGTGAGGGACTGCTTGGTTCGTAGGGGCGAGTTTGGCCCACTGCACCAGATCGTATTGATGCGTATTCAGCGAGGGTTCGCTTCGGTAGAGATGGTACATTATGGGCGCCACCGTTATTGCAAAATAACCAACGTTTGCAATCAGCATAAGTTTGATCTTTGCGGCAAAGATGGGTGAATCGGCCGATCATCCACGATTTACAGCAGTAATACAGTAACAACGTGCTACCCCAGTGTATGACCCTGGTAATCGTTCGCTGCCGGCACACGTCTGCGCTACGAACCGACTATTACACTGCCGGGCGCCAAAGATATCAGGGAACACATGCTCTATGCGCCAGAGTCGACTGTAGTTGTTGATGGTGATTTGACATATGGCTAGCGATCAAGCTATCCAGTCCACGAGACCTACCGCAGACGGTGATTGTAGCAAGAACATTTTTGTACGTGGAAAACGTGTCTCGATGTTGATGCGTGGTTGCTCACGAGTGACACGATTAACACGTGTGAAAAACGGTGGCAGTAAGCACGTTTTTGCAAACCTGAATCTCACCGTTGTACCAAAACATTAGAAAGTCAAACGGTCCGGTGGTGACTAAAGACTAATGTTGCGCCGCATCGGCAAAACAAACAGAAGATTATATGCCGGGTGAACGGTTTAATCTGCGCAGCGACGCGTATTTGTGGCTTAACGAATATGATGCTGGTGGCAGCAGCTCGGCCAATACCATTCACACCGACAGATATCACTGGAATGGCTACGCTTCAGGCTGGGCGTAGCACGACTGATTTGACGAATTATCGCTCATCCTGCTAGGAGTTCCCCAGAAAAATCATTATATAAAACGCGCAGGTTGTAGTATAACGTAGGGAATGAAACCGGATGAAAGGGATGGGCGATTTCTGTCCTCGATATTGGTACAAATGCCATTCGAGTAGTGCAATTATCGCCAAGTGGCAAAACGGCTGGGACTCTGCGCACTACGGGTAGTCGTGCCAGTCCGATAGTAAAATTATTAAAAGTGATTCAGTAGAGGCGCGACGCAAGCCGGCGGAGCACATCAATGCAGCGATTGGACAAGGGGATTAAAACGCGCAACGTAGCAATTGGACTGCCATCGAGCAAGACGTTCACTACGGTGATTGAGTGCCAAAAATGCCAGAGCAAGAGCTGAAGGCTGCTATGAAGTATCAGGTAGACCAGTATACCGATGGCGATTGATGAAGCTAAGGTAGACTGGCGCTACTAGGCAGCTCGCCGAAGACGACGCGCATTATGAAATTATTCTTACCAGTACGGCTAATAGTTATGCTGAAGGCGACTTGAGCTAGTGGAGCCGATAGGGCTGAATGTGACTAGGCGGAGCCGGACCCAGTTATGGTGCGGGCACTAGTGCAAAATGCTAAGGCCGACAAGGCGCGGCTAATTATGGACATGGGGAAGTCTCAACCGACCTGAGCTATTGTGTATGGGATACACCACGGCTGGTGCGTACCATCCGACAGGTATTGCTCGCTGGCAAAACAGCAGTACAGAATCTGTAACTCAGCAGGAAGATCAGGCTCGCCAGTTTATTTTGAAGTTTGGTTCAGCGCCGATCGCCTGGAGGGGCAGGTGCTGCACGCAATCGAGACGACGCTAGAAGGTTTTAGTGTAGTTGAAAAGTCTATTAAGTTTTTCCAAACGCGGTATCCCAAATATTCCTGTTTCCAGGTATGACGCTGTCTGGATTTGCGGCAGTTGTGCCAAAACTTAGTATGAGCAGCCGAAGCGGTGTGACCGCAGAAGTTGCAATCCGTGGTCGGTTATTACCGTCAGCCGTGGTGACCGGGAGCGCCTCACGCCGATTGCGTCGGAATTCACGACGGCGATTGGCCCCTAGCGCAGCGAAGGGGGACCGCTGAGATGATTGAAATCAACCTTGTTCCCGATATTAAGCAAGAGTTTTTCAAAAACTCAGCGCCAACGTAACCGCGCGTTATTTCATATTCGATTTTGGCGGGTATTATTGCAGTTGGAGTTGTCATTATTACCGCGCTGTGGTATGCCAGTATGCTTGGACTGGGTACGCTTTATAGCAACCAACATGAACAACAACAGCAAAGAGCTGCTTGGCGCGCAGATTTGAATAAAAACAGTGACGCTGCAGAGCCAGCTGGCAACAATTGATGCGCTCCATAGTGCCAAGCAAGATTATTCAATGTGCTGATTTGCTGGAAAAAGGTGAATCCAGTGCGTCCAAAACAACATTAAAGTTGGCAAACACAGGTAGACTCAGCCACCAGGAAGATGACGATTACCGGTACAGCTGCTGAAAACGGCTACCAGGCACTGGCGGTGCTTAAAAAGACGATTGAAGACACTAAGGTGCAGTACACTGATAATAATGAAGTAAAATCGGTGCAATTAACCAAAAAGTGTACGATGCGCAGCAGACCACCTATGGTGAGGATAGTAGCAGTAAGCGGGTATTGCGAGTTCATGTTGGCTTTGAATCGCTGAAGAGCTAACCAAGAGTGATGCTAATGTTACCGTTATCCCATCGGAGACAAAGCGTGAAGTAACCGATTCAAAACTTGGTGTGCCAACTAGCCTCTTTGGTGGTGGTAGTAAAAAGATGATAAAACTAATGCCGCTACAGGACACCAAGCCTGCCGCCGCTACAGTGAAGGGGCGGCAATGGACAACACGGCGCAGCGCCAGGCGCTGAGCACAAGCAAGCGAACGCTGATTGATAAATCCGCCAAAAACGATGTTTATTGCAGTGACATGGCATCGGTAATTGTGGGATTTTCACTAGTGTTTGCCTTTCGGCTAGGAGAGCAGGCGTTGTTTACTGCGAAAGTAAACGCCAAAAAGCAGGAGACAGTTCGCCGGGCTAGAAGAGAATAAAAAGCCTTTGAAGAACTAAAGCGAACAGTGCAGCAGCTGCAGGCTAACCAGGCGCTCAACCAGGTGAAAGCCAGCTCGGATGATAATGCCGTGCGGGTTATTCTAGATGCGCTGCCAGATAGCTATAACAGCGATGCTTTGGGTGCTTCATTGCAGCAGAAGCCGCTTGCGGGCGTTTCAGGCCTTGAGGTGCAGAGCATTAATGTTGAGACTATCGTTGAGGGTAAGGAAGGCTCGAGGCGGCTCATCAAGCAGCTCTAGCAGCGAGAGCGCTAACGCTGCTGCAATCAACACCTCTACTGCAGCTAAAGCCATGCCATTTGAAGTGGTGGTAAACGCAACACAGCAGCTATCAAGAAAATGTTTGAGAATCTTAACCGCTCAATTCGAGCTATTGATGTAACGAGCGTGGACCTAAATGGTACCGAGACAGGCGATGTTAGTGCCAAGGTATCAGGGGTAGCATACTACCAGCCAGGCAAGAAAAATTGAGCTAAAATGAAAAAGGGTGAAGCCATAATAGACAGACTTTAGCACTGGTGGTTTTAATTGCAGCAGTTAGTATTGGTATTGCCTTTTTGATCGCAAATTCGTTTAATATTGGTGTGAAAAAAGAGGGCGTCGATGTCAAAACAGTTGACCAGATCAGCGGCGGAGTGCAAGAACCAAGCGAACGAGTATTTAATAGCAATGCGATCAACCCAACAGTTGAAATCGTGATTGGGCGCCAACAGGCAAACAGTAAAGGAAAAAGGGTGAGGCATGGCATTATTAACGGCTGATATAAGAGCGGCTGGGTGAAGCTCCTGGTGGACGAGGGGCTGGTTGAGGCTGCGAGCGTCGAAGCGGCGCGGCAGGCTGCTTCTGGTGATAAAAATCGCTATTTGAAGAGTTGATTGGGCAAAAAGCCGATTGACGAAGAGATGCTCACCGCACGGCGTGGCGCAGGTTTCGGAGTACCGTATGTTACTTTGCTGGCAACCAGGTGGACCATATTGGACCTCTTGCCGAATGATATCGCTCGAGCGCTTTGTGGCCGTGCCGATCGCGAAATCAAAAACCGGCTTGCGGTGGCAATGCTGGACGCCAACAATGTCCAAACGGTGGACTACCTGGCAATCGTGTTCAACGTCCGCTGAAGGTCGCATGGCCTCGAGAGACAGATTCGTCGTGCTCGACCAGTCAGTAAACCGACCTATCTTCGGTGAATGGGGCGGCTCAGTTAACTGGTGCTGAGAGCAACGCGGCAGCCGCTTCAAACGAGAAAGGCCATCGTGCAGGATTCGCCGATTAGCCAGTGCTGACGACGATTTTAGAGTACGCCGTTAAGCGCGCATGCCAGCGACATCCAGCATTGAGCCGCTGGAGCGCAGCGAAGATTCGCGCCGCATCGAGTGGTGTGTTACGTGAAATATGCAGCTGCCAAAAGAGCATTGAGCCAGCACTGGTAGTCCGTGGCTAAAATTTTGTCGAAACTGAAGATCGACGAAAGCACCGCGTCCCGCAGGACGGTCAGTTGCTGGCGGCTAACAACAAAGGAAGTTGACCTGCGTATCGCCGCCATTGGTCAGTGCATGGGGTGAACAGGTGGTGATTCGTTTGCTGGATAAGTCAGGTAACTCGTTTTAGTCTCGAGGACATGGGCTACGCTGGCCGGTCACCGCACGATCCGTAAAAATTAGCGGCCAAATGGTATGATTTTTGACCTCTGGTCCAACCGGTTCAGCAGTCGACCTCGCTGCATGCGCCAATTAAGGAAATTAAAGACGATAGCGTGAATATTATTACCCTGAAGACCCAGTGGAGTAGCAAAATGGATGGCGTGGAACCAGATTCAGGTGAACGCCGATGTGAGGGGCTAACCTTTGCAGCCGGATTGCGCTCGATCTTGCGTCTTGACCCAGATATTGTGATGGTGGGAGAGATTCGTGATGGTGGAACAGCCAACTTGGCGGTGCGGGCTGCACCTAACCGGACACCTGGTATTTAGCACTTTGCACACCAACAGTGCTGCGGAGTGTACGCGCCGCCCGGTATGGGGATGAGCCTTTCTTGATCGCCAGCACCGCAGCACCATCATTGGTCAGCAGTTCCGGTGCGCCGCGTGGCACCGCGCCGGAGAAACCTATATAAACAAACCCAATCGAAAACCGAAAGTATCAAGAAGACGGTAGGGGCATCTTCTGCCAAAAAACATAATGAGCGTACTGAGTGTTTTCACAAGACCTCGGCACAACGACCTCCCGCTGAGGGGCAGGAATCATACACACTGGTGAAGGGTATCGACACGCCGCAGACGCCACATGGCTGCGTTGGTCGTGCCGGATTATACGCAGTGATGGACGTGAGCGAGAAACCAAAAATCTTATCGTCAAGCGGGCAACTAGCGCCGAACCAGCGCTTAGCGATGGAACGGGGCATGGTGACCATGCGTCAGGATATGTTTGAAAGCACTTGAGGGGATTACCACGCTCGAAGAGGTTAACCGCGTCGCTGCCGATATGAGTTAAAGAAAGGAAAACAGGGTGGAACAGCAATCACAACAAACAAACCAATTACGAATTGAGATTTTACTAGAAGAAGTCGTCGCAAGCGTGCGTCAGACTTGCACTTGCAGGTGGGCTTGCCATCAATGCTGCGTATTGATGGGGCATTGGTGCCAGCTACAAATCAGCCAGCGCTTAACGAAGCGATGGTCGAAACGCTGTCTTCTCAGATTTTATCAGTCGAGCAAAAAGCAAATTTTTAGAAAAAGATAAAGAGTTCGACTTTTCATTCTCGTTTGGAGACCCTAGGTCGCTTCGCGTGAACGCTTTTCATGAGCGCGGCACTTGGCAGCAGCGCTACGCTTGATTCGAATGAAATGAAAACCGTACACGAACTGGCATGCCAAAGTGTGGTTAACTCGTTTGCTGATTTTTCCACGTGGCCTTGTGCTGGTGACTGGTCCAACTGGTTCGGGTAAGTCGACTACTTGGCCGCATTAATCGATAAGATCAATAGCGAGCGACACATTGCCATTGAAGATCCGATTGAGTTTACCCACCGCAGTAAGCTCGCTGGTGGTGCAGCGTGAGTGCATTACGATACCCTATTCATTTGCGCTGCACTGCGTTCAAGCTTGCGCCAGGACCCAGATGTAGTGCTGATTGGTGAGATGCGTGACCCAGAGACGATTAGCGCAGCTATCACTATGCTGAAACCGGGCACGGGTGTTTGCAGCCTTGCACACCAACAGTGCTGCGCAGAGCATCGATCGTGCTGATTGACGTATTTCCGCCGCACCAGCAGCCGCAAAGTTCGCTGCCAGCTGGCTAATATCTTGATGGGTATTTGTGCTCCAGCGTTTGGTGCCGGCAGTTGGCGGTGGACGCGTCGCAGCAGCAGAGGGCAGCCAACCCTGCCGTCCGTAATATTATTCGTGAAGGCAAGAGTCACGCAGCTTGATGCAATTATCCAAACCAGTAGCGCCCAGGGCATGCAGACCATGGACCGCACCTTGGTGAGCTGGTGCAGTCTGGTACGGTTACCTACGATAACGCTCGTGAGTTTGCCGTGGATGTGGCAGAATTTGAACGAGCTGGTGGGGGTAACAAGGGGAACTATGAAAAGTTTAGTTACGAGGCTCGTGACAATAAAAACCATCATTAAATCTGACATTCAGGCTGACACCGAGGGTGATTGCAGCTAAAGCTGCTAACAGAACAAGGCTTTGCGCCACTGAGTACAGCTCGCGATGAAAATGGTGTGCCCACTTGGCTTTTGACCAACCGTATCACCAGCGAAAGACCGTATTTTGTTTTGATGCGTCAGCTAGCAACCTTGATCGGTGCTGGATTGCCGCTCGCACAATCCGTCCACACGGTGCTGGGGCAGACTAATAGTAGCGCATGCGTAGTGCGATTGAAGATATTATTGTCACCATCGAGTAGGGCAGCCACTATCGGAAAGCTGCAGTAAGCACCCTGAAGCTGACCAGGTGGTGGTAGCCCTGGTGTCTGCTGGTGAGGCGAGGTGGTACACTAGATGCTGCGTTGACCCGCGCTGCCGCACAGCAGGAAAAAGACGCCGAGGTGACTCGCAAGATTCGTGGTGCACTGGTCTATCCGGGCATCGTGATGTCGGTGATCGTTCTGGTGGTGGTATACCATGCTGATTGCGGTGGTGCCGCAGGTGGAGAATTGTATAAAGATTTGCACCAAGAGCTACCAACGCCAACCCGCGATATGGCGACGCTGCACAACTTCATTATGAACTTCTGGTGGATCGTCGTCGGTGCACATGCGATTGTCGGTTACTTCTTTTTGGCAGTGGCAGCGCACTGGAGCCTGGTATTCGCTCTATGGATGCCTTCAAGCTCAACGTACCGCTGTTTAGGGGCGATGCTTCCTGCAAGTTATACATGGGCCGCTTTACCCGCACTGGTCAGACGCTGCTTTCAGCTGGTGTGGCCGTGCGTTGATATGCTGCATATTACGGCGCGGGCGGTAAATAACACCTACGTTGCACGTAGCGTTAACAGCGCTGCCGATAAGGTGAAGGTGGTAAGGCACTGTCGGTGTCACTGCAGCCCGAGGACAGTATTTTTGCCAATGGTGCCGCAGATGATTAATATTGGCGAGCAGATCTGGTAAGATTGAGTCGAGATGCTTGGCAAGACCGCTAAAATGCGAAGATGAATCTCGATGAAGAGATCCGCAATATCTCAGCGGCAATTGAGCCACTGGTGGTGGTGCTGGCAGTCGTCGCTGGTGGTATGGTGGGTGCACTTGTGTCCCGATTTACTCGCTGGTGGGTGAGATTCAGCACTAAATTACCTAGTGGATATTAGTATAGTAGTACACCCCATCGTAGCGTGTCTTACTTAGGGTTGTATGGTGCCACCTGTAAAAAGCACAAAACAAGGCTGGACATTTCAGTCTTGTTTTGCTACTATGAGCGTCAAGCGCGCAAGACAAAAACGCGGACAATATAAATAAAGTTCATAAACGAAAGGGTGGAAAACTTCATATGAACAACCTACGCCATCCAAAAAGGTTTCACCATCTGTCAGAGTAGGTATTGGTTCTCCCAGCTATCGCTGGTCTGATCTTCCGAGTGGTATTTATTGCACCGCCTGCTTTGCAGCGTTCAGCGTGACACACAGCGTCGTGACGATGTAGCTGCATCACAAAATTAACCTCGTTCATTGACGAACAACAATGGCAAGATCCCAACAGCAGATCAGTTCAAGGGTGACTTTTGCAACAGGCTACCTAAGTGGAAGGCTGACAACACTGGTGAGTTCAAGGATCCAAAGACTGGTAACGGTTACACACTGGTAACAACGCTGGTCACTACTGGTGACACAGACAGATATACGTACCAGGCGCTAGCTGTAACGGTGAAGTAACTCGCACCTGGCCGGTGGTTCAGCAGGAACCCGCTACGCTATTCAGGGTGAAACTTGAAGGCTCAGGCTTCTTCTGCAAGCGACAACGCGGCAACATCGTAACGTCGTCCGCATACAAAACTCCTCCTGTTCAAGAGGTTTTTGTCGCATACTCTAGCTATGAATCAGATATACGAAGTGGGGATACTCGCAGCAGCAGGTGTTTTTGGCGCGGTAATCGGTGAGTTTTACAGGATAGCTCAGGTGTGCGCGTTTGCGTGTTTGGCAGCTGCGGCAGCTGGCCGAGGATGAGCTGACAGACCTAGAACGGCAAAGCAGCTAGCTCGAATCGGCATATGGTAAAAAGCGCACTGTGCGGAGCGACCGATCAGTGTGCCTTAGTTGCGGCCATCAACTTGCTGCAGTATGATCTTATTCCGGTGTGTAGCTGGCTGTGGCTACATGGGCAAATGCCGCTACTGCAAGGCGCTAATTGGCGCAGGCAGAGCTTTGCTGCCGAAGTGGGGCTTGCCGTGGTATGCTAACAACGTTGCTTTTGCTAGGGCAAGCTCATACGTTGGGCGCTGTGACGTCATTACTGCTCGTGTTAGCTGGTGAAGCGTTGCTGCTCGGCCTGTTCGTGTTTGATTGTCGCTGGTATCTGCTGCCAGACCGGCTGGTATTTCCATTTGCAGGACTGGGGCTCGGCTACGCACTTATGCACTGGGCACATAGTGGCTGGCAGCTCGAGCACGCTTATGGTCTGGTATTGTAGCCATCGGCATACTATCGGGCCCTAGCTACGCACGTTGCATCTCTCTCAAAGGGAGCTTGGTTGGTCTTGAGTGATGTGAAGTGGGCCTCAGGATCAGCCTATTCCTGCCAGATTGGCATGGCTTTTTGGCATTAGTTTGCAGCTAACTGCTAGGAACGCTTATTTTGCGCCGCTGCAATTGTTTGTAAGCTGCCGCGACTAGCAAGTTCCATTTGGGCCGCCACTGATTGCTGGGTTCCTGCTCGTATTTTAGGGGCCAGTTTGCAATTTTGGCGTTTTTACAGCAGAATTTCGTCTGTTTTAACTAACCACTATATGCTACAATGAGGGGGCAAAAGAAATGGGCATCATGAAAACAAGAGGGGTTTATAATTATTGAGGTGTCGATGGTGCTTGCCATCGTGTACTGGCGGTTACGATCATCAGCGGGTTTATGATGACAATAACCAGCAGCGATACCGCGACGCAGTAAATGCACATGTGATGGACTTTCGCGAGAGTACCGAAAGTTACCAACGTTGAGAATTCGAGAGTCACATACCAGTGTAATAGGTGATGTTACCCGTGGCGAGTGGTTCTATTGGTAGCGACCGAGGGACAACGAACTGCGTGATTAATGGGCGCTGGATTGGAGTCTAATCCGCGAGGATTTACCTCTCAGCCAATTTATGCCCTGATAAGCGTTGATACACGTGAGGCATCACCGTTGATGCAGTATAAGCCGCAGATCGAGCGTGATGAGGCTGGTAAGGACCCTAAGTCGGTGCTGGGAGCGTAGTGAGGCGACACTGGACGCTGGCACGGAAGATGAGGGCCCTCTGATCAGACTGCGATACGCGACGACGACGCAATCTTTATGCAGGTGGCTACGTGCGTTCTACCAGTGACGGGGTCTATACAAAACCTCATATTATGATCTGGGCGAATGACGCCAGCCGCACTGCGACGGAATCTCAATGCTGCCAAGCGTATACTGTTTGCCCACAAAGATCGGGCGAGTGGTGCGTATGTTTCACAGAGCAGTCGCTGCGTGGTGTTTCTCCTGCCAGTACCACTGGAGGAGCCGCGATTGGCGTACAAAAGCAGCTGGCTCATCAACATCGGCAGAGTTAAAATTAGCAACGGAGATATGTCGAAGATAAGGCAACGAGGGGACACGATCGTTGAGGTGATGTTGCCTTTGCGGCGCTGAGCGCCATTATTGTGGGGATTGGCAATTATGAAACCAGGTAAACAGCGGTAGCGCTGTTTGCTGTGAGACGCTGGTACGCCAAGAGGTGGATGCTCAGGCAGATATGCTGCGTATGTACGATGCCTATTTGCGGCACAGGACCCGGAGGCAGGTAAAGTTTGGGCAGAGCGCAAAGCAGCCGAGCCGGTTAACGACGGTTGGGCTACAGTTACTAATCGGCTGCATCTTGCGGAATGTCCCGCGCCGTCGTCATGCTGACCAATGCGTTCGCCTTGTCTTGGGAGGAGAATGCGCGCTCAGCATATGCGGGTAATTCGATCATCAAAGTCGATTTACCTGTGGCTGATGTTTATAGCCAGACGGAGGATCGGCGACTGGTGCAATACGCAAAAGCTCATAGCATATGGGTTGATTTGTGCGCGCAGAGTAGTAGCCCTAACGCAGACACTGATGCATATGATGCCTATATTCAAACTTGCAGTCATCTCCGTTTGGGTCGCGCCGTTGTGAAATACGATTGTAGTTGTATGAGCGCAAAAGGCACGCTTAGGGGATTTACAGTTGTAGAGCTAATGTGTTTCGATGACTTTTCATATTGATGTCGCTATCGATCGCTAATGTTACTATTTTTGTTAATAGGCGACGTAGTGCATTACTCACCAGCGTTAACGAGACCGCGTGAAGTGAGTGGCCAGTTGCGGCGTGATATCGCTGGGACAAACGATTGCACGCACCGGAGAGGCTATTACAGTTACGCTCGAATGGGCACCGCTGATGGCGGTAGAGTAACGGTCGGGAACGGCTGTGCCGAGGCAACTACAGCCATGTTTGGAATACACCGCAGGCGCTCGTGTCGCCGCACCGCACGATAAAGGTCTTTCGTGGCAAGGTGGTACACCCTGTTGCGTGTGCGTGATCCGGACGGAGTACTGTGCCGCACTGATAACAAGGGGCACTTGCCAGAGCTTAGCTCGGTGGCAGGCAGTGATGCTGAAGATTTGTTTGGTGGACAGGGTAATAATCATGGGACATCAAGCTCTACGGCAATGCAGTCACGGCTAGTTGTTTACAGGTACGCGACGCAAAAAGGGCGGAAGATGAACTGAGCCGGCAGCAGCTATATGATATAGAACTCCACGTGGGCACCTATGATGAAGGCTACCGGGCGGACAATGAAGCGAGACTGATCGTATCTCGAATGAGTATTGTAATTCATCGGTATTTCGGGTTTTACGGCACGATCAATCGGGGTAATGAGGCAGTATGAGAGCAAAACAACCACAGACAATCGGGCGAGCGGTCGATTCATCGTTATATTTACCTCGCCAACATTATTGACTTTTGACGACCGGCTATATGACGCTGATGGTGCGTGAGCAAACTCAGTCAAACCGTACTGACATCTCACCGGTCTACGACCGGCCCCGGTGGTGTTGAGGATGCTGCGTACTGGCAGAGTGCCGCAAAAGATGCCCACAGGCAATACCAGTTTGGCTTGCCAGGCGATTGAGCGCAAAGAATGTAATACCGTGCAGTTTTCACGCCTGTTAGGGGCCGCCGCAGCCAACGATGAAGTGAAGATTCAAGTGAGCTATGGCAATGCTAACTCCGGTGAGCAGCTTGATTGCGGGCTTACACTTGCGTGAAGATTGATCGTAATACGAAGGATTATCAGGCGCACGCGAATGGGCGCTGATGGTGCCGCTCGAGGTCGTGAGCAGGTTAGTAAGATTCGCGATAGTTCCGTCGCGATGAGCGAGACACGACGAGCACTAGCCAGTCTCGCAGTCATGCAACCCAGATTCGCTACCACCATCAGGACAAATGGGCGCACGACTGCTGCGCACAAGACGCCAGCAATCTTGCAAGCTCAGCTGATTGCGCCAGAAAATGGTACCGTGTTTAATCCTGCTGCGCTCAAAACCTCGAGAATCGAACGAGCTGGTGATGCTATATCCACAGGGGCAGGCGTGGTGCAGCAACCGCTAGCTTTAAACAGCGCATCTCTGATGAGCATGCCGCATAATACTACCCAACCAGTGGGCTGTATAAAGCGGGAATATGAAGATAACGGTGATTATGTGCGCCGCGCCACGATAGACCTCGCGAGTTTGGCAAACTATCGAGGCAAACGCGCCACTGGCATTTTTGCGGCTTTCATCAATCTATGCCACCGATAAAACGGCCGTTAAAGTAGAATTATTAGACGCCGCTGGTAGCGTAGTGAGTTTGCTGACGCAGCCAAATATTGAGTAACGGCTCGCACCAATAACGTCTTTCGTCGCCTTGAAACGCGTGAGCTTTGCGTGAATCTGGTGATAGTCACCATCTGGAGCGTAGAGACAGCAGGCAGCATGCTAAAGATTATACTGTCACTGCAGCAGGCGTTGATGATCAGGGGAACCCGCGCGAAGAGCTCAATAAAGCGATGATTTAAAACCACCGCATCAAGGTAGAGGTGGTTTTCTATTGGTGCTACCCAGGAGCTTTTAGCGGTGTTTTTGGTTCAGTTCGCCCTGCACTGGGGCAGCTGTTCTGTGTCGGTATCTGTGTGGTACTCGCTCGTAGATTTCAGCAGGTGCTGGTCTGTTACGTGGGTATAAACTTCGCGGTACTAATATTGCTGTGCCCGAGCACGATTGCACGCTGCGGATATCAGCACCATTCATTAATAGGTCAGTTGCAAAACCATGGCGCACTGGTGGAGTTACCTTTTGGTGATGCGTCACTCGGGCGCGTAGTTGGCGACCAGTCTGTTTGTACGCTGCGGTGGTGAGGCGGCGGTAATCGCCCGATAATGACGGCTGATTAGCGCGCCGGTAGCTGAAGAAATAGTGGCGAGACCATCTGTACGATCTCGGGTATTCTTCCACGTGTTGCTGTCGTCGCCCAATGAACACTGGGCGGTCTTTTGCCCTTTCACCACGCACCGTAAACCTCGGCGTTTGCGTTAATATGGTCAGTTTAGCCCTACAGAGCTCAGATACACGCAGACCACTGGAAAAAGAAGCTCAATAATAGCCCGGTCTCGCTACCGTTTGCTGCTAATGTCAATTTGCTGTAACATACGGTCAATTTTCATCAAAATGCAGGAATGTTACTTGTCGCCAGTCACTGCAGCTCAGCCATCTGGCGCAAGGTAGGATATCTCAGTTTAATGAGATAGGCGAGAAAAGCACGCAGAGCAATGAGATGGTAATTTTTGCGTCAGTAGCGATAGGTGCTCCCTCGATCATTTTCATAGCGGTTTAACCATCAGCCGATAGCGCCGCACCAGCTCTGAGTAATGTACAGTAAAATCTGTGTCTTCTAAAGAGGTAAATTCTATCAAACCGATACAGATACTCGCTGATAGTTGCGGGCCGTAAACGCCGAACGACACGCTCTACCTCCAAAGAGTGATATACCAGCAATAGCACTGCAGCTGGTAGATCAGGCGGCGGCTCAAGCTGATTCATATCCATGGTGTGTAGCATGCGCAGCCGGATATTCAGGGTAGTATAACCATCATTTGAATAAGTAAATTGTTCACTAATATATGGGCCGTGTAGAGGCTTCACTACTGGAGAAGTCGGGCACCAACCTGGTATACTGGGGCTAGAAGTAATATAGGGAATGGAGGATATGTCGGACAAGGCATCACTATATTCAAAAACCCGTAATTGTCTTTAAGCCAGATGCTGTGACAGCGTGGTACGGCGAAATTTTCGACACGATTTGAGCGCGTCGGCCTGAAGATTGTTGCGATGAAGATGGCTGAACCATCACGAGACCACTACTACGCTCATTGGCGAAGAGATTGGTAAAATGGTAACCGTCGTGGTGAGAAGGCGTTTAACGTAACACTCGACTTCATGATGGATGGCCCGGTGATCGCGTGGTACTCGAGGGAGTTGAGGCTGTGCCGCTTGTTCGTAAAATCGTTGGTCCAATTGAGCCAATGTTCGCAGACATGGGTACAATCCGTGGTGACTTTTCACACAGAGCTTCGCAGATGCTGCTAAGGGTGGTGTTCCAAATCTTATTCACGCATCAGGGCGACCCAGAAGAGGCAAAAGCAGGAGATTGCACACTGGTTTAAGCAAGAGATTGTATCGTACACAACCGTGAATGAAAAATTTACGCGCTAGCTGAAAAACTGCTATAATAAAATGGCGCCTCGTGGCTCAACTGGAAGAGCAGCTCCGTCCTAAGGAGAGGGTTGTGGTTCGATTCCCGCCCGGGGTACTGTTATTTTGAAACAGACATACGAAGAATAGAGTAAACGCACTGCCAGGAGCACAGACGTTTTAGTGGGCAGCGTGACGATGAAGAGTTTCTTTTTGTATTCCGTCGTCATATTATTGCTATGCGCAAGGGGTTTCTATTGTTTTTAAGGGCCGTTTAGCGATTAGTTCAATTCCGCCACTATTTTTCTCAGCAGTATGGGTGTTCTGGTTTTCGTTGTTGGTTTTTGTCGTTGGTTTTTGTGCTTTTTAGCTACTTTTATATCATGGTACTACACCTACTTTATTGTGTCTAGCCAGCGAATACGCCAGGTGACGCAAAAGGGTTTTTGAAAACATGCGATCGACTTGCGGCTTGCGAAAGTGCAAAATATTAGCTCACGACATCCCAGGGTTTAGCGGTGAATTATTTAAATTCGGCACGATTGTTATGCAAACTATGGTGGGATTTGATAATAAAAATGTCGAGCATCTGGATTATTTACATGGGCTACAGAATGCGATTATTGACGCGATGGAGAAGGAGCGAGCGACCCATAACGACTACCATTGAAGAAAACTAAACCAAAGACGACGCTACCAGCGCGCATTACAAAACGACACGGTGGCTGAGCACCGCGAGCAGATTTTGTCGGGTGCGTCGGTTTAAGTATCCTATGCAGTATGCCCGCACTGGTGCGGAATGCACTATTATTGGTAGCCTGGTGGTACTGTTGATCGGGTGGACAGCTTTGCGAATTTATATATCTGGCGTGCATCGGATGATTTTTATTTATCGACTAACGAGGGTGCTTCTCTGCCAGTAGCGAAGGCCGACGGCGAGCAGTACGCTATGAAGCGATCGCTCATCCGTTGCAGCTCAATTTCTAGCTGAAGGCTACAGCACAGACAACTGATGCCGAGGGTATTAAAAACATGGAAGACGGCAGCGCCGCAAGAACCTGCGCTTTGAGTAGAGCAGGCCTATGCCAGCAAGATTGCACGCGAGAAAGAAGATCGTTATCACCGATAACCCGCACTAAAGAATTTATTACCCAGCAGCGGTGGTCGTTGTCGGAGCTGACCATTACCGTGCGGCTCGTAAGAATTTTGGCCGGAGCCCAGATGAGTATCGCCATTACCACAATGGCCCTACTTAAACAGGATGTAGCCTTTTGCGCTGGATAGCAGCTCAGCAGACGAAGCATAAGGTTGAAGAGGCGTGAGGCCGACCGTCACGCAGAGTATCGCCAGCGAACTCGAAGCGCTGTTGAGTATGGTGATCGTGGGGTTTGTTGACCGCAACAACCAAGACGGTGGGCCTCAGCGAAAGCAGCATTAGCCCAGAAAAAGGGGAAAACATCTAAAGAAGTGCACGCTTACTGGTGACGGGTACTACTTTGTCACTAACTAAGATTCGACCGAGAACCGCTGCACTACGATTATACAAAGATTCCATTGAAGCAGTTCCAGTCTGATGTCAACAAGTTATACGATGAGTACAAAGTTGAGTACTACATCGATGACGTTAATCGGGAAAGAGGTTGAACAATAAATGCATACATTGCCAGAGTTAGCGTATGGATATGCAGACCCAGAGCCGGTAATCAGCCGAGAGATTGCATGGAGTTGCACCACAGTAAGCACCATGCCACATATGTACAAAAATTAAATGAAGCATAGCCGATCAGCCAAAAGCTACAGAATGAGTATACAAAATTTTGCTCAAAACGCTTATGGCTAGTGACGATCTAGCATTGCAACGTGCTGTCGTAATAACGGTGGCGGGCATTTAAAACCACAGCTTCTTTTTGGCAGGTGATGACGCCTGGTGGCACATTGCCACAGAAGGGGATTTGTATGGCGCACTTACCGCTCGGTATGGTTCGATTGATGCATTCCAGCAAGAGTTTACAGCGGCTCGCAGCTTTCCCGTTTGGTAGCGGCTGGTGGTTAATGCCAGACTTACGCATTGTTGCGACGCCCAACCAAGATAATCCAATGCATGAATGGGCAGCCGATGCCAATACTTGGTCTCGATGTATGGGAACACGCATATTACCTAGACTACAAGAATGTTCGTGCTGATTACTGTACAAATTGGTGGAAGGTAGTCCACTGGCAGCAGGTAGAGCTGAACTGTAAAGAGTGCTCAATAAGAATAAAAGTATTCATACTGAATTACGAGATAAATCAGTGTATTTTTTGTATATATTTTTATAAAGCAGAATCGGTGCGGTAAAATACCATCGGTAGCCCCACGCTATGCATAACAAAAGTGTACGACGCTATGCTACGGTACGGTGCGCATATTCTCTTTTTGGACTTTGTGCCACTAAGGCGTGCACTCATGGTGTACGTCTAACCTGAAAATAAAAACCGTCAGAACGACGGGGTAATAATACCATAATTATGTACTGAGCTTGGCGCGCCCGACCGAGTTCGAACCGGCGATCTCCTCCGCGACAGGGAGGCGTGATAGGCCATCTTACTACGAGCGCACGATACCTAGTATTGTCAAGCTCGTTTTGAAAAAGCAAGCAGTAACAGCACAAAAATGCTAGTGATTTTTACCGGGAATTTGCCAGCTGTTAGATAGTGGAATATGCCGCCGTAGCTCAGTTGGCAGAGCGGCGCTTTCGTAAAGCGTAGGTCACCGGTTCAAGTCCGGTCGGCGGCTCCATAATTGAGGAGATATATCAAAGTGACCATGATTGAAACGCAGCAAGCAGATATCTCAGACTATCCTAAAAGACAGACGATTTGCCGGACTTTAGCCAGTGGTCTTTTCATAGCTATTGTGATTGCCTATTACTTGCTCAGTCGGATAGAGCCAAGCGGTGTACAGACTATTGCACGATACAGCGGATTTCGGTAGTGTTTATTTCTATAAGGGTGACTGGCATTATTTTATTCTTTTCCCAGTGTGCATTGGTATGGCGCTGCTTAACAGTGCTATCGCGATAAAAGCTGTTTATACGAAAAGCAGCCACTCGCATATTTTTATGGCTTTGCTAGCATTGCGTGCAGCATAATAGCTGCAATAATTGCTATGCAACTATTTGGCAGCTAACAATCATAATAGTAGGAGATTTTTCATGGACAATTTGGAGATTCCCTTCAAGGAACAAGACTAAGTTATATCGTGAGATGGTGCGTGCCATTTTTGAGCTACGGTGCCATATTGATTAGTGGTGTTGTCGATGCTTAACCCACTCTTGGCGGCAATTTATTTATTACTAATCATCGTGACTATGATTGTAAAATCGGCGGTTATTGCAGTGCACAATTCAGGGGTATCGCCGCCTGCGAGGAGCAGAGCGTGGATTGGCACCAGTCGCTTGAGCGACCTGAAGATCCCAGCTGCGCTGGCAAAAGTAGTCAAAATCTCGAAAAAGAGTTTCAAGGGCTGGAGCATATCCGTAATTTGGAGTATATAGCTAGCGACACAGACGGTATTTCCACGTCCTTCGCGGGTGTATAACGCGGTTATTGTTGCGGCGTACAACGAATCATACGAGAGTCGTGAAACCAACGATTGACCCAATTGCAGCGACTGCGCATCCATGATCACCGGTGATTGTTGTGCTCGCTTATGGAAGAACGCGGCGGTGAGGCTATTGAAAAGACAGCGTATCGGTTGCAGGAGAGGTTAAAGACGTCTTTTTCAAATTTGATCGTGAAGCACCCTCAAAGACCTGCCAAATGAGGTGATTGGTAAGGGTGGAAACAATACGCTCGTCGTTGGCTTGCAAAAATACTCTGATGAAGCGGACTCTACAAAATGTCCTTGTAACGACACTGATAGTGACAATAAACCGCACAAAAGCCTACTTTGATAGCGCGACATATGAATTTATTGCGTGATGATCGAAAACATTTTTCATACCAGCCAGTATCATTATTCCTCAATATTTGGGATGTGCCAGCGCCAATGCGCGTCATCGCTACGGGTAACTCATTTTGGAATATTATTAGTTCGATGCGTCCACACACACTTGTACTTTTGCATCACCTCGCAGCCTATGGATGCACTCGTGAAATGGATTTTTGGAGTACGAGGACTATTGTGGAAGACGGCCACCAGTACTGGCGTAGCTGGTTCTCTTTAGGCCGTTACTGATGTCACTGCCACTATATATCGATCTACCAGACGCTGTTATTGCCGAAACTTACCGTAAGACACTGGTTGCGCAGTTCGTACAGTTACGGCGGCACAGGCATCGATATTGTCAGATATTCGTATGTTGCAACATTGATTTTTACAAAAACCGCCAGTGTCGTTCACTTCTGGGTTTGTGCCCGTGTTAGGCTTATCGGTGGCCACCTGACCTGAGCACGCTATCTATCTTGGTGGCTTTTTGGGCGGCTGGGAAAACCACTATTGCTTAACAGTGACCACCACGCAGTATGCAGCGCAGCATCAATTGCCGGACGCAAGTGGTACTAGCCGCCCAGCGCGGCAACACCGATATCTTTATCACAGTGCTAGCAATACAGCAACTG